>ERZ773087.526-NODE-526-length-28136-cov-5.434778_pt1 | contig 28136 bp, 23 predicted proteins | sample MGYA00511375_ERZ773087 | MGnify/ENA primary metagenome ERZ773087 (study PRJEB29015, sample SAMEA2737995) | human oral metagenome | biome: human oral; feature: human-associated habitat; material: dental | place: China | collected 2063 ...
ATAAAGTGAGGCTGTCGCTAAGCTAACTAAAAAGTTAATTTTGCGACAGCCCCATAATAAATAAATATAATTTTGTTGTTTTTAAGCAGAGAACAAAAAACATAGTGCTATTAGTAAAATTAGTTTTGCGACACCCCAAATACATCAAACATTTTTAATGCTACTCTAAATCTAATATTTCCTTAAGACTTGGTAATGAACTTATCGCTCCTTTTCTTGTAACTGAAATCGCAGCAGCCTTTGAGGCAAATGTTATCGCCTCTTTTAAACTATCTCCTTTTGATAAAGAAGTTACAAATGCTCCATTAAAGCAATCTCCTGCTGCCGTAGTATCAACAGACTTAACCTTAAAAGCACTTATTTTTTCTACTAAATCTTTATTTACAAGCATAGAACCATTTTCGCCAAGCGTTACAATAACATTTTTAACTCCTTTTTCTAGTAGATACTTGCAGGCTTTCTCTATTTCTTTGTCATCATTACAACTTAATGAAGTTATTTTCATCAGCTCTGTTTCATTAGGGGTTAGATAGTCTATATTTGAAAGTAGTTCATCTGATAATTGTCTTGCAGGTGCAGGATTTAATATAACTGTTTTTCCAAGTTCCTTTGCTTTTTTTGCTACATATTCCACACTCTCATAAGGTATTTCTTGCTGCATAAGTATGTAATCACTTTCTTTTAGCAAGTCTTCATTTTCCCTTATATAATCTATATCACAATAATCATTTGCTGCTGCTATTACTACTATGCTGTTATTTCCATTATCATCTACATATATAAGTGCTGTACCGGTTGGAATATCTTTTTTTATCTTAATTCTGCTTGTATCTACTCTAAGACTTGAAAGTGTATCAATTTCTACTTTTCCAAAGCCGTCATCGCCTACACAGGCAAGCATAGCAACGTTACCTCCTAGCTTTCCTATACTAGCTGCTTGATTAGCTCCTTTTCCTCCTGCTATGTAATTTAAACTTTTTCCGAGTATTGTTTCTCCTACAAGCGGCATAGTGTTAAGCCTTACTGATAAATCTATATTTAAGCTACCAATAACCAGCACCTTTTTCATGTGTAAATCTCCTCTTGAAATTATTCTATAAACTTTTTAATTCTCTATTGGAAAACAACAAAGTTATATTTATTATTATATGGGGTGTCGCAAAAGTACAAGACATATAATAGAAAGTCTTTAAATTAGCAAATATAGTTTTCTTTGTATCTGTACGGTAAACATAGCTACTAGTAAAAATTAATTTTGCGACACCCTCATAGATAGATAATTCACAACAAACTCCAACCAATAGTAATATAACCTAATCAATGTTTTCTATCAAGGTTTATTAATATACTCGCACATAGCTTTTATTAAATACATTCCTGCTTTTGCACCTTGGTCTTCTCTGCCGGCTGCATTATCCTTATGTACTGCCGCTTTTCCAAATTTAGGTGTCATATTCTTGGTATCTTCAAGCCCCTTTAATGCACCCTCATAAGCCTTTTTTGCAATTTCTTCTAGGCTTATATCATTATTATCATCAAATGCTTTTTTAGAATATTCATACGCAGTATTTATGCTATCAAGTACAGTTCTATCTCCAACTTCACATTTGCCACGCTTTTTAATGCCCTCTGCAAAGCCTCCTAAAAAAGCACTAAACTCTTTTGCAGTTATTTCTGCTGCCTCTCCAATAGCTTTACCACCATTCATAAAGCCTGAACCTAGTAAAAAACCCATAGTTGAGGGAATTACTCCTGAAAATCTCATACCACATTTTGAGATGCATTTTCCAACTCTTTCCTCATCTAAGCTCTCTATATAACTAGGCAAATCTGCAAAACCCTTACTCATAGTAAGCCCTAAATCTCCGTCGCCTAAAAGAGCGTCCATTTCGCAAAGTTCATCTTTTCTAGCTGTCATTTCATTTGAAATACTCTCAAATAAACCCTTTAAATCATCTCTTTTTATACTTTTCATACTTAACCTCTAATTCTTAACAAAAGGTGTGTCTACTTTAAAATCAAGCCATTCTTTCATCTCATCATCTAGTTTACAAATACTTATTGATGCTCCTGACATTTCCATAGATGTAGCATATTCTCCAACTATTGACTTGTAAATCTTTATTCCTTTTTCTCCTAAAATATCATAAATATCAGAAGTTAAAATATATAATTCCTCAAGTGAAGTTGCTCCAAGTCCATTTACAAGTAAAGCTATCTCCTCTCCCTTTTCTACCGGCATATCCTTAAGCAAAGTTTCAAGAGATTCTTTTGCTATTTCTAATGAAGTCTTTAGAGGCCCGTTCCATATTCCCGGTTCTCCATGTATGCCCATACCCATAGCCATTTCATTTTCTCCAAGGCTAAAGTTTGCCTTACCAACTTCAGGTATAATACAAGGAGTCAATGCAAAACCTACTGTCCTTGTATTGTCCTTTGCTTTTTTAGCAGCCGCAAATACTTCTTTTAAAGTACCTCCCATATCTGCCTTTGCTCCTGCCGCCTTATACATAAAATAAATTCCTGCAACTCCTCGCCTTACACTTAGCTCGCCTGAATTTACATCATCAGCCCCCACAATAGACATGGTTTCTATGTCGTCCATTTCACACATTTCGCTTGCCATATCAAAGCACATTATATCTCCTGTATAATTTCCATATAAATATAATATACCTTTTCCTGATTCTACTTCCTTACTTATTTCATAAATCTGTTCAGGAGAAGGAGATTGAAATACAGAACCTACTGCACAGCCGTCAATAAGTCCATTTCCTACATAGCCTAAAAATAATGGTAAATGTCCTGTGCCGCCGCCTGTTATTATAGCAACCTTGTCTTTCTTTTCCTTAATACAATAGCATCTTAAATCATTTGCAACATACTTAACCTTATCTGCATTTGCCTTATAAATGCCCTTTAGCATATCATCTGTATATTCCTTAGCCTCATTAATTATCTTTTTCATGTCGCCTCCTATTTACCTATACCAAGTTTTTCAAATGCTTTGTCAAATGGAGCAGTACAAAGACCTTTTTCAGTTATAATGCCTGTAATTAGAGAATGGTCTGTAACATCAAATGCAGGATTATATACCTTTACTCCCTCAGGTGCCATTCTCTCCTTATACCACATAGTAGTAACTTCCTCAGGATTTCTTTCTTCTATTGGAATATCATCTCCACAAGCAGTATCCATATCTATTGTAGAACTTGGAGCACATACATAAAACGGTATTCCATAATGTTTTGCAAGTATTGCAACCCCTGAAGTTCCTATTTTATTTGCAGCATCTCCATTTCTTGCTACTCTATCACAACCTACAAAAACTATATCAATAAGCCCTTTTTTCATCACTATTGATGCCATATTATCGCAGATTAAAGTTGTATCTATCCCTGCATTAAACATTTCAAATGAAGTAAGTCTTGCACCTTGTAATAATGGCCTTGTTTCATCACAATAAACTCTTAAATTTTTAAGCCCTTTTTCAAGTGCTAAATACATAGGAGCAGTTGCAGTACCATATTTTGCAGTTGCGAGTGTACCTGCATTACAATGTGTAAGTATTCCGTCGCCCTCATGCAAAAGAGTTAAACCGATTTCTCCTATATTTCTACTTATTTGAATGTCCTCTTGCCTTATATTTTCTGCCTCTTTAAATAATATCTCTTTAATCTCAGAAATAGATTTATCTTTATTTTTATTAAAAGTCTTTTCCATTCTATTTAAAGCCCAAAATAAATTGACTGCTGTCGGTCTTGAACTTGCTAAATAGTCTTTCATTTTTAGAAACTCTTTTTCAAATTCATTTATATCCTTTGTTTCCAATTTTGATGAACAAAGAGCTATTCCAAGTGCGACAGTAACTCCTATTGCAGGAGCTCCTCTTACTCTTAGAACTTTTATAGCCTCCCAAATATCCTCCAGCTTACCTATATTTAAAACCTTAACTGTTTTCGGTAGTAAAGTTTGGTCAAGAATCTCTAAGTATTCTCTGTTTTCACTAAGCTTTACTGTATCAAGCATTAATGCGTTCATAATCTTCCTTTCTAATCTAAACTACTCTGCGTCAGCTCTTGCTTTAAGAACTGCCTTTGCAAATGCAACCCCATTTTTAAAATTACTACTATTTAAAATGTAGTCTTTTCCACATAATATATTAAGCCTTTCAGTAAAAGCTCTTGTGTCTTCATTTTCAATACTTGTCAAATCTTTTACCTTAGCCATTCCTACTGTTCGCCTATGTAGCTCTGTTCCTGCATAAGAGGCAGTATCTTTTAATATATCATCAAGATAATACTCCTTAAAGCCCTTTACCTTAGCCATAGGTTCTGTTGCAATTTTTTCAAAATTCTCATTATATTCATTTATAAATATATCTATTATCTCGGTTATAGTTTTTAAAATCCAATCGCAAAACTCATTGTTTTCTTTTTCTAATCCATTGCCATAAGCAAATATTAGATTTGCTATAACATTTCCAATGTCATAACCCATTGGACCATAAAAAGCAAATTCAGGATCAAATACCTTAGTAGAGTCTTGTTTTACAAAGATAGAACCTGTGTGCAAATCTCCATGTATAAGTGCTTGTGCCTTAGTCATAAACTCAAACTTTAATTTTGCAACTTCTAATATAAGTTCCTCATCTTCATATAATTCTCTCTTTACAAATTCTTCATTTTGCTTTGTAAATGAATTTTGCTTATTTATATCATTGTAAGGTTCCATAAGCACTAGACTTTCAGTTATTTCGCAAAGTTCAGGAGAAATAAATTTCTTTACCAACTCTTTTTTTGCCTTATGTTCCATAACTACATCACTTGTTTTTAAAAGAGTATTAAACATAAACTCTGCTATATCTTTTGCAAACTTAGGAAAAATTTCCTGCTCCATAAGTGCATATCTCATAAGTTTATGATCTGATAAATCTTCCATGCCACAAGCACTCATTACAGTATCATAAAAATAAATATGAGGAACCATTCCCTTTGCATAAGTTTCTTCTATGAGTAAAATTTCAGATTCTATACGGTTTCTGTCTGTTGAAACTTTCATCTGATCTGATATTCTAAGTGCCTCTCCTGCATGTTTTATAATAACTGAATTGCCATTATTATCCCAAACCTTAAATACATAGTTTAGATTGCCGTCGCCTATTTCAACTGCTTTCATGCTTTCTTTATCCCAATTCATATTGGGTAGTTTTTCAAGTGTATACTCTATAATATCATCTATATTCATTAAAAAATACTTATCAAACTTAGACATTTCTAATCCTCTTTCTTTGTAGAATATGCAGCTATAAGTGCTAATGCTAATACAGCACCCTTTACTGCCGGCAAAACATAAAATGGAACTGCAAGTATTGTAAGTCCATTTTCAAGTGTAGAAACCAAAATAGCACCAACTAAAGTACCTAGTGCATTAGGTTTTTCTGCTCCACCTACTGAACGACCGACAAACACTGCCGCAAGTGCAGGCATAAGATAGTCATCACAACACATAACTTGAGCAGAACTTCCTCTTGATGCTACAAGTATTCCACCTATTGCTACAAATATTGCAGTTATCATTCCTGCTAAGTATCTATATCTTTTTATATTAATTCCTGAAAGTTTTGCCGCTTGCTTATTGCCACCCATTGCATAAAGGTATCTACCGTATTTTGTGTAATTAAGTATTATATGAGCAATTAAAACACACACAAGCATAATAATTATTATATAAGGTGCTCTTCCAAGTGCTGAAAAATATTCAGATAACGCAACTCTTACAGGAGCCGCTCCACTAGGAGTTTTCATACCTGTTGAAACTGCTCCACCACCTATATACCATTGACCAAGTCCTTGATGTACAAACATCAAAGCACATGTTGCAAGCATATCAGGTATTTTACATACTAAGATAAGAAACATTGTTAATTGGTATAAAATAAGTGTAACTATCAAACATATAACTATGGATACAAATAATGAAAAACCATACCATAGATACATTGACACAAATACATAAGCTGAACAGCTTGCAAGAGTACATGCCGACATATCAAATCCGTCAGGTGCCATAGTTATAGTAAGTGCTATTGCAAATACTGTAGTTATAGACATTGCTCTAAGAATATTAATCATATTACTTCCTGACATAAATGCAGTACCTTTTACTGCTGTAAATGCTATAAAGCATACAAATAATGTAATTACTGCTGCCCAGTTAAGCATAAATTTATAAATATTTTTGACATTGTCCTTATTTAAATTTTCCATTTTATTTTTTACCTCCGACAGCAAAATTCATTATCATATCCTCATCAAGTTCCTTAGTAGAAAACTCGCCCTTTATCTGACCGTCATACATAACATAAACTCTATCCGTTAAAGAAAGTAACTCTTGATTTTCACAAGAGGCATATATTACAGCCTTACCTCTTTTAGCAATTTCACTTATAAGATGAAATATCTCATTTTTTGCTCCTACATCAACCCCCTTTGTAGGCTCATCAAATATATATACTTCACAATCTGCTGCAAGCCATTTTCCTACTACCACCTTTTGCTGATTTCCACCTGATAGATTTCGTACAAGTTGTTTAATTGACGGTGTTTTTATACCAAGATTTTTTACAAAATCATTTGCATTGTCTGCTACTTTCTTCGGATTTACAAATGAAAGATTACAAAACTTATCAAGGCAGGCTGCTGAAAGATTAAAACTTACACTTTCCTCAACTAAAACTCCCTCTTTTCTCCTCTCTTCAGGCACTAGAGCAATTCCCTCCTGTACTGCTTTTGACGGATTACTAAGTTTTAGTTCTTTACCCTTTAGCATTACATTTCCACCTGTTCTTTTATAAGCTCCAAACAAAGCTTTGCAAAGTTCTGATTTTCCTGCACCTACAAGACCTGCAATACCGACTATTTCTCCACTTCTTACATATAGAGATATATCTTTTAGTTTTCCCTCTTCTGCCGACAAGTTATTTACTTCAAATACTTTTTCTCCAAGTTTTACTTCCTCTTTAGGGAAGTTTTCCTCAAAAGTTTTTCCAAGCATTTTTTCAACTATTTCTTTTATACTTGTTTTATCATTTATAGGGTAAGTCCCTATCATCTTTCCATTTCTCATAACACTGTATTTCTCACATATTTCTATAATTTCATTAATTCTATGAGAAATAAAAATTATTGCGATATTCTCATTTTCTCTAAGATGAGTAAGTAACTCAAAAAGCTTAACTGTTTCCTTATCACTAAGTGGAGCAGTCGGCTCATCAAGTATAAGGAAATCACATTCAGATTGTATAGCCCTTGCAATTAAAACCATTTGTTTTTGTGCAAGACTAAGTTCTGAAACTAAGGTTTTTACATTTATATCAATGTTTAATCTTTTTAAAACTTCTCTTGCACTTACTCTTAATTTATTCCAGTCTACAAAAGTATTATGCTTATCCATTACAAGTTCATTAAGCATTACATTTTCAGCTACTGAAAGTGTAGGAACTAAGGCAGTATCAACTTCTTGATATACTATTTGTATACCCATTTTTTTAGATATAACAGGATTTCTAAGTTCTACTAAATTATCATTAATATATACATCCCCTGTATAACTTGGATTAGCACCTGATAAAACTTTCATAAGAGTTGACTTGCCTGCACCATTTGCCCCCACAACTGCAAGTATCTCTCCTGTTTCTACCTCAAAATCTATGTTATCAAGTGCCTTTACCCCGGGAAATTCTATGGAAACATTTTTTGTTCTTAATATTTTTTTCTGCATAAAACTTCTCTTTCTCACTATCTCCCCTAAACTAGGGTAATACTTTGTTATAATATTTTGTCCCACCACCACAGGCAGTGGGACAAACTGTAACTTATAAAAACTAATTCTAGTAATCTAATTAAATCTATTTATGTAGCAAATCTCTTGGCATCCAATCAGCTACTGATAGATACTCCAAATTTCCATAAGTATCAGGTGCTACATCTTTTAGATTCTCAACTGTTGAGCCAGATTTCAAATTCTCTGCAAGTATTGCTGAACCCGGTATTTCTACCACATCTACTCCTGTTTTCTTTGTTGCAGGGTCGTATATCTTATCATATTCGCCTGCAAGCTCAAGCATTAAAAGTCGCATTGCAATTTCGCCGTTTAATGTCCAATCAGTAGTTCCTGCTGCTGTCCATATATCTTTTCTAGTCATCATATTTGTAATGTCAACAGGGTCTATATCTACTGAAACCATTGGGAGTGCTTTGCCATTCTTGCCATTGAAATTGTCATTTTCAAGAATTGCATTATATACGCCTTGACCATAAGCATCATAATATGCAACTACTCCGTCTACGTCCTCAGGTTTTAGACTTTGAAGATAAGCTGAACTTACAGTATTTGCAGAATCAACTGTATCTTGTAATGGTTGAATCTCTCCAACTGTTACAATCTTTCCTGCCTTTTCATATTCCTGCCAACCTACTTCACGCCTATCAAATGGACTATTATAATTAGGTCCTCTCCAAACCTTTACAAGCTTAACTCCCTCGCCATGCTTTTTAATAAGTTCATCTAAAAGTACAGTTACAAGTGTTTTATCTTGTTGGAACATTTGTGTAACACCGTCAAGCTTTTTATACTCTCCGTCAGTATAAAACTGAGTATCAAATGTTACTATCTTTAAATTAGGGTATTGTTGCATAACTTCTTTCAAAAATACATAAGAGCCGTCTTGATTTCCATGGCTTACTAATAAACCGTCATAACCTGCTGATGCACAAGTTCTTATTGTATCCTGCCATTTATTAAAGTCTGCATCACAGAAGAAAAAGTCAAACTGAACTCCAAGCTTATCACATAAAGCCTTGCTTGAATCTTTCCACATTTGGAAAATTGTTGCAGACGGCATAAGCATGATATAAGCAACTTTCTTTCCCTTTACAGGATTATCAGGTACATTGGTTTGTGCAGTTTCTGCACTGCTTTGTGCTGCTGTTTCACTTGTATTTGCTGCTGAAGAACTCTCTCCACTTGGCTTAGAACAAGCCACCAAACTTGTAAGCATTGCACAAGCAAGCATAATAGACACTAATTTCTTTCTCATCTCAAATCCTCCTCAAAATATAATTTAGACCTTATTAATGTTTTAAGAAAAACTTATATAAACTTATAAAAAAAACTTTATTTTCTAAAAGATGTTTATGAAAGTATTTTCTTAAAATATTTTCATAAGCAGAATATAATACACTTTCTATTGATAGTCAATATTCTTTATTAATTTTGTGCAAATATACCATTTTAAAAATATTTTTTTGTTTATATTGTCTATTGTTATTTTAATGACTTTTAAAGTAGGATATTCTTAAATCTATATTAATAATAAATAGGGGGGAATTATGACAATTAAAGATATTGCAAATATTGCAGGTGTATCAATATCAACTGTTTCTAAAATAGTCAATAACAAGGACCAAGGAATTAACGAAAACACACGAAATCATGTACTTAAAATAGTTAAAGAATATAATTACACCCCATACTCAAACATTAAATCAAACCCAAATTCTAAAACATTTATTATAGGGGTAATGCTAAAAGAAAGCTCAAAGCCGAATTTATTTTTAAATGGCATCTTAAGTATCGCACAGGAAAAAGGTTACAGCATTTTGATTTATACTAATTCCTTAAAACATGATACAGAACTTAAAAATATCAATTCATTAATTAAAAATAATGTTGACGGAGTTATTTGGGAACCCATAGATGAAAACAGCTTAATACATGAAAATAAGTTTAAAGAAAAAAATATAAATATAGTATACATAAATGCAAGTTTTATAAATACTTCTTGTTATCCGAATTTTTTTCAGATGGGCTACATTGCAGGAGAAAAACTAATAAATCTCGGACATAAAAATATTGCTTGCATTGTAAGACCTGAAAGCTTTAGGTCAGATAACTTTCTCTTAGGCTTTAAGAAATCTTTATTTGATAATAATATAGACTATAAAGATGAAATGTGCTTGCAAATAGACTCTCCACTATTAAAGGGAAAAATTTTATCTCATGAAATAAGTGCTGTAATCACTGCACATGAACAGTTTGGAATTGATATTATAGACTTTATAAATAAAATAAATTATAAAGTACCAAAAGATATATCTATTATTACGCTTTGGGAAGATGCTATAAAACGCTCTCCAAGCCCTAACTATGCAGGAATTAAAATACCATATTATGAATTTGGAGTTTTTGTCTGTCAAAAGATAATAAAGTCATGTGAAAATGTAAGCCTAAAGAATAAAACATTTTCCTATAACTATCTAGTAGAAAATGAGAAACATCTTTCAAAGCCTTTTAGTAATTCAAAAAAAAGAATCATTGTAGTTGGTAGCTTAAATGTTGATACAACACTAAGTGTAAATGAACTCCCATTACTTGGTAATACAGTTATGACTGATAAGGTGCTGATTTCTCCGGGGGGGAAAGGTGCAAATGAGGCAGTAGCAGTTTCACGCATGGGCTACCCTGTTTCTATCATAGGAAAGCTTGGCGATGACTATGATTCAAGCATTGTATATACTTGTTTGCATGACAACAATATTGATGTAACTGCATTAAGTAGAGATGAAAATGCACAAACAGGTAGAGCCTATATTCATCGTAGAAATGACGGAGAAAGCCTAATTACCGTACTTGCAGGTGCAAATAATTCCTTAAGTGAAGAAGATATATTAAAATTTGAATATTTATTTAAAAATTCCAGCTTTTGTTTAATGCAGACTGAAGTACCTATAACTGCCCTTATTACCTCTGCAAAAACAGCCCATAAATACAATGTAAAAACAGTACTAAAGCCTGCTACATTGACAAACTTAGACCCTGATTTTATAAAATACATTGACATCTTTGTACCTAATTTATCTGAATCAAAAACATTATGCAAGAAAAACTTAACTGTCCCTAAAATGGCAGAGTATTTTTGCTCATTAGGTCCGCCTATAAGTATCATTACCCTAGCTGAAAAAGGGGTATATATACATAGTAGGGATTTTAAAGGCTATATACCTGCAACAAGCTTTACTCCTATTGATACTACCGGAGGTGCAGACGCCTTTATAGCGGCATTTATAATATATTTATATGAAAATTATCCAATAGAAAAAGCTGCAAGAATTGCTAATTACGCCTCCGGTTTTTGTATCTCAAGACAGGGAACAACCCCTGCTATGATAAATCGTGCTGAACTTGAAAATTATATTAAGAGAATGGAGATAGGGCTGATAGATTAGGGAGAGAAATCTTATCTGACAAGATAACAAGATTAGTATAATATTTTGTATTAACTAAATATTATAATTGACAAGCTTATCACTAAGCATTAAAATAAAATTACCCAAAAGGTAATTTATAATTATATTTTTATAAGGAGATAATCTTGAAAATTGAATTCTCCACTGATAAAGTAAAATTACAATGTACAAGTGTAAAGGCTGCCAATAAATTATTTGGTGGCGACCAAACACTTATAAGAAGTCTAATGGCACGAATAAACGCTCTTAGAAGTGCCGAGAATCTAAGAGATATTATAGTTCAAAAAGCATTTAGATTTCATTCACTAAAGGGAAATTTAATTGGTTATTTTGTTATCGATGTTAAAACAATTAAAGAACCTTGGAGAATAATCTTACAACCTTTAAATGAGGATAATCAACCGTATATTCCTTGTAACATTGATGAAATATCAAATATAGCTGAAATTGTAGAAATTAAGGAGGTGAGTAAACATTATGACTAACTATATAGAATATAATGATATGATTGTTTTTCACCCAGGATATTATATTGAAGAAATTATTGAACAAAATAGATTTACTCAAAAAGACTTTGCAAAAAGACTTGATACAACAGAAAAAACTTTAAGTAATTTAATCAATGGAAAACAAAGTCTTTCAACTGAAATTGCAAGTAAACTATCAAAAATGCTTGGAACTAGCATTAAATATTGGCAGAACTTACAAGATGAGTATGATGCTCTCATGTATGAAATAAATTCAAAAAATGAAATTTTAGAGGAAAGAAATGTGTTTCAAGCCCTAGATTATAGTTATTTTGTAAAAAATTATAATCTACCTAGTATTCCAAGAAACATAGAGGGGCAGATTAAAGCAGTCAGAGAATTTCTTAGTATATCTACTCTTACTACTCTAACTAAAATAGATGTAATAGTAAATTTTAGAAATACACAAAGCACACTTACAGTAAACAATATAATTAGAGCAAATACTATGGTTCAAATTGCAATAAACCAAGCCTTAAAAATTAAAGCACCAAAATTTAATAAAGAACTTTTTGAAAAGGCTATTAGTTATGCTCTAACTCTCACTAGAGAACATGATACTTTTTATCCTAAAATTAAAGAGGCTTTTTTTAAAGCAGGTGTATTACTTATTGTTTTACCTAATATTTCCGGTTCTAAAACAAATGGTGCAACAAGAAAAATCGGCGATAATATAATGCTAATGGTTAATGATAGAAAATTAAATTCAGATACATTTTGGTTTACTCTATTCCATGAAATAGGACATATTGTAAATAAAGACTATGGAATTTCATTTGAAAAAGAGATTGGTGAAATGGAGATAGCCGCAAATAAATATGCTGAAAATAGTTTGATACCATTTGAAGAATATCAACATTTTATAGAAAATAATAAATTTGATTTACAATCAATCCAAGAATTTGCTGACAAAATTAATCGTGCTCCCGGAATCATTCTAGGTCGCTTACAAAACGATAAAAAAATTGGATTTGATAACAAAAGTTTATCCTCATTAAGATGTAAATATAAGGTTGTAAATACGACTATATAACTAATTTAACTTTAAATCATTCATTTTTTAGTCTTTTATTTATTAAGCAATATAGGGGTTTACAAAACTAAATTTCACTAGATTTGTAACCCCTACAAAATATCAAAATACCAATTATAATTAACTACTCCAACTTACCAATAACTTCTACAAGTCTTTTTGCATGCTCTTGACTCTTTTCCACTATACCTTTAATTGCACTTTCATCTGTTCTTGTCTGATAAGAAACCCCTCCTGTAAGCACATGTCCCAAATAATCCATTTGGCAAAGCTTGCAAGTGGCTACAATAGGTAGTAGATATTCTCCCATATCATGTTCTGCACCTTCATTTTTCCTATACATACTAGCCGGTGCACCTGTTGTAAGTGATACTATAACCTTTTTTCCCTTTAACTTATCTCCTGTTCTTCCATGCGACCAACCATGTTTAAAGGTTTCCTCAATCCACCTTTGCATTATAGACGGCATTGAATACCAGAAAAATGGAAATTGAAGTACTATAATGTCAGCATTTTCCAACTTCTCCTGCTCTGCTTTTACATCTATCTTAAAGTCGGGATAAAGCTTATCGAGATAAACTACCTTTGCATGTGGCAAAAGTCTTAAAGTTTCTTCGATAATAGCCTTATTTGCAACTGAATCATTTAAATCTGTATGACCTGAAATAATAAGTATGTTTTTCATTTAATCATTCCTCTAAATTATTACTTATTTATAAGAGTTACAAAAAATTCTCCGTCCTCTATAAACTCTGCATTTATATAATTATTACCGTCAAAGTATAAAATATCTCCTGCCTTTAAATCATGCTCTTCTGTATCATTTAAAAATACTCTTACAGTTCCCTTTACTACTGTAAAAAGTATATGTGCCTCAGCATGATTATGCTTTGGAATAGTATCTCCCTTAACACCTGCCTTTTTAACTACATTAAATCTATCTTTTGAAAATATATGACCTAAGTCATTTCTTACTTCTCCAACCATATAAAACTCCTTTCATAAATGAATGTACTTTAGGCGTTTGCGAAACGCCAAAAGCCGCATGATTACGGCACTATTTTAGTTATAAAATAAAACAACTCCTCATTGGTTTGTGGTAAAATAGGACTATCACGAAACTACTAACCATATCAACCAATAAAGGAGTCGTACATATATGATAACATACAAACAGCTTTCTTTGGCAGATATTTTTACAGATTGCCAAAATAAATTTGATAATGATAAATATGAGTTTCTTTCCATTCTTGAACAAACCGTTGATCTTGACGAAATTGTTCCGCCTTCTTTTGCTTTACATTTTCATGCTTCCACCGGCAGACCTCGTAAGCATCTTCTCTATCCTATGCTCAAGGCTCTGTTATTACAGCTTATTTTTTCAATCCCTACCACATCCCTTCTGATTGTATTCCTAAAATACTCTCAGGAATTGCGAGATTTCTGTGGCTTTGATGTTGTTCCGGATGCCTCTAAATTTACTCGTTTCAAACAGGATTTCCTTTTGGACTTACAAGTTATGTTCGACCATATGGTAGATCTTACAGAACCTATATGCCAAAATATTGATAAACAAAAGGCTTCCATGCTGCTTTTTGATACTTCAGGTATTGAAGCATGGGTAACTGAGAATAATCCCAAATATGCCAACCGTATAATCAAACAATTAAAAACATTTAAAAAGGCTAATGGACTTGATAATTCTTATGACCCTTATAAAGCCGCCTATTCTTCCATGCACTCTCATTCATCCGCCAATCCCGCTATTAGGCAGATGTATGTGAACGGTCATTTTTGCTATGCCTACAAATTCGGTATTGTAACAAACGGACTTGGCATTGTCAGGGATATTTGCTTTTACAACAAAAACTTTATTAAATCTCATCCTGAAATCGTAATAGAAAAAAAATCTGATTCTCCGGATGAAGATAAAAGCATTGCCGATGCAAAAGCATTAATTCCCACATTAAAGGATTTTTTCAAAAAACATCCTTTGATTAATCCTAAAATTTTTCTAGGTGATGCCGCTTTTGATTCCATCGAAATTTATAAATTCCTCCTTGAAAACACCTCCTTTGAAAAAGCCTATATTCCTCTTAAAACTAAGCTCAAAATCAAAGGTGTTGATTATGTCGTTAATGAAAACGGCATTCCTTGTTGTCCACATGATTCTTCACTTATTATGAAACTAGAAGGTAGTAAATCACATCTACGATGTGGGCTTCCAACCATGAAATTCGTTTGTCCAAAAATGAATTGGAAATGGGACAATGTGGCAAAAAAATCAAAACGCATATGCCACTGTGATAATCCTTGCACAACATCCTCCTGTGGAAGAATGATTTATATCTACCCCGAGCAGAACCTTCGTGCTTATCCCGGATGTATCCGTGATACCGATGAATGGGATTCAACTTACAAAATACGCATAAATGTAGAAAAATCCATTAACCACTTCAAAGACAGTTTTTGTGTTGCAGGTCGTAAAACTCAAAATGAAAAAACTCTTCATGCCGATTTACTTCTTGCAGGGATTGCAGGGCTGATTACTGTCATGGTTGCTGATAAAATTCATAATTACAAATACATTCGCAGCTTAAAGCCCCTAATTGCTTAAGTATACTTTTTGTATATTCTCTTGCAGGCAGATATACCTATCTGCTTTATTTTTGTGTTTCCATTTTCATTTTGCATATCTGTTATCAAAAAACTTACTATGAAAGTAGTTTTTTCTCTATACACACTCATAAAACAGGTTTGTTTCGCAATTACCTAATGAATGTACTTGCTACAATTCTAGTTTAATATATTTATATTTTTCTTTCAAGTAGAGATAATCTTATTTCCTGTATATTATTGAGTACATTCTTATATTTCGGATTATTTTCAAAATGTTTCTTTTTTTTCTATTATTAAGTTTTTCGGTACATAAGGATAATCACTACCATATAAGATATGTTTCTCATCTGTAATAGTAAGCAGCATATCAAGTGCATTTGGTTCAGGATCTCCTGCGATATCAAAATACAAATTTTTTATATTAGCATCTATATCTACAGGTTCTATCATCTTTCTTGCTACAAGTATATTGGATACTCCTTTAAACCTTTGTATCATATATGGTAAAAATGAACCATTATGAGGTACTACAAACTTAATATTAGGAAAACGAACAAATATATTATTAACAATCATGTTTCCTGCAATATGAGGCTTTAACTGCATATCTGTACCTATACAAACAAGTACAATAAGAGAACTTAGTTCTTTATCTTTAAGTGATAAAACCTCTCTTGTTCCAAAATCTCCAAAACATACAGATGTGAGTAATCAGGGTCTTCAAGATGAGGTTTTGCCTCTGTACCAAATAACTTTTTAAAGTTTTTTTTTGCTTTCTCTGTTAGCATTTTAATCTCCTAATTAGTTCTTTCCCAACTCCTCTATCTCCTCATCGCTTGCAGTTACTCTTAACCTTTTTCCCTCTTTTAATATCGCTCCTTTGCAAGAATCCTTAAGCTCCTTGTTGGTATTTCCCATTCCACTTCCCCCTGAAGTTGCAAATGGAATAATAGTCTTTCCTGTCAAATCGTAAGACTCAAGAAATGTATTAATGATAGTTGGGGCGATATACCACCAAATAGGAAAACCTATATAGATAGTGTCATAATCTTCTATGTTTGCTAACTTTTCCTTGATTTCAGGTCTAAAACTCCTATTATTCATTTCTTTACTACTTCTGCTGTTTTGATTATTCCAATTTAAATCATCTCTAGTATAAGGTTCTTTTGGTTTAATCTCAAAAATATCGGCTTTTAATACACTTGCTACTCTTTCTGCTAATTTCTCTGTTGTGCCTGTTGCACTAAAATATGCTACTAGTTTCATTTTTTCTCTCCTTTACTTTTTACTCTATATAATACACCCAATCTTTTTTACGAGGTGATATCTTTGGATATTCTCCGTCAATATACCCAAGAATACAATGACCTATCCCCTCATACTCTCCCTCAATTCCTAAAGATTTCAAAATCTCTTTTCCCTCAGGGCGTTCAAACTCTTCTTTTGCTCTATGTATCCAACAACTTCCAATTCCCAAAGAATGAGCTACCAGCATAAGATTTCCCATAACTAAACTACCATCATAAACATAAGTATCCTTAGTTTTATCTGCCAATACAACCAAAACAACAGGTGCATTATAGAATGGATCTTTTGTTGTTCCTAAAATTTCTGCATTTAATTTAGATAATTTATCTCTAACTTCTTTATTGGTTATGGCAATTATAATAGGAGATTGCCTATTCTTTACTGTTGGGGCATAAGTTCCTGCCTCAACAATCTGTTCTATGATTTCCTTTGAAATCATGTCCGGCTTAAATTTTTTTATACTTCTTCTACTTTTAATTACTTCGATAATATTTTCCATTTTGTTTCCTCCTTATACATTTAAAATATCTATTTTATACCTATAAAACTTATTTATTGCTCTTATTTACATTATAACATACTAAAAATTTTTTTATTTAAAAAAATAATTACTTTTCCACAAGGACATATTCTGTCCACCTTAAATGTTAAAATATAAAAAAGAAAGATAAATTCGATTGTGTAGAAGTTTTTCTTAAAAAAATCAAAATTTTTACCTTAGATTTATTCTGATACTAGCTTATAATGGTTAGTTATAAACTCTAATAAAAATAGAAAGTAAGGAGAACTATGGAAAAGATTATATCTGCTTTAAATGAACTTGAAGAAATTAATAAGACTTATCATATTTCAACAGAGGAGATTGATAGTCTAAAACAAAAAATTGAAACTTCAAAAGTATGTGTACCTATTATAGGAAAATTTAGTTCCGGTAAGAGTGCATTAGTAAATGCTATCTTAGTGGATAGTAAGGGAAAGAAAATATTAAAAGAGGACATAACTCCTGAAACTGCTATCCCTGCTGAAATTGTTTATGGTAATGATGAAAATGTTTCTATCATAAAAAATGACGGAAGTGTAAAAAATATCTTAGTAGAGGAATATAGAAATTATGTAGCTGATGCAAACTTGGCTAAATGTGCAAGAATACAGTTAAATAATAGTTTCCTCAAAGAAATCCCTGATGTAATGTTAGTTGATATGCCGGGGTTTGAATCTACTTTTGACCTTCATGATAAGGTAATAGATGATTATTTGCCACAAAGTTTAGCATATATTATTGCATTTCCGGCTGATGATATGATAATACGAGATAGTATAGCAAATATCTTAAAAGAACTTTGCTTACATGATATGCCGATATGTGTAGTCATCACCAAGTATGATAAGAGAAATCATGAATTTGAGGAAACTTTTTCAAAGCTGAAAGAGAATCTAAAAAAATATATTACAAATAGGGAAATATACTTTTGTAAAACTAGTAATGTAGATAAAAATGTAAAAGAGCTAGAGGATTTTCTTATAAGCATACAGGAAAAATCCCAAATTATAATTTCAAGAAAATTTTTACCTAAGGTTTCTTTAGAACTTGAAATTACAGAGGGTTATTTAAATACAACTTTAAAGAGTAGTCAACTTTCCGAGTCTGAACTTGATGAGCAAGAGGAAAGATTAAAAAAGCAGATTGCAGACTTAGAAGATAAGTTTAATAAAGAACAAGATAATTTTATTGTAGAAATATCAGATTGTGTAGAACAGATTAAATCAGATATACTTATAGCTTTGGAATCAGAAGAATCAACATTTGTAGCTATGGCTATGAATAAGCAAGATATTAGAGAACACTTAAATAGCCTAGTAAGACGTACTATCACTATAAGTATAAAGAAAAATTTTATACCTAAGATACAAAAATATCTAAAACGAGTTAATAACTGTATAGAAAGTGAAAATATCGCAGATATAAGGACTTCATTTAGTTTTGATATTGAAAATTCAAATTCGGAAAATTCAAACTCTGAAAGTTTACAAATGACAAACTTTTCAATAGCTACACTTGTAACCGGTTTATTAAAAAATATACCTATTGTAGGACAAATAGCAACCTTTGTTATACCAATTATAGACGGTATACTATCATTTTTATTTGGTGGAGTATCAGGAGGCAGTACAACAAATAGGCGTGAAGATGCTAAAGAAAAAATTCGTACAAAACTTAGAACAGAAATATTTCCACAAATAACTAGAGAAGTAGGGGATAGAGTTGAGATTGCTATTAATAAGCAAGTAAGCTTAATTAATCAATCTATTGAGGAAGAAACTAAGGCTCAAGAAGAAGTACACAAAAAAGCAATAGCAGACTTAAGAGAGAAAATAAATATTGAAAAAGCTGAAAAAGAAAAACTTATGTCTGATATACAAAAAGATTTGAAAAAGATAGGAGAAATTAGAAATGGCTTATGATGAAGATGTTTATGAAAAGTTAATGGAGAATTTTAATCTACTACAAAATATTTTAAATCAAAATAAGGTTGAAACTCAGCTAAAAGTAGACCTTTCAAGGATTGAAAAAGTTATAGATAAAAAAATCCCTGATACACTTGGAAAAAATGCCCCTGAAGATTTTTATAAACTCTATACTGATTTTAAATCGGAGTATGAAAGATTTAGAGATTTTATTTTGTATGATAAATTGATTGGAAAAAATATCATAGCACTTGGAGGTGGTTTTTCAAGTGGCAAATCTAGTTTTTTAAATTCACTTATGGGAGGAAAAAACATACTTCCTGAAAGCATTGACCCCTCAACTTCCGTTCCTACTTATATAGTACATGGTACAAGTCATGAAGTTATAGGTGTAAATGTATTTGACACCAAGGTAACTATGCAACCAAGAGATATTAAAAAAATAGCACATGGTTTTGGAGAAGTTGAAAATGAGGACGAAGAAAAAGTAACAGAGGCTGTAACACTTGGTCATGTTTTAGAAAATGTATTCTTTTCAACACCATTTCATAAATATGAAAATATTGCCTTTTTAGATACCCCGGGGTATTCAAAGCCTGATTCTGAAAAATATTCTATTAAGACTGATGAACAGATTGCAAGAGGTCAGCTTAATTCAAGTAACTATATTTTATGGTTTGTTCAAGCCGACGCAGGAACTATAACAGAAGAAGACATAAAATTTATAAAGACTTTAAGAGAGGACATTCCAAAACTTATAATTGTAAATAAAGCTGACAAGAAAAATATAACAGATTTACAAGACATTATCGCCAAAATCAAATCAACACTTGATATAAAAGGCATTAACTATATTGATGTATTTGCATTTACAAGTAGACTTGAGCAGATAGAAAATAATATAAATGCAAAGGCATTTATAAGGGCAAGCCGTGAAAATATAATGAAACAAATAAATGAATGGAATAGTCAAGTATATGAGTCAAACTTTGCTAGAAACTTTAAAGAACTTTTTGTAAGATGTAGGGATTTCTATGAAGAACAAATTGATGAAGAAAGCAGAAAACTCACTAGACTAAACACTTCTATTACCAAACTTTTGGTAGAGGACATTGATTCTGAAATCTTAGAGCCTTTACAGCTTTTAGTAAAAGAGGCACAAAAGCATGTAAATAAGCTAAAAGACATTAGCAAAAAACTAAAAGAACTACAAGATGAGTTCTTTACTGAAATTAAGTTTATAGCAGATGTAGTAGGCATTGCCATGCCTGAACCGTCAGAGATAGATTTGATACAAGATAAAGTCAAAAACCCACTCCAAGTACTTGAGGAGTATAAAAAGCAAAAAGGAATTAAGACTGATAGCAGTATTGTGGATATGCTACAAAATATGTTTGACGGAATAAGACCTGTAATAAATGAAAATGCAGGGGGAAGTGGGTATAAAGAGGAATTATTGGAAATAATCAAAAATCATTGCAATGTAAAACAAGAAGATATTAGAATTAATGATGCCTATAAAAATATACCTGAATATAGAGCATTAATGTCAAAGATTTAAAAGCAAATATTTTATAAATTAAATATAAGGGTAAAAGAATATGAAAAGTTTATTAGACATACAACAAGATATACGAAAGCTTGAAGAAAATGTAAGTGCTATCACAACTTCAATAAAAGAGATTAACTCAAGTCTTGAGGAACTTAGAGGTAAAACAAAAGATGTAGAAATAGATTATAAAAGAATAGAGCTATTAGCAGAACTTATTCCCTTTAATGAGCATCCAATAAGTGATTTTGAAAATGAAACAGAGTTAAAGACATATCTTGAGTTACTTTTAAATATTGTTAGACTAAGTACTGAAAAAGAATATCTTCTTAATCAATTTATATTTATTCAATGGCTAAAATCTAAGGGGAATATAACTTTGTCTTTAAAAAAATTATATAAAGATTGCTATAAAATGAAATCAGAAACATACTATGAAATGATAAAAACTATACCTGAAGATTATAGAGAATTTTTTATAGTAGATGCCCTTATTTTAGCTAATATAGGTAATTCAACAAATACTGAAATATATAAATATATTGTAGATTTAGCAATACTATTTGGTATTAATAAGGAAAGGTTATTTAGTCTTTCTTTAGTTGCAAGGGTTGTGTTGTGCCAAAGCCTATCAAATCTAAATGAAGAAGATGAAAGTATATTTTTAGATATTGCTGAGTTATTTTATTATTATATTAATGATTATAGTATTAAAGAAAAAATCAGAGCAGGGGTAAAGTCTGAAGAAAAATTAAAAGAAGAACCAACTAAACAAAATACAAATGATTCAATTAATAATATTACAAATGCCTTTGTAGGAATAGGTAATGATTTAGGATACAACTATAAAAAAACAGAAGAATCATCTACAGAATTAAATAAACATCATAATAATGACAATGATTATGACGACGATGATGATTATTATGACGATGACGATGATGATGACGACGATGATGATTATTATGACGATGACGATGATGATGACGACGATTCAGTAACTTTACTTAGTGATGTATTTTGGATTCTAGGGCGACTTTTTAATTAATACACAATGCAAATAAAAATCAAATAAATATTTATAGATAGTATAAACACAAGGAGGTAAGTCTTGAACTTAACAGAATTACAAATTGAATTAAGAGATATAGAGGAGCGTATTTCTAAACTTCATCAAGAAGTAGAAAATATGAAACCACAAACAGAGGGAGAAAAGAAAACCAATTTTAAGATGATTACTCGTCTTGCAAAAGGCTATCCCATTGAGGAATTAAACATTTCAAATGCACCTGAATTATTACAGAGAGAATTTGTAATAAGTCTATCATACTTGTTTATAGAAGAAAAAGACATATACAGTAGGCTTCTTTATCTAACTAGAATCGCTTTAGGCTGTAAATTAGATATTTCATCAGAATATATATATCGTGCAGGAATTGAGTTTGATATAGCAGATATAAATAAAGTATGTGATGAATTAATAGATTATAAGTACAATTATCTAGTAGAGGCATTTATTTTAGCTAACTTAAGTGGTGAAACTTCAGAGAGAATGTTTAACATGATTACATATATAGCTGAAATAATGGGCTGTGATAAAAATGAGGTCTATGTCATTTCACAAGTAGCTAAAAGTAAACTAATTAATAATGTCAAACTTATCGAAGATATTACAATACAACCTAAAAATAGTTGGAATGGAAAATTTAAAGGCTATATATCAAGTAAAAGATTAGCAACCAAGAGAATAAAGTGTGCATCTATTCGTACTGAACTAAATGAACACACTTCAGGATTTTGGGAGCCTTGTCGAGTAGTTGATAAATTAAATGTAGGAGATATTGTAGAAGAAGGGCAAGTTATACTTAGATATGAAGAAGAACAAGAGGAAATGAGATTTCGTGATACACCAATTAAACAAGTGGTTGTAAAAGCCCCTCATGACGGAATGGTATTCTACATTGAAACATACAAAGACATAAAAGTTATAGAATCTTATACTGACTATCTTGAAGATTTAAGAGAACTAACAGATGTTGGTCAATTAGTAGACAAATATCTTGAAGTCTATGTTGTATCCTACTTTGACGACTATACTGATTTTTGTAATTGGCATAAAAACATACAGGAGAACTAACAATGAATATATTTACTAAGAATAATGATGAGTTTCAATATTTCTTAACTGATATTAAAAACATAATAACGGATATTACACCTCTTGCTAAAAAAGAGGACATCTCAGGTCTACAAAAATTAATTACTAATTTTAAGATTAAGACAGATGACTTTTACCATGAAAATAGAAAATTAAATATTGGTGTTGTGGGGCAGGTAAAAGCAGGTAAGTCATCATTTTTAAATACTCTCTTATTTGACGGACAGGAAATCTTACCAAAAGCATCAACTCCTAAGACTGCAACCCTAACTAAAATGGAATATTCAGAGGAAAACATTATCCAAATAGAATATTATTCCATAGAGGAGTGGGAGGTTTTAGAGGAGAATGCACGAGTAGATTTAGATGATGAAATTTATAGTTCTGCTAGAGAAATAGTTGATATGGTTAGGAGAAATGGGCTTAACCCAAAACCATATCTTGAAATGGGAACTGAAAAAAAGAAATTTGATACTTATGATGATTTGATTTCAAATCTAAATAACTATGTAGGCGAGGACGGGAAGTTTACTCCTATTGTAAAGGCAGTAACTCTCTATCTAAACAAAGAAGAATTTAAGGGAATTTCTATCGTTGATACTCCGGGGCTAAATGACCCTATCGCCTCTCGTACAATCCGTACAAAAGATTTTATGGAAGTATGTGATGTAGTATTCTTTTTAAGTCAAGCAGGAAGTTTCCTTGACAAAAGCGATTGGATATTACTTTCAAGTCAACTCCCACAAAAAGGAGTTAAAAAACTTGTACTTATTGCAAGTAAGTATGACAGTGGTATAAGAGATATTTTACGAGTTCAAGAAGATGACGATATTTTTGGAAATGACGAAAACACGGCAGATAACATTCCAAAGGCTTGTAAAATCATCAAAAAGAAACTAAAAAAACGTGCTAAGAGTAAGATAGATGAGTTTGTACAAGACCTAGAAAGTAGAGGCAGTTCAAATGAACTAATTGAAGTTATAAAACAATGTGAAAACCCACTTATGGTATCTTCACTAGCCTACAACATGTCAACAAAGCTAGTAAGCGATTATAATGCAGAGGAAAAAAATATTTATTCAGCTCTAAAACAGTTTTCAAAAGACCTAGACTCCGACTTAAAACTACTTGGAAACTTTGATGAGATAAAGACACTATTTGATGAAGTCGTTGAAGAAAAAGAACAAATATTAGAAAAGAAAGCTAAGGGCTTTATCCCAACTGCAAAAGAAGAATTAAAGACTATGCTGCTAGCTTACAAGGAAAAAACTAATAAACGTATCAAAGTACTTGAAAGCAATGACAGAGAACATTTACTTGAACAAAAAAAATCTATTGAGGGACAAATTGGTAAAATTAAAGCAGATATTACAGCAGTTTTTGGCGAGCTAAATGCAAAGCTTGAATCCGAAAAATCAGATGCAGTAAGAGAACTAAGAGAGGCAGGCAAGGACTACTTAAATGTAAAAGAAAGAACAGGTTCAAAAACAATTAGAACCTCTCACAGAGTTTCAGACGCAAAATGGTGGAATCCACTTTCTTGGTTTAGTAGTCATACAGAATATTCCTCCCATACAGAACATTACTCATATTGCATTGCAGCAGACGCAATAGAAAATCTAAGAAAATATGCCTTAGAGGCATCAAACCAAGTTGAAAAAGTATTTACAGACGCATTGCAAATAAAAGAAGTAAAAAGAAAACTTTTAAATGTAGTCATCAGTAACTTTGATATGGGAAGTGAAAAGTATGATTCCTCACTATTTAGAATTATGGTAGAGGAAAGCGTAAGTGCAATAGAATTTCCTATATTAAACCTTGATATCTCAGCCACTGTAAACAAAATCGCAGGCAAATTTAACGGAGAACTTACCTCAGCAAGTAAGAAGACAGCATTATCCACAGCATTATCCAATGCTATTATGGAAATCTATGATGAACTATGCAACAAACTTGTAAGTTCTGTAAAGAAGTTTAAAGAAGAACTTGGTTTAATAGGTCATAAGGTACAAGATAATCTGCTTACTGACATTTCAGAAGAATTTGAAACCCTCTTAAGTCAATTTGAGAATAAGGAAAAAGAAATAGCTAACTTTAAAGCATATGCAGAAATCTTAGACAAGAAAATAGCTAGTATAAGATAAGTTACTATTTTAGTGCATTTATAAAAAATGAGGTAAAAATTGAGGTTAGAATCTGTTTCAAGAATCTAACCTCAATTTTTTTGTGGAACTGTTGCTAGTATTATCTACTTTTGCAACAGCTCCATATAATAACTTACAGATATAAGGTAAACGCTACTTAATCCAAGCACCACTCTCATCAACTCTATATCCGTCAGGTGTGGTTTCATTTATATACATAGAACCAAAAGGTCTATCATTATTAGTATTAGGATTTAAATAATACCACTTTTCATTAACATTTCTCCAACCTGTAAGCATTGCTCCACTCTCATCAAATAAGTACCACCTATTATCAGGAGCTAAAACCCAACCTTGACTCAATGCACCTGATTCTAAGTTCATAAAGTACCATTTGTTGTTTTCATATACCCAACCTGTTTGCATTTGACCTATTTCATCGCCTGCTTTAGGATTTAAGTAGAACCACTTGTTACTACTTGTGTCAAAATGCCAACCTGTTACCATAGTTGAATCAGAGTTAAAGAAATACCAACGAGTTACATCTTTTCCTGATTCGTCTTTGTATGTAATACTACCCCAAATATTATTAAGTGGAAGTCCTCCCTCAAGTGTAAATGACCAACCTCCTGTAGTTGGATTCTTAGTCCATTTTCCGTCAGTTCCAAGCACAAATGCTCTTACATTGCTTGCCTCAAGTCTTGAAACCTTGGCTGTTGACTTCTCTCCCGGAGCAAGTAGCTTACTACCTCTACCACTTGATGTAGTTCCACCACTTGTTTCTCCTCCTGTAGTCGCAATTCTGCGATTCTTTCTTTGCTCAATCAACTTATTGTAGTTATCTATAAGTTCTCTAAGTGTATCTATCTCTCTTTGAAGTTCTTTATATATTGCTTGTCTTAAATAAGTTTCATCTGAATCAAATATATTAACAAGACCTCTTGCTTTTCTAAGAATCTCTACAGCAATATCAATCTGCTTATTTACCCTTTCAACTTCTCCAAGTTTAAGATAAGGATCTCTTACAAGATTTCTTGCCTCTTCAATAGTGTTAGAAAGGTCATCTCTTGCCTTTAATACCTCAGGTCTGTTGTTTCTATAATAAGCATAGATTACAGTTCTTCTAGTAACAGGACTTGTTGTATCGTATACCTTAAGAGTATCTTCTTTTGTAGACCAGTTTACATAGTTATACTCAACACCGTAAATATCTTCAAATGGTGTCTTTATACTTCCTGCTACATCGTTCTTAGCGTAAGCTGTTACTATGTTGTAGTCAGCTGTGTAATAACTATCTTCAACTGCCTCTTTTCTTCTTACCTTAAAACTATGATAGAAGTTTCTACTTGTATCATTTAAGAACAAGTGGTCTAAAACAGGTTTATTATCTACAAATACAGTCTTAAATGTCTTTGAGTAAACTAAGATATATGTATGAGTTACATTTCCTTTAAACTTAAGTAAACCGGCATTGTTTGCTACATCTGTACTTATGTTTACTTCAGTAGGATTTATAGCTCCTGTAACTCTATCAGGAGTTACATCATAAATCTGATAATCAAGTTGATCCACATCTCTTGCCGGAAGTTGTGCTATTACATCAACTTCTGCATTTGAACTTGTTGCTCTATCAACTTTTCTTCCGTCTACATATCTTTCAAGTAATATGTCAAGTGAGTAAGCTGCTGTAAACGCATCTTCATGTAGTCTTCCTGACTCAGAAAGTGGCTTAACTGCTGACTTCTCAACTTGTTTTGAATCTCTCTTATTAAATACTACTCTGTACTCAACCTTAGCTCCGTTTATTCCTATAAGTGAACGGTCAAGAGGTGTTGTAAGCTCATGCTCTAGGTCAGGGATTATACGAGGGTCAAGTCCAAACTCTCCTACATCTCCTCCTCTTATCTCTTCTGTAACATCAGCATCATCTCCTGCTACCTTTACAGGTTCATAAACTGCCTTAAGAACTATATTTGAATTTGATAACTTAAAGCTATAATCAGACTCAGTTATGTTTCCTGAAACTCCTACTGCTCTACCTGCAAGTACATTCCAATGTAAGAATCTCTTACCTTGTGCATTTACTGCCGGTGCTGAGATTTTAACTTCTTGGTTTGCCTTTGCCTCTGCGTAAGAGTCTGCATTAACTGCCACATCTCCTACTGAAACTATACTACCATTTATGGTTTCAATAGTATACTTAACTGCATCTGCCATATCTCCCGGATTTGCAGTTATCTTGTTACCGTCTGCTATCTTCATAAGTGGATCAGGTAGTGATGAATCTTTTTTCTTTCTTGCTACTACTGTATAAGTTTCATTTGGATTTAAATTGTTAAAGGTTACTGTACTTGGGTTACTTCCTATTGGTGTCATCCAACCATTATCACTTCCAGGATACTTAAGTACATTTCCTGCCTCATCTATAAGTGCATAGTCTGCATCAGGGTCAGCAGGGTTAATTACTATCTGTGCCATTCCGTCATTATTTGGATCATAACCTACATTGTAGTTATTCTCAACAGTTGGGATATATACGTCTTTCGGTGTGCTTACTGCACTACCTGTTATAGTAGATGCGTCGTTTCCTACCTGTGCCTGTGTATCAGGTGTTCCCTCATATACATCATAGTGTGCTCCAGGTATCATATCGGTAACATCTGTTATTGAACCACCGTCTTTACCCTTAACTACTGCTACTATCTTACCATTCTTATCTGTTACTACATATACATTGTTCGGAGTAGTTCCGTGTATTGAAATCTCTCCACTTCCGTCTGAACCTATACGTCCAACAGGCTCTATTGCTCCTACTCCTGTTCCCCATGTATTAGGGTCTTTACTAAAGTTTGCTGTATAAGTTGCTCCATTTGTAAGTGATGAGGTCGCTACCATTACACTCTTATCTGGTGCTGTCCAATTACTGAATACATAGTTTGCAACCGGTGTTGTACTTGGTAACTCTGTTAAGATTTGTCCCCAAGTATAATCATAAGGTTTATGTAATGTATTTGGAGTTCCTA
>ERZ773087.527-NODE-527-length-28078-cov-15.652785_pt1 | contig 28078 bp, 31 predicted proteins | sample MGYA00511375_ERZ773087 | MGnify/ENA primary metagenome ERZ773087 (study PRJEB29015, sample SAMEA2737995) | human oral metagenome | biome: human oral; feature: human-associated habitat; material: dental | place: China | collected 2063 ...
TCGGACGCGCCCCCCGGAAACCGGCGCGGGAGGTCCTGACCCCGGTTCTCGAGGACCCACCCAGCCTCGTCCCGTTCGTCGTGGCGCTGGCCCCGGTCCTGGCGCGCCCGGCGGCAGTGCGACGGATGGCCGCGAGAACCGTTGCCGACTACTCCATCACCCCGGAGGCGGTCGCAGAGGTGCGGCGATAGTGCTTCCGCGCAGCCTGATGCAGGTCACGCAACGTCCACCCAGGCCTTGACAGCAGTCCTGATCGCTTCCGACCGGTTCTGGATGCCTTCCGCCTCGGCCCGGGCAGTCAAAGCTGCAAGGGTGGCTGCATCGAGCCGCACGGGGACGACCACCCCGGGGCCATCGCCCACAGGCGGACGACCTCGGCGTGCCTTGGGAAGACTCGCGAGATCGTACCCGGCCTCCGCCTCGTCGGCCCAAGCTTGGATCTGCTCGTCCGTGACGGATTCGCCCCGCAACAGATGTTCACTCACATCAATAGTGTATACGAAATTATTGACGCGTTTTCGAACAAGCAGCCGCCCCGGGCGGCGCGAGTGCTCTACACGATCATCATCGCCATTTCCTCGTTGATCCAGGCCATGCCCATCAAGTTGGCTCAGCGACGCTCATCCACTGGCTGCCCGTCGAAGAAGCAACCCTGATCCTCGGGGAGGTGGTCATCCTGATCTGACCGCTCGACCGTGGCGGGCGCCCCCGACCCCACCCATGACAACATCGCTTGGGAAAGAAATCTGCACGAAACCATTGCGTGTGGGCCACAGACGCGGAAGACTGAGGCCATAGCTCCCCACCGTCCTCCGGGACTGGTGGGGTTTTTTCTACAGGAGGCGCGGTGCCCGGCCCTCGGGCTGCACTCGCCATCGACCACCAGAACGCGCACCTCACCGGACCGCGCCCGGCCGCGCAATCTCCTGCTCCTCCCAGCAACCCTTTCCCGGCGGCAGTCCGACCGCCTTCAGCAGGCCGGGGAAGCGCTGCTCAATGGCGTGGTCGCGGCGGGTGACGCGGCGCCGCTTGCCCAGGACCTCGGTGTGCATGAGCCCGGATAGCCGCAGCGTCCTGAGATGGTGCGACAACGTGGACTTGACCACGTTGTAGGCGAGATCGCCGCAGTAGAGCGGCCCTTCCTCGGCTATGCGACGCAGCACGTCGCGGCGGATCGGATCCGACAGGGCACCCAGCACCGCGTCCAGGCTGATGTCGGCCACATCCGGATGGAACACCTCCCTGGCCATCTTCCCGCCCTTTCAAGTCGCACGGTTCGGCACACGCTCAACCAAAGACGGTACCTCCCACCGCCGGGTCGCACAACATTATTGGAAACCGGTTGCGTCGGACCGCACCGAACGAGCAGGACGATTCAACCAACTTCCCCTCCCCGGAACCACCCCTGCAGGACTTGACTCCCGCTCCCCCACAGGACAATTCTTACTTCGGTGAACATCGAAAAGAAAGGAGTGGTCATGTCCTCCCACCAGCGAACCGTCAGCGAATCCGCCATGGGGTCGCTGTCGTTCTTCACTCTCTTCGTCATCGGAACCGACACCTTCCTCGTCGCTCCCCTGCTGCCCCTGCTGCAGGAGGAGTTCGGCGTTCCACTCGCACAGTCCGGGTGGCTGGTCTCGGCCTACGCCCTGGGGTATGCGCTGTTCGCCCTGGCGGCGGGGCCGATCTCGGACCGTCACAACCGACGCCGCGTGCTGCTGGCCGGGGTGGCGGCCTTCGCACTGCTGACCTGCGCCTGCGGGGTGACCTGGGACTTCTGGTCCATGTTCACCACCCGTTTCCTGGCGGGTGTGGGCGCTGCCTTCGTCAGTCCACAGATCTGGGCCTCCATCCCGATGGTGGTGTCACGCGGGGCCGTCATCAAGGTCATGGGGCACGCGACGGCCGGCCTGGCGATCGCCCAGGTGGCCGGGATTCCCATCGGCTCCTGGCTGTCCACCCAGAACTGGCGTCTACCCTTCTTCACCATCGCCGGGCTCAGCGTCCTGCTGTGGCTAACGCTTCTCGCGTGGTTCCCGAGCGTTCCCCCGGCCGCTCCAACCGACGGGGACGGCCTTCCCGCCCCGTACCGCCGGGTTCTCGCCTCGCGCACCTTGGCGTGGTCGGTGGTGGCCTACCTCGTCTTCCAGGCTGGCTGCTTGGGCGCATTCTCGTTCATCGGTTCCTGGCTGGCCAAGGATTTCGGCGCCACACAGACCGAGATCGGCGTCTCCATGATGATCATCGGTCTGGGGCAGGGAATCGGTTCGTTCGCCGGGCCGCCGCTGGTGGCCAGGATCGGGGAGCGCACCTCCCTGTGGTCCGGGATCGTCGTCCTCGGCGCCGGTTTCCTGCTCGCCTCGGCGATGCCGTCCCGCTGGGCCGCGACCATCGCCTTCGCCGCGACGCTGCTCGTCGGAGGTTTCCTGCTGCCGGTGATGATGGGGCAACTCCAGAGCAACGCCGGCCAGGCCCGCGGCACCGTCTCCTCGCTGTCAAACTCGGCCATGTACCTGGGCACCGCCATCACGGGAGGCATCGGCGGCACCCTGCTGACCGTTTTCCCTGGCTACTGGGGCATCAGCATCTACACCGCCGTCACCTTCGCCCTTGCCCTGGCCATCTACCGGTTCGCCGGCGTTTTCCGAAACGCTCCTCCGCCTTCGTGAATGGCGGCCTCCAGGTCGGCTCGCGCCTCGACCATGGCGGGGCCGTACCAGAACAGCGACCTGCCCCGGACGTTCAGAGATCCCACCCCGCCCAGCGCCTCCGGTCCGTCGGTGGCGGTGAAGGGGTAGGGCTCGTCGGGAAGCAGGACGAAATCTGGGTTCCCACTGAGGGCGTCGTTGATTTTAACATGCGGATACCGCATGTCATCGACAATGTTGACCAGTCCCAGGCGACGCAGCAGGTCGTCGGGATAAGTGCCCGTACCCACCCAGATCCAGGGGTCCCGCCACACCGGGAGCGCCACCCGTCCAGACAGCCGCGGCGGGTGGCGCCACACCTCGCGGGCCTCCTCCAGCCAGCTGACCTCCCGCAGCCCGAATCCTTCCCGGAACAGCCGGGTCATGCTGCCCAGGGCGTCGTCGATGCCGTCGATGCGGGTCACCCACACCGGGATTCCGGCGGACCGCAGCCGTTCGACGTCAACTCGGCGGTTCTCTTCCTGGTTGGTCACCACCAGGTCGGGGCGCAGCGCGGCGATGGCGGCGCGGTCGGGGTTCTTGGTGCCCCGTACCCGCGCGACCTCCAGGCCGGCGGGATGGGTGCACCAGTTCGTGGCACCGACGAGCACGCCCGGGGCGGTGAGGGCGATCGCCTCCGTCAGCGACGGCACCAGCGAGACCACCCGCTCGGGCGGGCGGTCCAGCGCGACTTCCGCCCCGAGGTCATCCAGCACGCCCCCATTTTCCCCGCACCCCGAAAAGCTGGTTGAGCCGACCCGCGAGTGACTAATCTCTGAGCATGTACCGGCTGTCCCCGTCGTGGCGGATCGTGGAACGCGACGACGGTTTCGAGATCTACGGCGGCGACGACGCCCGCTTCCAGTTCGACCCGAGCCCTCTCGTTTCCCGGTTGGCGGCCGGGGATGCGGTGACCCGCGAAGGCCTCGACCCGACCGGGACGATCGAGTTCGAGCAGCTGCTGTCGGCCGGGATGATCCGCCCCGAGATCCCGGAGGAGCGACGCCGGTCGGTGGCGGTCGTCGGCGATCCTCTTCCCGTCGACGTGGTGCTGCCCGGCGAGCCGCGATCTGCGGAAACCGCCGACCTGCTGGTGCTGGTGCGTCACACTGCCACCGCGCCGGACATCGTCCGGCGGGCGTCCGAGCTGGAACGGCCGCACCTGTTTGTCGACATGTCCTTTCATCACACCGTGTCCATCGGTCCGCTGGTGATCCCGCACGAAACCCCGTGCGTAGCCTGCCTGCAGGGCCGGCTGCGGGAGCGCTGGGGTGAACGACAACCCGTCGCCGATCCCGAGGTGGCCAGGCGGTATCCCGATCTCGTCGCGGCGCTGCTCGCCTCGGAGGTGCGACGCTGCCTCGAGGGGGACACGTCGCTGGCGGGCTGGACCGTCGCCTGGAACCTCGCCGACCGTTCCATCCTGCGCGAGAAACTGCTCACGGTCCCCCTCTGCGACTACTGCCGCGGGATCGACCTGCCCGGTAGCATCACACCATGAAGGCACTGCGAACCCAGTTCGACGGGACCGGCGCGCCGAGGACGGTGGCCACTCCCACATGCTGCTGCTGTAGCTGCTGTTGCTGTTGTGTTGCAACTTTGGCGACGGCCAGCGCGCTCGGAACGGGAGCGGTGATCCAGGCCCGTGAGAGCACCCGCCTTTCCGGGGGAGCTTTCGCCGCTCGCATAGCCCTCGCCCTGCTTCTACCTTGGCTGGCGCTGATAGGCGTCGTGTTTGGATTCGCCCTTGAAGAGCCGGCGCATCAGTTGGCAGTTCTCGTTCTTGCTTTCGCGGTTCTGGGGGCTGGTTACTGGTATCTGGTCTCATTCCGGAACAGGATCCCGGCGATGGTGACGGCAGCGATCATGGCGGTTCTGCTCTGGGTCGCCCTGACAAACGAGTTACTCATCTCGGTGAACCTCTTCCTGCGTGAATCCTTCTCGCCCGTCCTCTATCTCGTCTTGGCCACGGGGACTGCCGTGCTCATCAGCTTGATCATGCTGCTGCATTGGCGTCCCGGGCGCAGGAGCGCAATCGAGGTGATCCTCGGCCTGCCGAGACGAAACACCACGGACACCGATCCCCCGCCCAGCTCCTCGTGACCGCTTTCGCCGGTTCCCGTGAACCATGATCCTCGGCGCCCATCTGATGCAGCAGGCCGTCGGGCAGCGCCACGGCTTGGTGTTGCCGCCGCAGCGCGTTTCTTTGTCGATGGCCGACGCCGACATCGTCCACTATGGGGTGCCGCGGAAGATCGACTCGCCCTGGGAGAGCGCCTCCGGAGGGGTGGCGAGACGGGAACGCGACGCGCGCCTGGCGGCGATCGGGGAAGCCGTCGAACGCACCACCTCGGGGCTGGTTCAGCTGCCGATGCGGCCTCGCCGCGACATCCCGCCCGGCGAGCGGATCGACGCCGAGGACTTCGCGCTGTTCACCCCTGATCAGCGCACCCGGCCCGGTTTCCCGCACGGCAGCATCCACGACCCCGAGTGTCCGTACGTCGAGGTCTTCTCCCTTTTCGACAACTCCCCGGTTTGGGTGCCGCAGCCCTTCGTGTCGTTGCAGGACCCGCACCGCACCGGGGTGCCGAACTCCTCCGGGTTGGCGGCGGGACCCGACGCGCACGCGGCCCTGCTGCGCGGGGTGCAGGAGCTGATCGAACGCGATGCTCTGATGACGACGTGGCTGCACGGCCTGTCCGGGCGCGCAGTCGCCCCTCCCGATCCCTTGGCCTCAGAGGTCGCGAGGCTGAGCGGCGAGTTCACCGTCCTCGATCTCACCCCCGCATACAGTCCGTTTCCCGTCGCGGCAGTGATGGGCGGGATACCGAAACGGGGTGTGTGGCGGTATTCCCTCGGGGTGGCCTGCAAACACGACTGGGAATCCGCTGTGGAAAAGGCCCATCTGGAGTGGAATCAGGGGGTGTTGTTCGCGGGTATCTACGGAGAACTGACCGATGTCTCCCGGATCCGGAAAAACAGCGAACTGCATTCCTTCGACGAGCACGCAATGTATTACACGCTGTATCCAGAATTGTGGCCGGACCTGCCGATTCTGCGGGAAAAGAACGTCCTGCGCTCCCCGTCACAGCGGGCGGCCCCCGAGGAACCGCGACGTGCGCTGGAGGTGGCCCGGAAGGCGCTGCTGGACGCCGGTATCCGCGTGTACTACCGAGAGGTGAGCACCATCGATGCCATCCAGGCAGGGGTGCGGGTGGTGAAGGCGCTGTCGCCGGACATGGCATTGATCCATTCCCATGACGCCTGGCCGTTCCTGCACAAGGTGGACGGCATGGTGGAATCGCGCTATCCGGGCCGGGGACCGGAATCCCGGTTCCCCAACCTGAAACCGCATCCGCTGGGGTGAGGCGATGGAAACACCCTTCTTCGACGATTTCTGGCAGGCATCCGAATTGAGCCCCCACAATTTGAGGGAATTCATGCGCATGATGGATTCCTACGACCCGGAGAGCAGGCAGCTGCGTCTGGACCATCCGCTCGCACCCACCCCGCTGCCGCGAACCCGTGGGCGGCCCCTGGAAAGGCTCGCGGCGCGGCGCAGAAGTGGGCGGGGTTTCTCGCCGCGACCCCTCGGAGCCAAGTACCTGGCGCGGCTGCTCGGTTCCTGCCGGGCGTGGGGCGGCCCGGAACATCGCGCTTTTCCATCAGCGAGTGCGTCGTATGCGACGGAGGTGTTCGTGGTCGGCTGGCGGGTGGAGAACCACACGGGCCGGATGCTTTACTACGACCCCATAGACCACGGCCTGGTCATCCTCCCCGACCCGTCCCCGCCGTGGCCCGAGGCGCAGTCACGGATCAACGCCCCCGTCGCCGGGGAACCGGCGTGCCTGGTGGTCGCGACGCTTTTCCCCGACCGCCTGACCGCGAAATACGGGGAGCGGGGAGGTCGTTTCGCCCTCCTCGAGGCGGGTGCCGTGATGCAGCAACTCTCCCTGACAGCGGCGGACCTCGGCCTGGCGGGAGTGGTCGTGGGAGGCCTGATCGACGACTACTGGCTGGCCCGCCTGGGCCTCACCCGGACCGGAGCCGTCGTCGCGTTCGGCTACCTGGTGGGTCACGGGGATCGCGGGTAGGAGACGGACTGCGACGAAGGAGCAGCCCGAGTCGAAACCACCCCTCATTGAAGCTGGTTGAGCCAGCGCGTGAGCGAAGCGAACGGCTGTGTCGAAACCACCCCGCGACCGGCAATCACACCCGACCACAGCTCCCCACGCACACTCACCCATGGCTCATCGCGTTCGCGGCTCGGTTCAGTTCGCGAGACCGAGATGATCTTCAAGCCACGCAAGAACCCCTTGGGAGTTGTTGCTCCCGGTTGTGCCGTCGGATATTTCCTTCACCGCTTCTGGGGCGTTGTCCATCGCGATCCCGGTGCCGGCCCGTTTCAGCATCTCCACGTCGTTCCCGCCGTCGCCGAAGGCCACCATGTCGTCGAGGGAGACGCCGATCCTCTCGCCCAGCCAGGCCAGTGCGACCCCCTTGTTCACGCCGGCGGGAATGATGTCGATGGACCCGTGCCCGCTGGATGTGGGAACCGCCCCGGCGGGCAGGCCGGCTTTCAGTCGTTCCAGCAGCCCGGCGGTCTCCTCGCCCGGGCATCCCAAGGCCAGCTTGAGCACGGGCTCTTCCACCCGACCCCAGTCGTCGACGAGTTCGAGGCTCGCGTAGTACCTTCCCAACGCCGCGATCACATCGGGGTCGCTGGTGCGCGGGGCGTATGCGGTCGATGCGCAACAGACGAGCACGAAAACCCCCGGCAGCCCCATGCTCAGCGAGAGCGCGGCGTCGAGGTCGGCCGGGGCGAAGGGGGTGGTGTGCAGCACCTCGTCGCCAGCAGCCACCAAGGCGCCGTTCTCCGCGATGTGGAAAACGTCCGGGTGATGGTCGAAACACCTGCTGAGGGCCCGGTGCTGGTCGCCGCTGGCGACGACGAAATGGATTCCACCCTCCTGCATGCGGGAGTGAATCCGAGCGAAACGAGCGCGGTCGTACTTGCTCTCGTCGTCCAGGAAGGTTCCGTCCATGTCGACGGCGACCAGACGAATCGATTTGCCATGACTTTCCATGCACACAACTTATGATCCAGAATGATCACGTGCAACGATCAGAAAGGCATAAACTGATCATATCGGCGGTCAGCAAGTCGTCGCGGACCGTTGAGGAGCTCGCCGCCCTGACGGGGGCGTCGGCCGTCACCATCCGGCGCGACCTGGCCGACCTGGCCGAACGCAACGCACTACGGCGCGTCCGAGGCGGGGCGGCTCCGGCGAAATCCCGCGGCGCCACCTACCCGTTCGGTCTCCGCAGTACCGAGCACCCGGCGACCAAACAGGCCCTGGCGCGCGCCGTCGCGTCCATGATCAATCCCGGAGACTCCGTCCTGATTGACAACGGCACCACCGCCCTGGCGGTCGCCCACGAACTGACGGGCCTCGGTATAACGGCCCTGACCCTGTCGCTGCACGCGGCCGCGGCCCTCGCCGCCAAACCGGGAAACCAAGTGATCGTCCCCGGGGGTCCCGTCAACCACGACGATCTCTCCTTCACCGCCCCCGGAACCGCCGATGTCATCCGTCGCATGCGCTTCGACATCGCGATAATCGGTTCCTGCGCGGCCCACCCCGACGCGGGCCTCACCGTCGCCGACTGGGGCGATGCGCACGTCAAACGCGCAGCCCTGAAGTCCGCGATCCGGGTCTGCCTGGCGACGACCGCCGACAAGTTCACCCAGACCGCCGCACACCAGTTCGCCACCTACGCCGACCTGGACACCCTGGTGACCACCACGGACGCATCCCCGTCGGCCCTTGCCGAGGCCCGCCTGGCTGGGGTCGAGGTCCTGACGGTCGAGTCGCCACCCAACCAGTGACCCGCCGAGGACCGGCATCTTCATCAAATTGCCCAGCTGTCAGATGCGGGCTCGGCTCAGCCGTTCACCCAGAAGACTCACAGCCTGGATCAACTAATTCCAGAATCGCTCTTGCGCTTCTAATCGAACTCATGTACCATTACCTTATGGCTGGATCGGACCACACTCCCCTCGTCGAGGGCCCCGCGGAAGAAAACGCCGCGGCATGGCATCGGCGCGTGGCCGCAGCCCACGAGCTGGCGGGCAGGTTGGCCGTGATCCACGCCGACCTGGTAACCCTGACCGAGGAGCTGCTCTCGTCCAACACCTGGGCCGGGGACGGGATCCGTTCCATCGAGCACTGGCTGCAGGTCTTCGTCGGCCTCTCCCCCGCGAACGCGGCGGCGGTGGCGCGGGTCGCGCAGCGATCCACCGAGCTTCCCGAAGTGGTCGAGGCGCTTGGCGCCGGGCGGCTCGGGTTGGACCAGGCCGCGGTAGTTGCCCAGCACGCGCCCGAGGCGTACTCGGCCAGCATCACCGAGTTCGCGGAGAAGGCGACGGTCACGCAGCTGCGACGCACCCTGTCGCGCTACCACCACCCGGATGTCGAGACGCCCTCCCCGGAGCCGCACGAAACCGCGCGGGCCGACGCGTCGCAGCTGTCCATGATCACCAACTCACGCACCGGACGTTTCGAGCTGCGCCTCAGCGCCCCGGCCGTCGACGGCGCCCTGGTGGAGACCGCCATCCGCGAGGCCAAGGACGCCCTGTTCACCAGCGGAAACACCGAAGCCACTCTCGCCGACGGGCTGTTCGAAATGGCGAACCGCTCCCTCAGGGCGATCACCTCGGGCAGCCGCAAGGAGCACTACCGCGTCCATCTGCACCTCGACACCACCGGCGCGGGCTGGCTCACGAAGAAGGGCGCCCTGCCGCAACATCTCCTGGCCGAGTTCACCTGCGACGGCGTTCTCATCCCGGTCTGGGAAACCGATTCCCTGCCGGTCAGCGTGGGCCGCTCACAACGGATCGTGCCGCTTCGGACCCGCCGCCTGGTGGAAGATCGCGACCGCGGCTGCCGCTACCCCGGCTGCCCCGTCACCGGGTTCCTCGAGAACCACCACATTCAGCACTGGAGCAACGGCGGCGCCACGAATCGCGAAACGGTGGTCTCGCTCTGCCCCACCCACCACCGGCAGCATCACCAGGGTCGCTACACGATCACCGGCAACCCCGACATCCCCGGCGGCCTGACGTTCACCAACCAGTACGGCCAACGCATCGGAGGCGACCCGGAAGCCTCGGCCAAGGCCGCCGCCATCAGCGGCATCCGGGGTCGGAACCCCCGCAAACCGATCCCCTACAAGGGCCCCACCGGGGAAAACCTCCAAACCCGGTCGATCCGCTTCACCCGCAACCCACCCCGACGCGAGTGACATCGCACATAATCGATCTTGTAAGATCCTATGCAAGAAATTACCAGCCAGATGGGGTGATTCGTGTGACGACTGCCGTTGACCACATCTATCAGAGTTCAGATCTGGCGGGCTCTCGTCGGAAGGAAATCGTGGAAGCCGCCCAGCGCGGCACAACGTTGCTGCGTGCGCCCAGCGGCGACGCCTTGGCCTTCCTGCCCCACGTTGAGCTTGAACGCTTGGCGAACATCCGGGACTATGCTCGTGGTTTCGTCATGTTGGAAAGCGCGTTGCGTCGCCCTCGCAACGAACGCCGCGCCGCTGATTTCGGCGCCTGGGCCTTCGTCTTCTCTCTCTCCGAGGAACAACTGCTGGAGTTCCGCGACGATGTGAGTGACGCCCTGATGCGAGCTTGTTCCGGGGTCGACACCGTCAGATCTCTGCTGGACGACTGGAGAGCCACTGCCGAGTTCATGGCGGACGAGACCGCAGTGACCGCCCTCGGGGAGGACTTGGAAAACTTCACTGAGATCCAGCGTCCCAAAGACACCGAAGCGTGACCCCATGTCTCCGACCGCCAACAGCGCATACATACCCTTTGCTCCCGCGCGCAGGCCTGGCGGAAAACCGGAGGATGAACCTCGGTTCCGGGTCGTGGTCCACAGAAAGTATCTGCCAGCTTGGGCAGAACTGATCGATCGGATCGGTCTTCCAAGTGCGCAGCGTGCTTGGGATTACTTGGCGATGCAACCCGACCAGCCGCCCCGGATAGGCCAGTGCACAAAATTGCGCGGAATGGCCAAATACGCGAGGGACGGCTGGTCGGATGTCTACCACTACGAAGCTAGCTCAATGGTGCGCATCGACTACCAGTTCCACCGTAATCACCAGACATCCGAGGAACGAGCACCATGCCCAGTTGTGCGCATCCTCAGGATCAGCCTCTCAAGCCATTAGCCTCAGCAGTTGTGGCCCGGGAGGTTCAGCCAGGTGATACCTCGCCAAATGAGTCACTACAGACTTCAGCACCTGGCGACATTCCACATCAACTAACCTCACCCCTGCACACACTGGCAACAACGAGGCTTATTCATAGGGGTGTTTCGCTTTTCCTCAGCTAGCGCTTTGTCCCGAGGGAGATGCGAGGGCGGCTTGCCCAATCTGAGACAATTCAAGGTGTAAAAACAAAAACCTCAGATAAAAGACAAGCCGCTACCATGAACACTACCACAAGCCTTGACCGCAACCAGATCCTCAACCTGTGCGAACTGATCCACACATCCCAGTCCGGAAACCTTCCCGCAGCAGGATCCCGTGTCCTAGGATTGTTCCGCTGTATACAGGTCACTGTGTTGACGCTCAGACACAATCTCACCCAGGAATTGCTGGCCGACATCCACACAGTTTCCCAAGCCACCATCTCGAGAGTGGTGGCGGTCTACACCCCTTTGATCGCCGACCTCCTTCAAGCGTGGATACCTGAGGTGGAGGACCTTGACCCGGACCGCCAGTACATCATCGACGGTACTCTGGCGCCCTGCTGGTCGTGGCACGAGCATCCCGAACTGTACTCAGGCAAACACCACACCACGGGGGTGAACCTGCAAGTGGCCTGCACCCTAGCCGGACACCTCGCCTGGATCTCAAAACCATCAGCAGGCAGTGTGCATGATGCAAAGGCCATCAAGGAATCCGGATTCCTCGAGGCACTTGATGCCACGAGGCATATTGGCGACAAGGGCTACATCGGATTGGGAATGATCACCCCTACCCAGAAACCCGCTTATGATGAACTCACCGACACCGACAGGAGAAACAACACGACCATCAACCGTGTCCGCTACCTCATCGAACGTGTCATCGCGAATGTCAAAACATGGCGTGTCCTGCACACCGATTACCGCCGCCCCTACAACACCTTCGAAACCACAATACAAGCCGTCACCGGACTCATCTTCGCCTACACCCTATGAATAAGCCTCCTAGAACTGTCGGGATCTGCACCGGTTTTTTGTCTTGTTTAAGGCTGTTGCGTATTGCTGCTTTGAGGCGCTCGTAGAGGGCGTTGAACTGATCGTCAGCTAGGCCTGTGCTATTATACATTCAGCGGCTCGTTTCGTTAGTGTTTTATTCAACATCTATTCTATCTGAAACGAGCCGCCCAATCTATTTATTTAGGATGCGTCTCTAATGGCAGCTGGCCGTTCTGTGAATAAGCCTCAACACCTTCGAAACCACAATACAAGCCGTCACCGGACTCATCTTCGCCTACAACCCCATGAATAAGCCTCATAGTATTCACATATGACGTAGTCCTCATCGCTCATGTGAAGCAGCGTCTGAACCTTCGATGGCAGCCTCTTGCGAAGGTGGAATTGCAGTATCGCCGTCGCTAGGATAACAATCAGGGTGAGCAGCAGGAGCTGACCGGTGGCGACCCTCTCGTTCACCCCGACGAAGAAGAACTCGTCGCTATCCCCGAACATCAGGCCGACACCGCCAATCAACAGCGCCAGCACAGCCAGCACGAGGAGCATGATCACGGCGTTCGTGACCATGATGATGAAAAAGTTCACCAAGACGGAAAGCAGACTGAATTTTCTATTCGTCCGTTTGCCATAAACACTTCTCCCAATGAAATACAAGAGAGCCAGGACGACGATAGCCTCCACGAATGCCATGGCCGGATTTTAACATGCGTAACTTCCAGATCCCCGTTTCAGATGACGGTCTTTCCCCGGACCCGAGAAGGCATATCCCACTTATTTTTCAGCGTCGTCCTTCGCACGTCGCCGTTTCCGGGGCTTCTTCGGGGGCGGGACGGGAAGGGCGTCAGCGGTGGCCCGGACCAGGTCACAGAGAATCTCGGAGCTGTCGATGTCGATCAGCAGGTAGTCCTTCGATCCCGGGTAGGCGGGCGCGTATCCGGGGTCCAGGTCGTTGTCCGCCAGCACCGCCAGACCCTCGGGGGTGGGTTTGAGGAAGAGCTGGTCGTCGCAGATGAAACCCACCACCTTCACGCCGACGTAGAGGGCGAACTCCCCGAACATGCGGCGCGTCGAAACCTCCCTGACGTCCCGGAGTTGTTCGACGATGTAGGTGGCAAAGCCGGCGGTGGAACCCATGACGGCCAGTCTGCCACGACCACGAGGGCCCAGCGGGCGAACCCGCCAGGCCCTCGCCAAGACCGGGGTACCCGCAGCCCAGGCTATCGGTGGCATTCGGTCATGAGGGCGCGGGTGCCTTCGCTAATGCGCTTGTACTCGGTGTGATGGACGTAGTGGCTGGCATCGACGATCACCGACCGCCGACAAGGACCACTGCCCACATACTCCGCAATCTCCGCATCCGTATATGCGGCATCGCGTGTCTGCGCAGAGGTGTAGACCAACACCGGCAGCTTCTCATCAAACCGAAGATTCCGAGTCTGCGCGAAAGCCTCCGCATCGACAGCCATCTGTCGCCTGACATTCGCGCTCAAAGCACTCCAGTTGATGACCATTCGCTGTAGTTCGAGGTTCTCCTTGCTGTAGCCGTCGGCGCTGCTGCCTCCAATCAGAGAGGGATCCGTACCCCGGAAGGCCTGGAAAATCCGTGTCCATCCAGCCTGAACTGCCAAATTTAAATACCAGGGAGAACCAGATTCTGTGCGATTCTCGAAGAACTTCGCATTAGAGAGGGAGGGGTCTAGGCCGACATAGCCCGCGACCTCGTCGGGATACTGATCAGCAAAGGCCTGAGAGTTCAATCCGCTGATGGAGTGCCCCATCAGAACATAGGGGCCTTTCACCCCTGCGGCATGCAACGCGGTGTGAACATCCCGCGCGATATCCGATGGCAACATGGGAGAGTCCGTGACATCGCTCCAGCCGTAGCCGAAGGGCTCCACCACCGTCACCGTCGCCCACTTCGAGAGCTCCTTCACCAAGGGCTCAAAATCCAAATCCGGAGCCGGGACACCAAGACCCGGAAGCAGAACAATACTCGTATCACCCCCCCCGTGTGGACGTGCATCTTGTGGCCCTCGACATCCACCAACTGCCCCGGAGCCGGATGGCTCGCGCGTTCGTACGCGGTCATCGCCATGTCGGTGACCTTGATGCCGGCCAGCAGTACCACCAGCACCAACACCACGACCCCAAGCCGCCGCAGCCAGCGCCTACGACGAGGCTTCTTTTCACCTTCAACTTCCATGGTGAACAGTCAATCCCACAGGTCGCGCTGCGTCATCAGGGTCAACCCCTGAACCAACCAGGGTCAATACCTCAACCCCTCGGTAATAGCCATCACCTCACGCCCCTCGCAGCGCGGGACAAACCCGTCAAGCCCCACCCAAGGACGGAAGCAGCCAGCACCCAGCTAGCGATGGCATTCGGTCATGAGGGCGCGGGTGCCCTCACTAATACGCTTGTACTCAGTGTGATGGACGAAGTGGCTAGCATCGACGATCACCGACCGCCGACAAGGACCACTGCCCACATAATCCGCAATCTCCGCATCCGTATATGCCGCCTCGCGCGTCTGCGCAGAGGTGTAGACCAATACCGGCAGCCGCTCATCAAACCGAAAATCCCTCACCTGGGCACGCGAATCACTAGCAACTTCCGCCTGCCTCATCACATTCGCGCTCAGCATCATCCAGTTGGTCAGCATCCGCTGCTGTTCAAGATTCTCCTTACTGTAACCATCCGCAGAGCTGGCACCGAACATAAATGAGGGATCAGCACCACTGAACGCCGTAATAATACGCATCCACCCAGCCTGCACCATAGGCCTAAAAACCCATAAATAAAACCGGGGAAACGCGGGACCAGTCTGGCTGTCGAAAAATCTCGCGTGAGGAATAGTCGGATCCAAACCGACATAACCCGCAACCTCATCAGGATACTGATCAGCAAAAGCCTGCGAAGTCAACCCACTAATGGAATGACCCATCAGCACATACGGGCCTTTCACCCCAGCAGCATGCAATGCAGTGTGAACATCCCGCGCAATATCCGACGGCAACATAGGAGAGTCCGTCACGTCGCTCCACCCGTAGCCGAAGGGCTCCACCACCGTCACCGTCGCCCACGCCGACAGCTCCCTCACCAAAAGCTCAAAATCCAAATCCGGCGCCGAGACACCAAGACCCGGAAGCAGAACAATACTCGTATCACCCTGACCAGTGGTATGAACGTGCATCTTGTGGCCGTCGACATCCACCAACCGCCCCGGAGCCGGATGATCCGCCCGCTCCCGCGCCGTGAGCACCACATCCGCAACCTTCACCCCACCCAGCACCACAGCCGCCATACCAAGCCGCCGCAGCCAGCGCCTGGAACGAGGTTTCTTCCCACCTTCACTATCCATGGGGAACACCCAACCCCAAACACCAGACACCGTCAAGTAGGGGTGTCCCCGACCTGACCCCGAGAGGACCGTCCGCCCCGCCGTCCTGATTCAGGCCCGCCGCCTCGATACAGGAAAGGCGGACGTAGCATCCGTGCCTTCTCAAACGGCGACCCAGCGAGGTGGCCCAAATAACAGAAAAGCTCTCGCAGTATGCAGACACATATCAAGCAATGACCGAGCAAAAACCAGCGTCACCATCCTGATTATCATCCTGGTCCTGAGCCTCGTGCTCCTCGACGTCCTCACGACGAGAAAAACGGCAGTATACGACCGGCACCATGAAATCCCCCTCGATTCTCTGACCTATCAGCTACAGACTCAGCCGGGTCAGCTCTATGGGCAGCCGCCATTCCAGGGAATGCCTCCCGGCTCCCCCTACTACACCCCCACTCCAAACGAACGCCCCAGCAAAGCAACCGCGGCAGCCACCCTGGGAATCGTCAATGGGTCCCTGGGGATACTCCGCGCCATAGCCACGTTCCTCCTGCTGGCTGTAGTATTCAATAACTCCCAGAACCGCAAATTAGCAGGCAGCTCCTACAAGTCCTACGAGAACACTGCCGTCATGCTCAGTATCCACTGAGGCAATCTGCACTCTCGGCATTGTCCTGACTCTGCTGATCGTCACTGAAGTACTGCAAGTCGTGACTAATAGAGTTTATTCACAGCCACAGGAAAACCCGCGCCGACAAGGGCATTTACTGAATCGAAAGCTCCTCATAGATAACCCCCAATGAAGCTTATTCATGGGAGCCTCGGGAACAGTACGATTTTTGCCAGACCCCAACTGTGGGTAGCCATAAATGGCCCCCATGGAATCCCTCGCAAAATTCAGAGCATATCGAGCACCAAGCGAACTACTAGCTCACCATTCACCACCCTGGTTCCCGTCGATAGCATTACATTAAGAGTTTCAACACCCTTCTCGAAAGGGAGGTCATGGGTGATAAGACAGTCCACCTTACCCCCAAAATCCGGCTCCTCAAGTAATTTCGATGCGGCTTCTAGCCTGGTATTCGAAACACCACGATTTCCAGTAACGACCATCGATCGCTCAGAATCGCTAAAAGTCACACGGCACGGAGGCCATAAGCCACCTGTATTTGCGACGCGGACACCATACAGATCAACACCAGGAGGCTTATTCACAGACGGCGTGTCGCCCAGCAAAGCCCCTAGTCAGGGCGCACTTGAGGAAGGCTGTGAATAAGGCTCCAGGAAACTCTGGACTTACAGTATGAGGGGAAAGCCCTCCCACGAGATGCACGGCAGTAAGGCGCGCGCCGAAAGTTTGCGCTACTTCAGTCAAGCCTGGCGCCGTTCCGGCTCGATGCGTAGCAGACAGCATAGAAATACGGCCGTCTAAGGCAGATTCAAGATCCGCGACAGTGCGGCCGTTGACAACACGCGGCTCAAAGGCCCGTGTCCATCTAACTCCCAGTTCAGACCTATGCACCATACCTAGAGAAATCTGTTCTCCAAGTATTTGAGGCGCGACGACCGCCGCCAAATTGCCTATCAGGCCATCGCCAAGGATGAGGAGGGAATCGGGGGTCTTGAAACGGAGGCATTCCAGGGCATAGATAACCACAGCCAAGGGCTCGATAAGCGTTCCTCGAGCTGAAGGAATACAAGATGATATGCGCGACACCAACCCGCCAGAAACCGCTGTTTCAGGTATGCGAACACGCTGCTGTAAAAGACCATTTATATTGCGTCCCAGAAGAAAACTCGGATCAGAAGGGTGGGTGGGATTTACGGTGACGCGGTCGCCAACCTCAAATCCGGAAACTCCCTCCCCAACTTCAACAATCTTTGCAAGCCCCTCGTGACCAACAACCAAAGCTGGGTCATCTCGTAACTTTCGAAGAATCTGCATATCTGTACCGCATATACTAACTTTCTCCGGAGCTACAATAAGTTCTCCAGCCTCCGCCTCGTCCTTGTTCAGATAGTCAATTGCACAACGATCTCCACGTCGAACAACAGCTTTATGCTTATCCATATAATCATCCTCTTTTTCTATCTTATATTTCTGAGATATCCGGCTCTTCGTACCTGAGCGTGGGGTCATAGTCGTAGACCGTTGCCGGTGAGGAGCATTCTGAGGCGGTAGTTGTCGGGGTTACGGAAACCTCGGGCGATGCGGCGGTGGAGTTCGATTAACCCGTTGATGGCTTCGGTTCCGCCGTTGTTGGCGCCGCCGGTGGTGAAGTAGCCCAGGAACGCGTCTCGCCACCGGTTTAGCGTCCGGCCGAGGCGGGCGATCTCCGGGATCGGACACGACGGGAACGAGGCAGGGATCTTCTCCGCGACCCTGCGGCCGTCGGCGTGACTCGACTGGTGATAGACCGAGCGGAGCTGTTGGGCGCAGTGCCAGGCGACCTCGACTTCGACGTGTCGGTCGTCGATGGTGAATGCGGTCTCCAGGCGGGTCTTCTGCCGGTTGGTGAGATGCTCCTTTCCCGGCACGCAGCAGGTTGCGGATCCGATATAGCGGATCATCTCTGCGGCCGCGGTGGCCGTGGATGTCCTGCTGGACCCGGCGGCGGCCCTCATCGACCGCGGCTGTGCCGAGCCTGACCACGTGGAAGGCGTCGAGCACCGCGATGCCGCTCGTTCAACTGGTCGTCGATGGCGCATCTGTAGCCGTGGAATGGGTCCAAGGTGGCGATCTCGACGCCTTTTCGGAACGTGTCACCGCGGTCACGCAGCCACGACGTGTAGGCCTCACTGGAGCGGCCCGGGACCAGGTCCAGGAGCCGGGCCCGGAGGCGTCCGTCCTTGTCGCGGGTGAGATCGACCATGCCGGTGAACTCCTTCGGGCCGCGGCCGCCCTGGTCGACGGGCTTGGCGGAGACGTGATGCCAGATGTGTTCGTCGACGCCTAGTGAGGTGACGCCAGCGAAGCGCTTCTCGTTGTCGGCGGCGGCTTCAAGGATCGGCTTGACCGCTCGCCACAGGGTCCTCCAAGTGCAGCCGAGCTGCCGGGCCATCCCCTGAACCGAGGCGTTCTCCCGCCGCATCTGCCCGATCGCCCACGACGTCGCCCGCGCGGTGAGCAACGCTCTGGGCCGCGCGATGTCGGGGTCTTGCTCCATGAACGAGGTCACCGGACACATCGGCTCGGGACACAACCAGCGTCGTTTCCGCCACCACAGCCTCACCGGCACAGTGAAACACGGCGCGTCAATCAACTCCACCCTCTGCCGGCCATGCGCATGCGCGATGACCCCGCAGGCGGGGCAGCCCATCACCTCCGGCCGGACGGATTCGACCTCAACCCGAAGCCCCGCGTCGTCGCGCTGGACACCGACCACGTGAAGCCCAGGCAGGCCCAGCAGAAGGTCGCAGCGCTCGCAGTAACCGCTGGGCACACAGCAGCAGGAAGTAGAATCGGTCATCGTCGAGGTCCTCGGAATCGAGTGGTGTGGTAACCCTGATTCTTGAGGGCCTCGACCCACCATCACCCCACCAACACACCCGCCAACGGATCCACACTCACCCCACGCTCAGATACGAAGAGCCAGATATCCCTGCGCCATGAGCTCGGCACCGATCTCGGGGCAGACTTGGCCGGGTCTGTCCGATTAATGGTGTAACTGGCGGTTTCTATTGGTGGGTGCTGGCTGCGGGCATGCGGTCAGCGAAGGTCGTGGCGAACGCGTTCAGGGCGGGCTTCCAGCGCATGCCCCACCGGGCCTGGCCGGTGCCCTTGGGATCCAATGATCTCACGGTCAGGTACAGGGTCTTCAACGCGGCTTGCTCGTTCGGGAAGTGCCCGCGGGCGCGGACCGCTCTGCGGAACCTGGCGTTGAGTGACTCGATCGCATTCGTGGAACACAAGACCTTGCGGATCTCGACGTCGTAGTCCAAGAAGGGCACGAACTCGGTCCAGGCACCCAGCCAGAGCCGGATCATCGCCGGATAGGCCTTGCCCCACTTCTCGGTGAACTGTTCGAACGCCCGCTCAGCAGCCTCCGGGGTGGGGGCTTCGTAGACGGGCTTTAAGTCGGCCGCGATCTGGGACCAGTGCTTCTTCGAGGCGTAGCGGAAACTGTTGCGCAGCAGGTGGATCAAACAGGTCTGGATCTTCGCGGCCGGGAACACCGACCCGATGGAGTCGGGTAGTCCCTTGAGCCCGTCGCAGACCATGAAGAACACATCCTTGACGCCGCGGTTCTTCAACTCGGTCAGGCACGCGAACCAGAACTTCGCCGACTCCCCGTCCCCCTGGCCGGGCCAGATCCCCACAATGTCCTTGTGACCCTCAAGGTCGACCCCGATCGCGGCGTAGAACGGCTGGTTACGGACCTGCCCATCCCTGACTTTGATCACGATCGCATCGATAAAGATCGCCGCGTAGATGGACTCCAAAGGCCGACTCATCCACGTGGCCATCTCGTCGACAACCCGGTCGGTGATCCGGCTGATCGTGTCCTTTGACACACTCGTGCCGTAAACCTCGGCGAAGTGGGCGGCGATCTCCCCGGTCGTCAGCCCTTTCGCGAACAGGCTCAGCACCATGGCATCCATGTCCGACAACCGACGTTGCCGCTTCTTGACCAGCTGCGGCTCAAACGTTCCGTTACGGTCCCGGGGCACCTGGATCTTGATCGCACCGACGTTGTCAGTAACAACCGTCTTCGACCTCGTGCCATTACGGGAATTACCGCTGCCGCGGCCGACCGGGTCGTGCTTGTCGTAGCCAAGATACTCATCCAGCTCTTCGTCGAGAGCGGCCTCAACGATCTGAGCGGTCAACGCCTTCAACAAACCACCGGGACCGGTCAGAACAACACCAGCATCCTTGGCCTGACGCACCATCCACGCGATCGCCTCACGCTAAGCCACCTCCAGCTCAGCCGACTCCTCCGCCGACGGCGGTGATGATGATGGGTTCACATGCCCCAGTCTGGCCGACCCCACGGCCAGCTCACTACTCGTTGTTGTCTCGGTCATCATGACTCCTCCTGCCCTCACGGGCGATGGAGCCACTTACACCATTTCCCTGACAGACCCTCTCGAGAGTGATTACGGTCTACACTCCCTTGATCGCCGAAGTCCTCCAAGCCTGGGTGCCCAGCATGGAAGATCCTTGACCCGAACCACCAATACAAGCCGTCACCGGACTCATCTTCGCCTACACCCCATGAATAAACCTCATTGGGTTGGGGATTTTCTGCCACCCATGTCCTCAATGGCGTCCGCAAGCAGCGCACAAGATTTTTCAATTCGGTTTTTCATAGATTCAATCGATTTTCCGGCAGGACCCTGAGATTTTCTCACCCATGCGATAGGAGATCGCAGCCACTTGAAACGCCCTCCCGTTTCTGCACGCATGTAATCCTGAAGCACCAGAGCACATCGCGCCTGCTCAGGAGACACGCACCCCAAGTCTCTCTCCTTCCATTCCTTCAACTCAATCCACCAGCTTGCATCCCAAAGCCCTTCCTTCCTGTGCATTCCCGGCATTGCTGCGACAAGAGACACCGCCACATGCCAGATCACGAAACCCAGAGGCAGGATACCCAAAAATAAGGTTTTATGATCACTGAAAAAGATGATCAAAAAAGACATGGCTCCGCTGAAAGAAATTGCTACCAACCCAAATCCATTATCAAAAACAAGATTTCTCCAAAAAGAACCTCTTACACCCTCAACAAAACACTTAAGACACCTGTCAACACGGTAGCGCTTACCTGTGGAAACTGCCACAATCTCAGAAAGTACCGCAAAGACAATCGGAACCATAGCCAGTCGCCAGAATAGTATTTCTTCAAGCTGATTCTCGCGATATTCCGTCGCAATCCATAAGAATGCCCCAAAAACAACCACAGCCAGCGATATCCGCACTACCGGAAGCCATCTAATAATCCATAAACAGCGAGGATGTTTCCCCGCCAGCGGAACTACGTGCTTGCCGACGCCGCAATCGAGCTTCAGACTCCTTGTGACCTCGGCCTCCAGCAGCGCCAGACGCCACTTTCTGCGCTCCATTCCCTCAAGGCCAAGACGGAGCACATGAACTTTGGGAATCAGTACCTTATTAATCCATCCACATCCCAGGATGCCTATCCCCAGGGCGCCAAAAATTATCAGATCAGGGGCTTCTTCACGCGCCGATTCTTTCGGCAAGACGACCGCCACAAATATTTTTGCAGAAGTCAGTATCAGCGTTCTCCACAAATAAACAGCAACGAAAAATGCGCACCACTCGACCGCCTCGTCAGCCAGATCGACCCTGGACACCCCCGAGGCGTGTCCGCGCACAGAATTATTATTTTCTCCACTCGGACTGTTCCCGCCGGCGACAAAAACCCCTATGGCGGCGGCGGCAAGAAAAGTCAACACCAAAAGCGTGTCACTGAAATTAGCCCAAGGTGTTTCACGAACCCCACACAGTACTTGCATCCAAAATAACTTGTTTAGATTGCCATCTAGGCGACACTCTCCACCGGTCAACCCAAACCCTCTAAGATAAATCTCAAGGAGAGCCACAGAAATCCCTAGCGCAAATGCACTATAGCCACCGGCCCTTCCCCCAGATCTTCGATACTGCAAATACCTGTTTATGGCACCCATCGCAGCGTTCACCCCCGTCAAACGAACAGTCATGTCTCACATGAAACATGGAGGACTACCCCGTCCCAGCGTGCCCCTGCCGACTGGCAGGGGCACGCGACTTCAGCAGTTGTGGCCCGGAAGGTTCAGCCAGGTGATGCCCCGCTTCTTCTTGCCCACATCGCCCACCCGTTTGACGGTTTTCAGCTGCGGGTAGCGGGCCCGGATGGTGGTCTCGATGCGCTGGTGGAGGGTCTGGCCGGCGGCGGGACAGTCCTGGCACGCCCCACCGAAGTCGACCTCCACCGTCTCGGCGTCGTTGTCGGCCACCTGGATCTGCCCGCCGTGGCTGGCGATGTAGGCCGCCAGCTGGTGCTCCACGACATCACGGGAGATGTAGCCCAGCAGGTCGGCAGAGCCAGGCTCGACGTCCCAGCCCTCCTCCTCCGCGAGGGAGGCGACGATGGCGTCGCGGACCTTGGATCCGACCCTGCTCCACGCCTGGTCGGAGGCCAGCCACGTCCATACGCCGTCGGCCTCCACCATGGCCCGGGAGATCACCCCGTACTCCAGCATCGACCCGAAGCTGCCGGGCGCGCCGCGCACCTCCCCGACGGGCACGCCGCCGGTGGGAACCACCCACCGGACGGCCTGCGGGTCCCCGGGAACGGCCTCGGGATGGATCGGCAGCTTCCCGGTCATGTCGCGATCGCCCCCACGATGAGTTTCGCCGCGAACGCCATCACCCACGCGAGTCCACCCATGTAGATGAACGCGATGATCGACCATCGCCACGTGCCCGTTTCGCGTCTCATCACGCCCAGGGTGGAGGCGCACTGCAACGCGTAGACGAAGAACACCAGCAGCGCCGCGATCGTGCTCGGCGTGAACACCGGCTCACCGGCATGCGGGCCGTCCGAATGTGTCATTCCCTCCAGCGACTCGCCCGGATCCTCCGGATCCTCCGCGGATGCCACCTGACCCAGCGTCGAGACGACGGTCTCGCGGGCCGCCAGGGAGCTGATCACACCGATGTTGATGCGCCAGTCGAAACCGAGCGGGTCGAAGACCGGCGAGACCGCCCGGCCGATGGCAGCGGCGTAGGAATTGTCGAGGGTATAGGCCGTCACGGCCGCCTCGTCGCCGACATCCACCCCGGCAGCAGTCATCGCGTCCTCACTCGGGGCGGGAAAGTTCAGCAGCCCCCACAGCACGATGGTGACCACCATGATGATCCCCGCCACCTTCCGCAGGAACGCCTTGCACGCATCCCACACGGCGATGATGACGGAGCGGGCGCTGGGCAGCCGGTAGGACGGCATCTCCATGTAGAACGGCAGCTGCGTGGCGCCGCGCCCGACGATGCGTTTGAACACCCAGGCGGCGATCATCGCGGAGACCGCGCCGAGCAGGTACAGGCCGAACATGATGGTGCCCTGCGCCTGGAACGGCCCCCAGAACAGATCGCCGGGAACCATGATCCCGATCATCAGGGTGTACACGGGAAGGCGTGCGGAGCAGGTCATCAACGGCGCGCCCATCATGGTGGCGATCCGGTCCTTGGCCGACGGCAGGGTCCGGGTGGCCATGATCCCCGGGATCGCGCAGGCAACCGAACTCAACAAGGCAACGAACGCGCGCCCCTCCAGACCCGCCATCCCCATCACACGGTCCATCAGGAACGCGGCCCGCGACAGGTATCCGCTGCCCTCGAGCAGCGCGATCATGAGGAACAGCAGCGTGATCTGCGGCACGAACGCCACCACCGCACCGACACCAGCGAAGATGCCGTCACCGACCAGCGACCCCAACCAGTCGATCGGGATCATGTCCTTGGCGATCCCACCCATCCAGACGAAGAAACCCTCGAAGGCATCGTTGATGGGAGCCGCGACGGTGAAGATGATCTGGAAGAACGCGTACATCGTCGCGAAGAAGACCAACGTCCCCCACAGCGGGTGCAGCAGCACCTTGTCTATGCGGCGGGTGCGTTCGTCGACATCCGGTGCGCGGTAGTTGGCGCTCTCCAGCACCGAATCGGCCCAGGCCGCGACCTCCTCATGGCCGGTGGGCGGAGGCACGATCGGCGCGGACCACGAGTCGACCTCGGCAAAGGCCTTGGACAACACCTCGACGCCGCGCTTGTCGCCAGAGACCACGGGAATCACCTGCACTCCGACGGCCCGCGACAGGGCGTCGATGTCGACGGAGCCGCCTCGCCGCGCCAGCTCGTCGGTGAAGGTCAGCACCGCGACGGTGGGGCGTTCGCGCTGCTGCACCTGGGCCAGCATCCCGAGGCCTCGGCGCAGCTGTGTGGCATCCATGAGCACGACGTGCCCGGAGATCGGCGAGTGCACCGACTCGCCCGCGTCCAGGACCTCCGTGACCACTTCCTCGTCGGGGCTGATCGGGTCGAGGGAGTAGGTGCCGGGCAGGTCCTCGATGATCGCCTCGACGTCACCGAGTTTGTGGACGCCCTCGTAGCGGGAGACGGTGACCCCCGGGTAGTTGCCGGTCTTGGCGCGCAACCCGGTCAGCGCGTTGAACAGCGTCGTCTTGCCGCAGTTCGGGCTGCCCACCAGCACGAAACGACGCAGACCCGTCGCTACAGGTGCGGAATGTTCGTCGTGGCAGGTCATGGTTTCACCAGCACTCTCGAGGCCTCGGAGTGGCGGAGCACGATCTCGGTGCCTCCGACGTTGAACATGAGGGGATCGAGCAACGGGGCGCGGCGCTCCAATCTGCACGTCAGCCCGGGGGCGAACCCGAGGTCGAAGAGTCGGCGGCTGATCACGTCGTCACCGTCGAATCCGGTGATGCGCGCGCTCGCCCCGACCTTCAAGTCGGCGAGTGTCCTTGCGGCGGAGGGTGTCTCGTTCATAGTCGCGAACTTAGCAATGCCTTAACTGATCCAAGAAGATTTGCCCGAGGATTCATGAACTTTCGTCAATAGGCTCCACTTACTGGAACTGAATCTCAGTTTACTCATCCGTCCACAGAGCCCGGCGCGGAGTGTTGGACAGCGTGAAGTGGCTGCTCTGCGGACCCCCCAGCCGCGACGTCTCCCGCAACGACGGGCACCGGGCGCGAATCGCCGTCTCGATGCGCTGCTGAAGCTCCGTGCTGGCGGCGGGATCGCGGGAATCGAGCTGGCCGAGGTCGAGCAGCAGCCAGCGGGCGTCGTTCTCCACCACCTCGACGGTGGTGTCGGCCGCGTGGATCTCGTCGGCGAGATCACCTAGGAGCACGTCGTTCGCGACCAGGCGCAGCAGGTCCGCGGAGTCGCCGTTGATCCGCCAGCCGTCGAGATCCAGGGATTCGAGGATGGCCTCACGCACCTTGTGGCCGCAATCGGCCCAGGTGTTCCCGGGGGCCAGCCAGACCCAGATCCCCTCGGTTTCCAGCAGGGCCAGCGAGATCACCCTGTCCCGCATCAACGCGCCGAAGGGATCCGGCGCGGCCACCACCTCGCCGACGACTCCCTGGGTGCCCGTGTGGACCACCCAGCGAACCGCCAACGGATCATCCGGAACCGCCTGGGGGTGGATCGGCCGCATGGCATGGGTCATGTGATGAGCCTAGCGATACCTGATCCGAGAAAAGCCATCACCCACGCGACCACACCCATGTAGACGAACGCGACGACAGGCCACCGCCACGTGCCCGTTTCGCGTCTCAACACACCCAGGGTGGAGGCGCACTGCAGCGCATAGGCGAAGAACAACAGCAACGCTGTGACAGTGGGCGCCGTGAACACCGGTTCCCCGGCATGCGGACCATCTGTGTAGGTCATCTGCTCCAAGGCCTCGCTCGGATCCTCCGGATCCTCCGCGGCCGCCACCTGACCCAGAGTCGCCACGACGACCTCTCGCGCGGCAAGGGAGCTGAGGACACCGATGTTGATGCGCCAGTCGAAACCGAGCGGGTCGAAGACCGGGGAAACCGCCCGGCCGATGGCAGCGGCGTAGGAATTGTCGAGGGTGTAGGCCGTCACGGCCGCCTCGTCGCCGACATCCACCCCGGCAGCAGTCATCGCGTCCTCACTGTGGGTGGGGAAGTTCAACAGCGCCCACAACACGATCGTGGTGGCCATGATGATCCCCGAGACCTTCCGCAGGAACGACTTGCACGCATCCCACACGGCGATGATGACGGAACGGGCGCTGGGAATCTGATAGGCGGGCATCTCCATGTAAAACGGCATCACGGTTCCGCTGCGCCCCGTGACACGCTTGAACACCCAGGCGGCGATCATCGCGGAGACCGACCCGAGCAGGTACAGGCCGAACATGATGGTGCCCTGCACCTGGAACGGCCCCCAGAACAGATCGCCGGGCACGACCATCGCGATCAGCAACGTGTAGACCGGCAGGCGTGCGGAGCAGGTCATCAACGGCGCACCCATCATGGTGGCGATCCGGTCCTTGGCCGACGGCAGGGTCCGAGTGGCCATGATCCCCGGGATCGCGCAGGCCACCGAACTCAACAAAGCGACGAACGCACGCCCCTCCAGACCCGCCATCCCCATCACACGGTCCATCAGGAACGCGGCCCGCGACAGGTATCCGCTGCCCTCGAGCAGCGCGATCATGAGGAACAGCAGCGTGATCTGCGGCACGAACGCCACCACCGCACCGACACCAGCGAAGATGCCGTCACCGACCAGCGACCCCAACCAGTCGATCGGGATCATGTCCTTGGCGATCCCACCCATCCAGACGAAGAAACCCTCGAAGGCATCGTTGATGGGAGCCGCGACGGTGAAGATGATCTGGAAGAACGCGAACATCGTCGCGAAGAAGACCAACGTCCCCCACAACGGGTGCAGCAGCACCCTGTCGATGCCGTGGCTGCGGCGGTCGGTGCCGGCCGCCTGGTAGTGCGCCGCCTCCAGGACGGATGCGGACCAGCTGAAGACGTCGCTCTGACCGATGGGCGGGGCGACGACCGGAGCGGGCCACGAGTCGACCTCGCTCAACGCCTCGGAGAGCTCCTCCACCCCCGCCCGGTCACCCGCGACGATCGGGATCACCCGCACCCCGAGGGCCCGTGAAAGCGCTTTGATGTCGACGGAGCCGCCTCGCCGCGCCAGTTCGTCGGTGAAGGTCAGCACGACCAGCGTCGGCCGCGGGACCTGCTGCACATGGGAAAGCAGGTTGAGGGAACGTCGCAGCGACGTGGCGTCGAGGAGCACGATCTGCCCGCTGATTGGGGAACCAACGGAAATCCCGTCGCCAAGCACCCGGGAAACCACCTCCTCGTCGGGGCTGATGGCCTCCAGGGAATAGGCGCCGGGCAGGTCCTCGATGATCACGTCGGCATCCCCCACCCGGTGCCGCCCCTCGTAGCGAGCGACGGTGACCCCCGGGTAGTTGCCGGTCTTGGCGCGCAATCCGGTCAGCGCGTTGAACAGCGTCGTCTTGCCGCAGTTCGGGCTACCCACCAGCACGAAGCGCAGGATGCGATGGGCCTTGGCTGCGGAAGCGATCCCTGAACCGTGTCCGTGGTGGCTCATGACATCACCCTCCAAGGTTCAATGTCGGCAGTCGTCGTCATTGGCGAGGTTGTGTTCACCTTTTCGAACCTAGCGTCGCGACACCCTGTCGTCAGGATTTCAGCTATCCAAACCGCGATCCGCCTTGTCGGCTTTTTGACTGATGGATTCCGTGGTTTTCACGGACCAGGCCCGTCAGATGGGCCTCGCCGCATCCCATGGAACCCACGAGCCCTAGACTCAGGACATGATCGTGACTCTTCCGGACCGACAGCTCCTCGAGGCCCTCACCTCACACACCCCTGCGGACCGGCTCGGTGTCGAGCTGCGCATCTGGGACTGGAACTCCCCCATCCGCGACGTGCTCGGCGACGAGGCCGACGACGTGGTGGCCACCGTCCTGCCGTACTTCCGTCCCGCCCCGGAGTGGCGATCGCTGGCGGACCTGCCGAAGCTGCGTCTGCTGCAGGCGCAGTCGGCAGGCTACGACAACCTCCTCCACATCACCCCCGACGGCGTCGCCCTGGCCAACGCGCAGGGAGTGCACGAGGCCTCCACCTCGGAGTTGGCCGTCGGTTTGATGCTCGCGGCGCAGCGGGAGCTGCCCCGCTGGGCGCGTGAACGTCGCTGGCAGGCCGCCTCCACCCGCGCGCTC
>ERZ773087.528-NODE-528-length-28075-cov-7.355032_pt1 | contig 28075 bp, 14 predicted proteins | sample MGYA00511375_ERZ773087 | MGnify/ENA primary metagenome ERZ773087 (study PRJEB29015, sample SAMEA2737995) | human oral metagenome | biome: human oral; feature: human-associated habitat; material: dental | place: China | collected 2063 ...
GAATTTTTATACCTTTGTCCATTCGTTATTTTGTTTCGTTTAGCGGTGCAAAGTTCGAAATAAATTTCGAAACAAGCAAATAAAATCCGAATTATTTTTCGGTTAAACATTTAATTAGTTGGTTATGAGTACAATTAATGAAAGGATAAAATCTCTTGTTGATCATTTTTCCAAGGGAAATAACAGCGATTTCGCTAATAAGATAGGTATAAATGAAGCTAATGTTCGAAATTATATAGCTAACACAGAGCCTAAATTTAATGTATTAGAGAAAATCGCAAACAATTTCGAAATAAATTTCGAATGGCTACTTACAGGTAAAGGTGAAATGCTTAAAAAAGAAGAAGTGGAAAAACCTATAGTTAAAATAGTAGAGGGAAGAGACCTCGTCCCTAAAGTAGTAGTTGTGAATGATGATGAAGATGAGGCTTTTATTCCTTTGGTAGAATATAGGGCACAAGCAGGCTATCTTACTGGATATTTTGACGAAAACTATATAAAAAAGCTACCAATGTATAATGTACCTGGACTCTATGGAGGTACCTTCCGTATGTTCCAAGTAAAAGGGCTTTCTATGTATCCAACCTTACAGGACGGAAGTTATATAATTGGTGAATTTGTCGATAATTGGGAATATATGACGGATAATCGGGTATATATTATAGTTACAATCAATGAGGGTATTATAGTCAAAAGGGTAAAAAATCGTATAAAAAAGTATAAATCATTATACTGCTCCTCCGATAACCGAGAGTATGGGAATATAAGGATTCCTATTGAAGACGTTAAGGAAATATGGGAAGCCAAAATGCACCTATCCTTTGAGTTTCTTGACCCAGTAACAAACTACCAAAAAATTGCAGACCTTGAGGTTGATGTCCATAACCTAAAGGAACAAATCAAGCATTTGGAAGAGGAAAAAGGTATAAAATCGTCTGCAAATTTGATTAATTAATTGTAAATCAATAAATTACGCAAAAATATAGTATAAAATCTCCTACAATACACCCCCCTCCACTCTATAAAAATGGGGTATTGCTTGCATGTGGGTATAAGTATAGGGGTTTTTACTCTCTGTTTTTAGGTGCTTTTTTGTCCCCCTAAGTGTCCCCCTAAGTGTCCCCCTAACTTAAAAAAGGAGGTTTTTTCGGAAGTAATTCTCCCCCTCCTTTTCGGGGTGCTTTATAGGGCTTTTCAATGGGCTTTAAAGGGTAGTTTAAGGGTATAAAAAAAGCCCTCAAAGGGGCTTTTTTAGTGGGGTTGGGAGATTTTGAGGTATATTCCTAAAGGCAAATTACGGTATAGCTATTTTTAGCCTTAAAAATACCCCTTTTCCATTACGCCATATATACGGTAAATTACGGTATTTTGTACATTTCGTTTTGTCCGCTTTTTCGGCTTTTTCGTTTGTAACTATTTTATTTCTAATGTTTTACAAGTGGTTTTTTATTGTCTGTAGAGTATGTTTCTATCTGTCTTTTATAAATATTATCCGCTAACTATCTAAGGCGCAATAAAATGCGTCTCTACACATGCGCTGGCTAAGACAATTACATAATAGATATAGTTTTCCGTAGAGACGCAATAAATTGCGTCTTAATGAATTGGACTATACGATTGCCTTTCTACTGATTCGTATTAATAACTAAGGAATAAAGAATTATAGAATTTTAGCTGAAATCCCTCACCTTTATAACCTTTTATTTATCAAATTATACAGCAATTTACAAAAGAATATAATTTAACTACACAAATTCCTCTTCTGCTAATTATAAAATACTTAATATTTAATAAAAAGTTAAAAAATGATTTAGACCGATTTAAAATAATATCTTTGCTCCCGAAATTTTTACTTCATGAAGTATCTGATTTGGAGCTTTTTAGCATTATTTTCCGCTACATTATACGGCCAACAGCAGTTGCTCTCTGGCATCGTACAAGACGAGCGGAAGGAACCTCTTCTAGGGGTGAGTGTTGTGGATAAAAACACCAAAAAATGGGCTATCACGGATGAAAACGGTAAGTTTTCCCTCCCTTTCCTTAAGGAATACGACTTGGACATACAATTCTTAGGTATGGAAAGACGTACAATCAAAGGGAGTGATACCTCTATTACTATTATCCTAAGAGAAGAATCTCTCTCCTTAAAAGAAGTCGTGGTTACTGCCGACAAGGTCAAGGACAAAACCAGCTCAGCTATCACTCTTGACAAATATGCCATTAGTCAGTTCCAATCGCTCTCCCTATCCGATGTGTTGCAACAACTCCCTGGGCAACCTATCAAGAATATTGCGCTGGAGAGTCCCAAAGATATCCAACTGCGTACTGCTCTCAAAAACCAGAATAACGCTTTTGGAATAGGCTTCATTATGGATGATATGTATATCTCCAACGATGAGAATATGCAGACCTATGCTTATACTCAAAAAGGAGGAAGCAATAACGCTGCTTTTTCTCATGCCAATAGCTCCATTGACCTACGTACCATCCCTTCTTCCAATATAGAAAAGGTAGAAGTGATCAGTGGTATTGCCGATGCTAAATATGGTAATGCGACTTCGGGCTTGATTATCGTAGAGCGCAAGGCGGGGGTATCTCCCCTACAGCTCTCTGCTTCTATGGTAGGGGGAGGTAATACCCTGAGTGCACTAAAGGGCTTCAAATTGCCTAGAAACTGGGGTAACCTGAGTCTATCCTTAGACTATCTCAACTCTAACAGCGATCCTCGCAATGATCTGATGTCCTTCAACCGACTCACCACCACAGGAATATGGAGTACTTATAACTCCTCTCAACGCTTAAAAAATACACTAACCCTCTCGGCAAGAAGTAACTTGGACGGCAGCAAGCAGTACAAAGAATTAGACGAGATGTTCCGAAATGGCTCCTCTAAAAAAGAATACGGCTATACACTAAGTAACCGCACTACCTTGCAGCTAGAAAGCCCTTGGATAGACCAACTAACAAGCTCTGTAAGCTTCTCTTATACAAAAACAGATTCTACCAAGGAATACTATGTCAATGGAATAGGTAATGTAGTTCCCTTGGCTGACCATACCTCTTTCCACCAAGGAGCCTATACGCCTGTCTCCTATATGTCCAAGGAGCGCACCATAGGCGAACCTATTAATGGTGCTCTAAGCCTGAATGCTTCCAAAGATTTCTTCTATCATAATTTCCGTCATCTCGTATCGGCAGGAACGGGCTTCACCTATAGTGATAATATAGGCGAAGGAAAGATCTTTGATACCAATTCTGCTTCTATGCTCTCTTCTCTAAACCCTAACAAAGGAGGCACAGATAGCGGACAAGGTGTACGCCCGCTGAACTTTAATCGTTATGTGATAGCCAATAAGCTCTTCCACTTCTATGTGCAAGACAATATCACCTATACCTTCAACAACCGCCAATCCTTAGCAACTAATATAGGGCTAAGATATGAGAACCAAAATGGGTTTTCTTCACTTAGCCCCCGCTTGAACATGGCATTCACCCTCTCCCCCTCCGTAAAATTAAGAGCAGGAGCAGGACTAGCCACCAAGGCTCCTTCCTTACAAAACCGCTTTCCTGGTAATGTGTTCTTTGATATCTTAGTCAAAGACTTGCGTACTGGTGACTATGCCGTCAATTATATACAAACCCATGTCATAGAACGTCCTGAAGTATCCCTCAAGCCTGCCAAAGCTTGGAAATATGAAGTAGGTACTGATCTTACCTTGCCTTTTGCGCGCCTTAACCTTACAGGATTCCTTAACTATAACTACGATAGCTTTGAGAACAACCCTCACTTAGGCCTTTATCCCATCCCTGAGCTCAGGTTCACCCCCAATACGAACCCTAAATTACCGCCTTCCTATACCATTATAGGTTACAAAAATATGCTCTTGGAGTACCAAAGTACCTCAAATACTGCCAAAAATACAGATACAGGAGTAGAGATAATGGTACATTTTAATAAGATTGAAGCTATCAATACCCAATTTACCCTTTCTGGAAGCTATATATATTCCGAATCTGACAGCAATTTGCCCAACCAAGTGGCTAATACCAATTTTGCTGACACCGAACACCGATATATCCTATACCCTAAGGACATCACCAGTGCCGATAAGCTAAGCTTGCGCCTAACGGCTACCTATCACCTGCCTTTCTTAGGACTATTGACCTCCTTGACAATTGAGCAATTCACCTTTAGTCATCAATTTGCTTCTATTAAGGATATCTATCCTTTGGGGTACCTAAATAGTCAGCTACAACATATTGCAATCCCAGAGGCTGAGCGAAGCAGCAGTCGTTACCAGGCTGTCCATCGAGTGGCAGGTACCACAAGCCAAGACAGACGTACCCCTATGTATCATAACTTCCACTTGCGCCTTACAAAAGAATTACAAAACGGACTCTCTCTGTCCTTTTATATCAATAATGTAGCTAATTACCGCCCCACAGTGGTGATTGCTGGTTCTGAAACACGTATGAACGAAGCCATTTCTTTCGGAGCTACTGCTACTTTCAACTTTGGAAAAATATAATCCTCGTGGTTAGTGATTAGTAATTAGTGATCAGACACTAAAAACTAATCACTAACAACTAAAAACTAAAAGCTTAATATATTTTTATGAAGAAAATTGTTTTACTTCTATCTTGCATAGCGCTACTGAGTGCTTGCCGCAAGGACGATGAGGGCTTTGATAATAATGGTCAAAGCCAAGAGGTGTCTCGTATCTCCTACACAGTAGAGGCTACTTATGGGGACAAATTCAATAATGTCAAAGCCGCTGGTGCTGTGGTAAAACTTACCGACACTTCTACTGGCCAGCAGTATGAAGCTACCACCTCTGACGAAGGAAAGGCTATCCTACAACTACTCCCTGGCACTTACAATATAGAGGTGTCTAAATCCCTTACCAAGGAACAGAACAATACCCTCCTTGGCTTTGACAATGAGGCTAATTTTGCGGCTTCAAAACAAGGAGTAACTGTCTCCAAAGAAGCCAACTCAATCTCTTTCAAGATGAGCACTGCTCGTATGGGCGATTTGGTGATCAAACAGTTATACTATACAGGTTCCAATATCCAGACAGCGGCCAAATACTATGATAACTTCTTTGAGGTACATAACAACTCCTCCGATACGCTCTATTTGGATGGCATCTACTTTGCTAAATTGACTGTATCAGCCAATGCCAAATCCAACAAAGGTAAAAAAGGATTTGATGCCGAAGGAAAATATGACTGGAGTCAAGCGCAAGGCCTAGAAGGTTTAAATGAAAAAGCCAGTACTGACTATGTATATGCCAAAACAGTTATTGCCTTTCCAGGTAGCGGAAAAGAACATCCTTTAGCTCCAGGCAAATCCAAGATTGTAGCGGCTTCTGCTCGTAACCACAAAGAACCTATCGCCGGACAACCTGTAAGAAATCCTGAACTAACTCTTGATTTAAGCCGTGCTCACTTTGAAGTATATTTAGATCCTTCTTTTGTCAAAGACGGAAAAACTTTGGACACCGATAATCCTGCGGTCACCAATATGGTCATACTCCACAAAAGTGGGGGAAAGGACTTCCTTTTGGATACACATGGTAGGGAAGCCTATATTCTTTTTAGAGATACTAAAGAACACTTTGATGCTTATAAGCGTGTTGCACTACCTACAATAACTACTCCTAAGCCTGACACTGCTAAGTACGTACAGATCCCTATAGATAAAATCATTGATGGGGTCAATGCCCAACATGATGATGCTAACAAATCCTTCCCTCATAGTCTGCCTAATAGCATAGATGCAGGAGAACTCAAGGCCGAAAGTTTCTACTCCTCCGAGGTGTTTATCCGCAAAGTGAAAGACACTAAAAATGGTATTACACGCTATCAGGATACCAACAACTCTACCAATGACTTTGATAGAAAAGTAAAAGTATTTGACCTTAGTGCTTTAGATTAATTACTATATTAGTTATACGAATGAGTGTCTTAAGGCACTCATTCTTTCCATTTTTACTATGAAAAGACTCTTTTTACCCTTATTTGGACTCCTTGTAATCACTTCCTATGGGCAAATCACCCCAGATACCGATATGTTTGGAAAGATGTATGCCATATATGAACAATCTCCTATCTTCTTTACAGAAATACCTATAGAGAACTTTACTTACAGCAGCTTATACCTAAACCATAGGGAGGGTAACCTACACCTTGCCCAAGAAGCCAAAGAACAAACAGATTTTGGTCTGCGCTCCTATGGCTTCTATAGGCATAAACGTATCAACTTCTTTGGAAAGCTCAACTTGCAACGTATCTATCAGAAAGACAAGGCGTGGACGCTTTCCGATGGGGAGGTACAGCCCAATGGCCTTATGCCTGATCCTCATTACTTTGCTGTAAGCCGACCTGCTCCATGGGTGAACCAACAGTACAATATCTTCGGAGGAGCTGGTATTCCTATCTATAAGCAGATATGGGATATGACTCTTTCTGCCCGTATCAACTACGAAGAAAAATTTCGAGAAATCTACGATCCTCGCCCTAAAACAAGCCACAATGAACTATTTTTCGCAGGACAAACCGCCTTTCATATTTCTAATAAACACAAAATAGCCCTCTCTGCTGAATATGGATACAATAAAGTAACTAATAAAATGAAATTCACCGACGAAGAGGGGCAAACACCTAACAATTTTACCAAGTATAATCGTTGGCAACTTGGTTATGGTACCTTTCAGCTTACCTCTAACGCTAATAACAAACGTAATAACGACTATTATGGCTTTTCCTTTGGCTACCATTATACAGGAGAACTACATAAACTCTTAGTGGAGGGAAGTTACAAAAACACGCTCACTCATACCTATCGCAATGGCAACGATAGTGAATTTGATGAAGATATCTTAGCGCGCCTCTATGAGGATACTTTCTTAGCTAAAGTACATTATATCAACCAATTAAAAGAAGACCAAACCCTAAGTCTATCCCTTATAGCCTCTGACAGGCAAACCACCAACCGCCTTATGAATCGTCAAGGACGCAATTATCGTGCTTACCAAGAGGACATCTCTTTCTCTGCCAATCTGTTAAAGCAACTTGGAAAAAATCATCGTGAGTTAGGCTTAGAGGCTATCTATGAGGGGGCTTATCAGAAAGATATCATGGCAAAAACTCTTACTGATCATTCCTCCCTTGCTCTCTCTCTGTTTTGGACAAAAGGATATGAGTTAGATCGCTTTGTGGTACAGCCCTCTCTAAAGACTACTCTTATCAGTCCCTTGTACAACAAGCTGATAAACCAAAACGAAGACTATCACAAGCCCTATCGTCCTACAGACTATGCCGCCCGTACATTACGCCTTTTCTATCAAGAGGTAGTCTATCCTGACTATGTTTATTTTGACAAGACTCGCTATCTGCTTGACTTAGGCGTAGATTTCAAAAAACGCCTCTCAAGTGGTACGCTGCTTATCACAAGCATCCATTCCACCTACCTAACCACCTTCAAGGGAACTGATCGCTATGGTGCTGCTATCTCGATTTCTTTACTCAAATAAAATTTGTACCTTTGTCTCCCAAAGTCTAAAAGACTATACCCCTTAATTTCATAATCTTAAAACTAACTAACAACTAAAAAATGAAAAAAATACTTATTTTACCCCTTTGTATGGGCGTTTTCTTCTCCTTTACGCGACTGAAGGAATCTTTGTACGAACCTGAATATATAGCACAGCTTAGAGAAGCTTATAGCAGCGGAGATTCTAAAAATTGGGAAGCTCCCCTGTTGGACGAAAGCGTAAAAGCTCGTTATGTGGAAATCGGCTCCTTACCTAAACTCTCTTTCCCTGAGAACAACCCTTATACGGATGCGAAAAAAGAATTAGGCAAGCTCCTTTTCTTTGACCCTCGCCTCTCAAAATCCAAACAAATCTCCTGTGCCAATTGTCATGATCTTGAATTGGGCTGGGCGGACGGACGTAGCCTTTCCTTTGGACATAATCGTAAAAATGGGGTAAGAAACTCTCCTTCAGTATTTAACATGGCTTACCATACCACCTTTTTTTGGGACGGCAGGGCGAGCACCCTCGAATCCCAAGCCATGTTCCCTCTTACCGACCCTGTAGAAATGGCCTCTCATGAAGTAGTTGCCCTAAAGAATATTAAGCGCATCAAAGGCTATCGTCCATACTTCAAAGAAGCCTTTGGCGATGAAACTATTACCCTTTCTCGTATCTTTGATGCCATTGCTACTTACGAACGTACCATTGTCAGCGGCAAAAGCAAGTTTGATCGCTTTATCGCAGGCGAAAAAGACCTTTTTACCGATGAAGAGGTCTTGGGCTTGCATCTGTTCCGTACCAAGGCTCGCTGCGTGAACTGCCATTTCTCTCCTATATTTTCTGACCAGCAGTTTCACAACTTAGGTATGTCCTACTATGGACGCAAATATGAGGATTTGGGCAGATACAAAATCAGCAAAGACAAAGATGATGTAGGCCGATTCAAAACAGCTTCCCTACGTGAAGTGAGCCGTACAGCTCCCTATATGCACAATGGCCTAATATCTACTTTAGACGAAGTAATCCAAATGTACGATGCAGGTATGGCGCACCCTAAGCCTCGCAAAGATCAGGAAAACGACCCTCTTTTCCCCACTACTGATCCTCTGCTCCAAAAGCTCTCCCTCACCAAGGAGGAAAGAGCAGCCCTCAAGGCCTTTCTCCTTACCCTCAGCTCCCCTTTCAAGCGAGAAAGAATCCCTGAATTACCATAACTGAGGAATAAAGAGTTATAGTTTTTTAGTCAAGGAGTAAAGAAATTTAGGGTTATAGGGTTTTAGCAGGAATCCTATAACCCTTTACTCCTATATTCCTAAACTATTGTTAATCATTGATTATTAGGGATTTATATTTCATACCTTTGCGTCCTATATAACCCTTAATTCTTAATTATCATGAAAAAACTTATTTTTTGGGCACTTGTAGCCACAACAATATTAGTCTGCTCCTGCTCCAAAGAAGGAGGCGGGGACGGCAATGCAGCTTCGCTCCCTGGTACGCTCTATGTGGATTTCGCTTCCGACGGTATTCAGTCCTATAACTTCTCCAATGGAAAGCTCAGCAAGGTAGTAAAAACAATGAATGGCCCTGGTATTACGGGCTGCGATATTACCTATGGCAGTAAGGAAATAGCACTGGCTATCAGTACTGACCGTTCGTTTGGCACTCAAGATACCCAAACTTTCTTGTTGCGCCCTTGGGATGGTAGTCATGTATGGTTCGCCTACGATGATCTTCCCAAAACGGGCAATACTTTTTCATTTAGCTTTACCTATGACCCTCAAGAGTTTTACAAGAGATGTATCATTCGACTCTCACCCAACAAGAGATTCATTGCGATTGATTCCTATGATTGGGACGAGCGTGGGGTACTATTACTCAATACCGAGACAGGTAAGCTCATAGCTGACTTTACTGAGGGGCTTACCCGTGACGATTTGAGCTACCAAAGTACCCCCGTATGGACACTGAATAATGAGATGTATAGTGCCATCAAGGGGGTATTATACCGCTGGAAGGAGGCATACGGAAACCGTGTAGAAGAAGTACTTGCACTCAACGAAGGCAAAGGCGCCAGCTATGTAACCGTAAATCCACAGGGTACTCGTGTGGCTTTCCGCTATAACAAACACCTTTGGGTACAGAATATAGACGGCAGCAACTTGCACCAAGTAACCACTTCCCAGCTCACAGGGTCTGATAAGGCCGATGGTGAATATCATCCTGTATTCTCTCCCGATGGCAAGTATATTGCTTTTGTAGGGGCTCCAACTGTTGGTCGTGGTTGGACAGACTATGACCCCTTACAACCCAGCTACGGAGGGGTGCATGTTGTAGGTAGCGGCTATGGCTATGTGTTTGTCATTCGCGACGACGACAAGCTCTATGACCTTGAAAACGACAAAAGTGGCTTCATTGTACTCCGCCAAGAAAGAGGCATACATGGGGTTCCCTCTTACTTCAGCGGTATGATGTGGCGGTAATCAATAAGGTGGAAGATAAAAGGTAAAAAGTAAAGACTATAGGTGTTTTTACTTTTTACCTTTTATTTTTTACTTTACATAAAGGAATCCTTTCTTTAGCTGTTTTTCCCCATGGAGGGTATAGTTCATTATATAGAAATAAGTCCCTGAGGGAAGACGTTGGCCTCTTCCCACTACGCCACTTACATTGGCATAGCCTTGGAATACGTCTCCGTTATCCTGATAATGAGCACTCTCATAGACTACTAAGCCCATTTCGTTAAAGATAAGCAGCTCTATAGGCGTATTAGGATCCGTATTTTCTACTTTAAAATAGTTCTCTCCTCCCCCCTCTAAAGAAACTCCATTATATACCTCTACCTCCTGTGATACAACGTCAGGGGTTGGTATAGGATCAGGAGTCGGTACTGGCTTAGGTGTTGGCTCTGGAGTCGGCACCGGCTTGGGTGTTGGCTCTGGAGTTGGTGCTGGCTTGGGCGTTGGCTCTGGAGTCGGTGCTGGCTTGGGCATAGGCTCTGGGGTCGGTGTTGGCTTGGGCGTAGGCTCTGGTGTCGGTGCTGGCTTAGGTGTTGGCTCAGGGGTCGGTACTGGCTTGGGCGTTGGCTCTGGAGTCGGTACTGGCTTGGGCGTTGGCTCTGGGGTCGGTACTGGCTTAGGTGTAGGCTCTGGGGTCGGCACTGGCTTAGGTGTAGGCTCTGGAGTCGGTACTGGCTTAGGCGTTGGCTCTGGAGTCGGTGCTGGCTTGGGCGTTGGCTCTGGAGTAGGTGCTGGCTTGGGCGTTGGCTCTGGGGTCGGTGCTGGCTTAGGCGTTGGCTCTGGAGTTGGCTCTGGAGTCGGTGCTGGCTTGGGCGTTGGCTCTGGGGTCGGCGCTGGCTTGGGTGTAGGCTCTGGAGTCGGTACTGGCTTGGGCGTTGGCTCTGGAGTCGGTGCTGGCTTAGGCGTTGGCTCGGGAGTCGGCGCTGGCTTGGGCGTTGGCTCGGGAGTCGGCGTAGGCTCAGGGGTTGGCTCTGGAGTCGGTGCTGGCTTGGGCGTTGGCTCTGGAGTCGGCGTAGGCTCAGGGGTTGGTGCTGGCTTAGGACTCTCGTCCGCTTTGGGGTCAATGGTAATAATTTGTTCGTAACGGTTTTCATTATGGGCTGCATCTTCAGCAAACCATACATTGCGCTCTCCTATCTTTTTACCTTGCTTGTCATAGATAGGCTCAGAGCTTGAGGAAACATCTACTTGAGAATCACAATTATCCGTAGCTGTAAGGGTAGGTTTGAAAGGTATTTCGCTTTCATCTTTTACGGTTAGGTTCTTAGGATAAGCTGAAAATTCTGGTCGTTGGGTGTCTTTTAAGAAAATTTGTTGAACATGGCGGATAGCAGGTGCATCAGCCGCATAGGCCGTCCATACACGAGTGAGCTTGTAGGCTTTCTTATCGCCCTCGGTCATTTCTTCCTCGTATTCTATCTCTACCGAATCGCTTCCTTCTGCCTGCAATGTGGCTTTAGGAGGAATCTCTCCTGGGCATTGTACATGTATATCTTGGGGAAGATCTCCTACAAAATGTAGGGTCTTGGTAGGTATTTCCTTTTCAAAATAGATATATTGGACAAAAGTAGCTTTGTTTTTACATTTATCGGTAGCTACCCAACGGCGCAGTATATAGTCAGTATGCGATTCCTCTGAAAAAGAAACCTCTGCCTCTTTATTCCTACATTCACCATGGTCAGATCTGGCAGTAACCTCTGCTCTTTCAGGTATTTCTGTTCTTTTTACAGTAATGACAGGTTTAGGCAAATTATAGAAGATGATACTCGAACTCAACATATCCAGCGTATAGGGTTTATCTGGATAGACTGTATAAGCTATATGATCCAGTACTTCTATCTTGAAGTTACCTCCCACAAAACCAGCATACTTGCCCTTTGCTTTTGCTTGAGGGAAAATCACGGTTGCCTGTCCATTATTGGGTACTCCTTCTGCTAAGACATAATCATAGGTCTTTCCCTCGTTATCCGAGAAAAGAATACGTACCTTACTATCTGAAGCAAATAACTTCTTATCCACATTCCAGTGTAGGGTAACATTCTCTCCTCGCTTATATCTACCTGATCTACTTTCTCCTATAATACTTGTAATTCTAAAAGGCGTTCCATCTTTTATTTGTACTTTGGTCTGATAAACATCATAGAGAGGGGTATGGGGTTTGCCTGCTTTATAAGCCCCTACAGAGCCGTCGCATACACCTAACCAAAAAGTAAAATCTCCTGTTTCGTATTCACCTGTGAATTTGTAAGGAACTTCTTTCCATTCATTCGTGTTATTATCCTTAGTATATGGACGATAGAAAGCAATTTTATTATTCGTAGTAGGACGGTCGGAAGGAAAGCGTGCCTTGCCAAACACCTTAAAATCAGCCTGATGCGCCATGTAAAGCAAAGGATCTCCATCAGGATCACTCGCTTCTATGGTAAATTGGAAATAGGTATTAGGGGGTAAGGTATAGCTTTTTTTGAGTTTGCTACGGTCAATCATTGGTGCCTTGTTATCGGAAGGCTCCCCATAAGGAATATTGGGCTGAGCAAGTCCTACGAGCTGTGTACGTGCCTTATCGGCATAATAAGCATCATGCAGATTGGTACGGTTATGAATGGTATAGATAGAAGGCAAGGAAAAATAAGTGCCATAAGGGTCATTGATATAGCTCATAATAGAGTTACCCCTATCGGGTTCGGTAAAGGAAGAGGCGGTAGCTCCTCCTATGGTAAAAGTATGTGCGGAACCCAATAGGTGTCCAAGCTCATGCAGAATGATATAGAACTCCTCATTGGCCACACAGCCTCCCTTGAGCTTACCTGTAATCTCTCCCAGATGCGCCAATCCACGATTGTCCTTATATACGGCAAAGACGATACCTGCATCGTAATTCTCCTCTCCTATAAGTTTATTAAACGCATCTGTAGCCGTATTTACGACGGTACGTACCAATGGCTTATCGGGATAGATTTCTTCTTTCTCTGCAACTCGGATCAGGCGTGGATCATCTACTAATTCAAATTGGTAGCCCAATTCTCGTCCGCATACCTCATTAAGCTTGGTTTGTACATCCGTCATAAAGGCCTTGGCCAGTTCCATACGCCCCTGACAGTGCCCTTTGTAAAAGCTATAATCTATCAGCATGGCCAAACGGAAAGTCCTCAGTACATGCACATTATACAATACCCGCTTGTCCTCGGAAGGAAGCGATTCTTCCGCCAAGATAGTACCAGGAGCCAGACGAGTAGGCAGCATTGTCCGCTGAGGGGTCGCTCCATCAGCACAAGCCTCACAAGAGGTGTGCAATTCTTGAGGGCTTACCCTAAGTAGTCCCTTGTCATCTGAGAGGGAATAAGTATGTCCGTCGTGCCATACCTCCCCGGATAAAGTAGTGTCATTCATAGAGATACTACCCGAAAACACCCCTTGATGATAGGCTACAAAACTACGAAAACCCTCAGAGGAAAGCGTATTGTGTCGTTCCACCCACTCTAGAGGAAGACTCCCCTGAGGAGTGGGTACAGCCCACTGCAAATGAGTGGCTTTGGAGAAATGTGCTATGACAGCACTCGTTTTCTCTTGACCATAGAGCGCTGAAAAACAACACCCTATAAGCAACCAAAAGCTAAAACAACGAATTGTTTTCACAACAAATATTTTTGTTAATAATGAATTATCAATGCGAATCAATAGTTAAATCACTTTACCTTTTACTCACATACCCAAGCTCCATGTATTCACTTGGCTTTATCTTAGGTAAAGGTATCCCTTTTTTGTTTCTTGTTTTCCGTTATGGGTATAGGAAAGTATATAGAAATAAGTACCTGAAGGGAGGCTTTGACCGCTGGTGATCACACCTTTTACATTGGCATACCCTCGGAATACGTCTCCGTTTTGTTGATAATGTACATTTTCATAGACTATCAAGCCCATTTCGTTAAAAATAAGCACCTTTATAGGCGTATTGGGGTCTGTATTTTCTATTCTAAAATAATTTTCACCTCCGTTTTCTGCAGAAACTCCATTATATACTATAATTTCCTGCGCCTCAGGAGTCGGCACTGGCTTGGGCGTTGGTGCTGGCTTGGGCGTTGGCTCAGGGGTTGGTGCTGGCTTGGGCGCTGGCTTGGGCGTTGGTGCTGGCTTGGGCGTTGGCTCAGGGGTTGGTGTTGGCTCTGGAGTCGGTGCGGGCTTGGGCGTTGGCTCAGGGGCCGGCGTTGGCTCTGGAGTTGGTACTGGCTTGGGCGTTGGCTCTGGAGTCGGTGCTGGCTTGGGCGCTGGCTCTGGAGTCGGCGTTGGCTCTGGAGTCGGTGCTGGTTTGGGCGTTGGCTCTGGAGTCGGTGCTGGTTTGGGTGTAGGCTCTGGAGTCGGTGCAGGCTTGGGTGCAGGCTCTGGAGTCGGTACTGGCTTGGGCGTTGGCTCTGGAGTTGGCGTTGGCTCAGGGGTTGGCGTTGGCTCAGGGGTTGGCGTTGGCTTGGGCGTTGGCTTGGGCGTTGGCTCTGGAGTCGGTACTGGCTCAGGGGTCGGTGCTGGCTTAGGCGTTGGCTCAGGGGTCGGTGCTGGCTTGGGCGCTGGCTCTGGGGTCGGTGCTGGGGTCGGTACTGGCTCTGGAGTCGGTGCTGGCTTAGGCGTTGGCTCAGGGGTCGGTGCTGGCTTGGGTGCTGGCTCTGGAGTTGGTGCTGGCTCAGGGGTTGGCGTTGGCTTAGGATCAGAGGGCGGTACGGATTCTTGCTTTTTAGGATTGATAGTAATCACTTGGGTATGAGTAACCTGATTGCCACAAGAGTCTGTAGCAAGCCATTGATAAGTAATTTTTGTGAGTTTGCCCTCTTTTCTTTCCTCTGTTACTGAAGGGGTTACTGTAGGGATACCACAAGGACCTACCGCCCTAAGTGTAGCTTGAGCAGGAAGAGGCTGTCCCTCTTCTATAGTTTTATCTTGGGGTAAGGGAAGCACAAAGGCAAGTGGCAAGTCGTCATCTTTTTCGAGGATAAATCCGCCCCCCGCTTTAGGATTCTCATCGCTAACGGCAAAGGCTATATGGTCTATCACCTCTATCTTAATCACGCCTGCTCCTACCTCAAGCCCTGAAGTGCCATAGGGCTGTTTTCTTATCGCAATATTGGGTAGCGTAACTTCATAACTGCCAGTGTTCTCTACCCCATCAGCTAAAAGATAAGGATAGGTCTGTCCATGGTCATCTGAGAGCCAGATACGCACCTTAGTTCCTTCAAAAATAGGTTTGTCCACAGACCAAGTAAGAGTCAGTTTGCTTCCTCCTCTATAAGTCTTATTAGCAGTAGAGGTCGTGATTTTAAAGGGCGTTCCCTCTGTTACAACCACTTGGGTTTCAGCCAAATCATATTGGGTAATATAATCCTTGCCACTATGCGGCTGGGCATCACTTACGGCCAACCAAAAGGTAAAAGTACCCGTTTGCTGCTCACGAATCCAGCTATTGGCTACCTCACTACCTGTGTGCTTATGGTACTGTCGCTTAAAGGCTACCGAAGGGATGGTCGTAGGCTGAGGAATGGTATATTGTGCTATGGAAGTCTCTTCGCCTAAGCGTACATCATGTTGCTCTGCCATATAATAGAGTTGCTGGCTATCGGGGTCAGTAGCAGGTATGGCAAAAGAGAAATAGGTATCTTTCGGGAGGGTATAGCGTGGTTTTATCTGGCTCTTATCTATACGAGGTGGAGCAGACGCAAAGGAAACATCTTTAGAGCGATGTCCCGCCTGCTCACTGAGGTATCGTCGGATCAACTCAATACTGGATAGCGAAAAGAAATCCCTTGGGTTACCCGAACTCATAACCGATTGTCCCTTATCATATTCTGTCTTTTCGCTCGCATAGTCAAAATTCACACCACTGAAAGTATGACGTGCTCCAAATAGGTGCCCTATTTCATGAGCAATCACCTCTTTAGTAGGTACTGCTACAGCGGCTCCCTTATGTTCGTTGTGATATACGCCCCCAATATGGGAAAGTCCTCGCAGTACCATGCTTTTCCTATTATTCGTAAAATAGGTTACACAGATACCTACATCATAGTTCTCGCTACCTATAAGGTCATTGATTGCCTCCGTAGCAAGTCCTATAATATAGCTAGCATTGTGCTGGCGCTTAAAGACTTCTTTTTTAGGGTCTGTTATAATCAGTCGTTCGTCCTTTACCAGCTCAAAACGTACTCCAATATCACGCATATACATTTGGTTAAGAAAGTGTTCTGTTTCTTGCCAAAACTGTTTCACCTTCTCGGTATCTTTTTCAAAAAGCCAACTGCTATACGTATTATAGGGTATATTGATCGCCAAGCGATAGACTCTTAGGGTTGGCGTATTGGCAATAGTGGGTTGCGCACTTAGTTGGGCTATCCCTAATAATAAAACACAGATAAAAAACCTCATTTTTTAGTCGTTAGTTCTTAACTACTTAGGCTTGTTCATACTTATCATTCCAAAGCCTAACATAGGAATGTCCTTTAAGATAAAGAAATCGGTAACAGGAACTCCTTCTATATAGTAATAGGTTTTAGCAGAGGTAAAAAGAAAGCTCAAAGTAATAAGAAAAGTAATCGTACAACCTACAAAAGCTAATTTACGTACTATCGGTGAGAATATCCCTACTATTAGTGCCAGTGCTATGGCTATCTCTATTACACCTATGAGGTTGGAAACTCCTTGCAAGCTCAGTATTTTATAAAGCCATGAGAGCAGAAAGCTATGTTCTACCAAAGGTTTAATTCCTTCTGCTTCAGTGTGTGTAAACTTGAATGCTCCTATCCAAAGTAGAATAGTGGCCACTCCAAAAAGGCTGATGTAATACCCTATTTTGTAACATAAGGAGGTACTGCTATTTTTCATTTTTATAATTTATTACAATTGCAAAATTACGATTTTTTAAGTAAAAAACAAATAGTAAATAATAAAATTTCTCATTCACTCAAAACTCAAGACTTAGAACTCAAAACCTGTCTGCCATTTTGTCAGTCTTGTAAGTGCGGCATTATCTTTGCTAAAAAGGAAAGAAAAAAAGCACGTATGAAAGGACAAATAAATGTTTCTGTGGAAAACATTTTTCCACTTATTAAGAAATTTCTATATAGCGACCACGAGATTTTCCTTCGTGAGCTGATCTCCAATGCTACTGATGCTACTCTTAAGCTCAAGCACCTTTGCCAAATTGGCGAAGCTAAAGTACCTTATGGCAACCCTCTTATTGAGGTAAAGGTGGATAAAGAAGGAAAAAAAATACATATCACCGACCAAGGTATTGGAATGACCGAGGAAGAGGTGGAAAAATATATCAACCAAATCGCTTTCTCTGGAGCTGAAGAGTTCCTTAACAAATACAAGGACTCAGCCAAAGATGCAGGTATCATTGGGCATTTCGGTTTGGGCTTCTATTCGGCTTTTATGGTGGCCGATAAGGTTGAAATCCTAACCCGTTCTTACCAAGAAGGAGCACAAGCCGTACGCTGGGAGTGTGATGGCTCTCCAGCCTACAGTATAGAACCTATCGAGAAAGAAGGACATGGTACCGAAATTATCCTCCATATAGCCGAAGACTCCACAGAGTTCTTGGAAGAGAGCAAGATACGCCAACTTCTTGTAAAATATAACAAGTTCATGCCTATCCCTATCAAGCTAGGCATGCGCAAGGAAGCCCTTCCTCGACCTGAAAATGCCCCTGAGGACTATAAAACAGAGTATAAGGAGGTAGATAATATCATCAATAACCCTAACCCTGCTTGGACTAAACAGCCTTCAGAGCTTACCGATGAGGATTACAAGGCATTCTATCATGAACTCTATCCTACTCAATATGAGGATCCTATGTTCAGCATTCACCTGAATGTGGATTATCCTTTCCATCTTACAGGGATTCTCTATTTCCCTAAGCTAAGCAATGACTTGCAATTGCAAAAGGACAGAATCCAACTCTACCAAAACCAAGTCTTTGTAACCGACAATGTGGAAGGTATTGTTCCTGAGTTCTTGACCCTCTTGCGTGGGGTGATAGACTCTCCCGATATTCCGCTAAATGTCTCTCGTTCCTACCTCCAAGCCGATGGAAATGTAAAGAAGATCTCCAGCTATGTAACTCGTAAGGTAGCCGATAAACTTCAATCTCTTTTCAAAGAAAACCGCGAGGATTTTGAAAAGAAATGGAATGATATCAAAATCGTGATAGAATACGGTATGCTCTCCGAAGAAAAATTCTTTGAAAAAGCACAGAAATTTGCGCTATACCCTACCGTAAATGACAAATACTATACCTTTGAAGAGCTTTTAGAAAAGATAAAACCGCTACAAACCAATAAGGACGAGCAGACAATCATTCTTTATGCTCAAAACAAAGAAGCCCAACACAGCTATATCGCTGAAGCAGAAGCCAAAGGCTATGAGGTACTCCTTTTGGACTCCCCTCTGGTATCCCACCTGATCCAAAAATTGGAAAGCACCCAAGAGAAAATATCCTTTGCTCGTGTAGATGCCGATTCTATAGAGAACCTTATCAAGAAAGAGGATACTCAGATCTCCAAGCTTTCTGAGGAGGAAACCGAAAAGCTCAAGGACTTTGTAACCACTGCTATAGAGAATACCGCCTATACGGTACAACCAGAAGCCTTGGATAGCGAAGCGACTCCTTTCCGCATCACCCAACCCGAATTCATTCGTCGTATGAAAGAGATGCAAGCAGTAGGCGGAGGTATGGGCTTTGGAGGTTTCCCTGAGATGTACAATTTGGTAGTAAATACCAATAGTGCCTTAGCTGGTCAAATCCTCTCCACTACTGATGAGGCTGCTCGTAAGGCGCTTATCAGTCAGTCCTTTGACTTGGCACGCTTATCTCAAGGTCTGCTCAAGGGGGAAGCGCTGACAGCCTTTGTTAAGCGTAGCTTCAACTTAATGACAAGTAACAAATAATGAACATTCTCCTTTACCTCAAATAGAGAAATCCTTTCTTTGTTTCCTGTTTCCCGCTATGGGTATAGGAAAGTACATAGAAATAAGTACCTGATGGGAGGCGTTGTCCACTGGCGACAACACCTTTTACATTAGCATACCCTGTAAATAAGTCTCCTTGAGCCTGGTAATGGTCACTTTCGTATACAATAAGTCCCATTTCATTGAATATTATCACCTCAATAGGCGTATTAGGGTCTGTATTTTCTACTTTAAAATAGTTTTCTGAACCACTTTCAGCAGAAACACCATTATACACTTGTATCTGCTTAGGCTCTTCTACTCTATCTGGAATAGGTAAAGGCTCAGGTGCTGGCGCTGGTTTCGGTGCTGGTTCTGGTGTTGGCGTTGGTGCTGGCGCTGGTTTCGGTGCTGGTTTCGGTTCAGGTGCTGGTTCTGGTTTCGGTTCAGGTACTGGCGCTGGTTTCGGTGCTGGCGCTGGTTCGGGTTTCGACTCAGGCTTAGGTGTTGGTTTGGGCTCAGGCTTAGGTGCTGGCTCAGGTTTCGGCGCTGGTTTAGGTTTAGGAACCAGAGTGATAGTCTGGGTATGGGTAGCCTCGTTACCACAGGCATCAGTGGCTATCCATTGGTATAATACTTTGGCAGGAGTACCTTTTACTTCTGTTTTTTGGAATGTAACGGTTGCCTCTCCACAATCATCGGTTGTGGCAAGGGTTTGTTGGGCTGGTAGAGGGGCGCCTTCCTCTATACTCCTATCTTGTGGAAGCGTACCTACAAAAGCAGGAGGGGTATTATCCACTACCTTTATCAGTTGGGTATAGTGTATAGCTGCACCACAGCGATCTGTGGCAGTATACATACGCATAATCGTATAGGAATGAGGACAATAACCTTGCTGTTTTATATCCTCATGAGTGAGCGTAATAGGAGGACATCCCCCCTTTGTCTGTAGTGTCACTGCCTGAGGGAGTGCCACAGCACAGGGTTGCTCTATATCCTTGGGAAAGTCTGTTGTCAAAAACCTAAGTGGTTCTCTGGGGGTAATGGTAATCGCCTGTATATGAGTGGTTCTATTCCCACAATTGTCAGTAGCTACCCATTGGTAAATCACCTTAGCAAGCCTTCCCTCCTTAAGTTGTTGTTGCTGATAGGTTGCTACCTTTACCCCTTGACAATTATCAGTAGCCGTAAGGGTAGCCTGAGCAGGTATAGGGGTTCCCTCCTCTATGGTTAAGTCCTTAGGCAAAGATTCCACAAAGACAGGAGGTTGCTCGTCCTTAACCCTAATTGTCTGTTCAAAAATTAGTTGGTTTTGGCACTCATCTGTAAAGGTATAGGTTCGCTTAAGGGCATAACAAGCCTCGGTTGTTGACACTGACTGCTGTTGCACCCTTTCGGTAATGACCCCGCACCCCCCTTGTAAGGCTATAGTGGCGGGAGCAGCAATAGCCTCCCTACAAGCAACCGTAAGCTGTTGCGGAGGGAGAGAGCCACTTACAAAAGCCAAAGGTGCTGGTTTAGGCTTGGGTTGAGGCTGGGGCGCAGGGGTTTCTCCCCCTTCAGGCTTAGAGGTAGGAAAACTTACCTTGTTATCCCCTATGCGTATCAGTTGGGTATGAGTGATATAGTTACCACAACTATCCTCCGCCCTAAAAGTACGTTCTATGGCTGTATTGGGTGCATAGTCAGTAGTATTACGATGATCTTGATAACTTACCACAGGCGTTGTACACCCCCCTGTAGCAGTAGGCAACTGTGCGGCAGGAACATCCGCTTCTGTCCCCACTGAAATATCCTTAGGTAAGGTAGCGGCAACAAATTGTAGCGGTGCTGGCGCTTTATTATCTTTCTCTAGGATAAACCCTCCGTCCTTATAAGGTGATTTTGTAGAGAGGGCATAAGCTAAGCCGTCAATCACTTCTACCTTGATGATTCCCTGCCCCTTGGGATTACCAAAATACCCATGAGTGGTACCTATAGCCACATTGGGAAGGGTAATCTCACAAGTACCATTATTGGGTGCTTCCCCCACAAGGACATACTTATAGGTCTTACCTGAATCATCGGAGAGGAGGATACGCACTTTGCTCTGTGGAGAGAAAATATTTGTATCCACTTGCCAGCGAAGCGTAAGACGATCACCTGCATGATACACCTTATTGGGCTTGTACTTGTCTCCATTGTCAAAGTCTTGTATCTCAAAGGGTTTGCCTTTTACGATTTTCACTTTAGTCTCCACTACATCATACTGGGGAACATGGTGAGGATCATTCTTATCATGATCGGCTACCCCCAACCAAAAGGTAAAAGTACCAGGGTGATAGGAGACCGTACCCTTGGCCACTGCAAAGGTATTGCGTTCTACCTCAAACCATTCCTCTTGGAAGCGGATATGATTGCTTGCTGTACCCTTATAAGTGAGGAACTGCGCATTAGACCTAGAAGAATGGAAGCGCCTATCGGCAGGATGCGCCATATAAGTAAGCGCGTCCCCTTCGGGATCAGTGGCTGCAAGGTAGAACTGGAAATAGGTATTTTGAGGTATTACATATTCCTGTTTGAGGCGTGCGCGCTCCAAGGAAGGAGGCCTATTCTGTGTCTTAACCCCATATACTATATTACTTCCTGTTCCCTCTACCCTCTTTCCCCTTTCCTGAGTATAGGCTCTATCGGCATAGTAGGCCATGGAATTGCCCAAGAAAGCGCGAATAATCTGAACACTGATCAGGGAGAAGAAATCACGGGGATACTCATGACCATAGCTCATGATAGACTGTCCACTATCGGTTTCTGTCTTTTCAGAATATTGTCCTCCGTTAGAGAACGTGTGGTCGGCACCGAACATGTGCCCTATCTCATGCGCTATGGTAGAGGGGCCAACGGGACGAGCGGCAGCGCAAGCCTTCTGATGCTCCTGATAGGCTGCATATACAGCGGCTAAACCATTGTAACGCTCCTTAAAATCGGTTAGAATGACTGCCAAATCGTATTTCTTTGGGTCGTATTTCTTGTTAAAGACAATAGTACCATTATTAACCACTTCATTTCCCCCTTGTATATTAGGGAAAAGAGCATCTTTTGGGGAAGTGAAGATCAATTGGTCATCGTCTATCAGTTTAAAATGAACCCCTATATCATTGCCATAGAGTTCGTTAAGGAAAGTCTCTGTGGCATACCAAAAAGCCCTTATCTTAGCCTTATCCCCATTGAAAGGTTTCTTCATGGCGTAGTAGCTATAATCCACGGGCAGGGCAAGGCGATACTCACGCCATACCCCATCGGTATGAATTAAGCTACTGGGGTAGAGCAAGTTATACGGCTTGGGTTGGGTGATAGGAGGATCGTTTTTGTCCTCATCACTTTCAGGAAACATATTGCGGAAACCCACGCCACGGCTGGCCTTAGGCGTATTTCTCTTTTGAATAGCTACTGCTCCACAACGTGTTTTTCGCTCTTGGGTGAGCTGTAGCACTCCCTTATCAGAAACCATCAGTACATAGGCCTTCCCTCCGTAGAGGATTTCTCCAAAGAGTGTTTGCTCACTCAGCGTAAGAGTACCTACAAAGGCATCTGCATGGTAGCCTACAAAGGAGCGATACCCCTTGCTGTTGAAAGCCCCTTGGCGTTCTTGCCAATGGATAGGGAGCGGCTCCCTGATATGAGGAAGTGTAATAGACCACTCTACGGAAGAGGAGGCAAAGTGTGCATATATCGCTTCCAGATTGTCCTGTGCCTGAACTACTTGTATGCCTATAAGAAGACATAAGCAGCGTAAGATTGCTTTCATCTCAAAAGAAGATTATTGAGGCGCTAATTTACGATTTTTCACTAAACAAACCTAATAACTTTTAATTTTTTATTCTTAATTTACATAAAGAGTAAAAACTCAAAGCATTTAATCATGCAAAGTACAACATATTACTTCAGCACTAATCTCTCTCTTGACTACTAAATCAATGTGAGTTCAACATAAGCAAAATTATATTTCCCCTAGGATTCTACAGATTTTTCATTGTATCAAACTCACATTATTGTCAAATCATATTTAAGATACGAAGACATAGAATAAAAGGTTAATTTTTAATTTGCTCTTTTTCAAATATAAATTGCCTCACATACTCCATTCTTGCAGATTTCCCCTACACCTGCTCATGCTAATGTAAACCATTTCAGTTTGATTATAAAATATTATTTTTCACAAATCTAAGCCTTCTATAGTTTTAAGTAATGTTTCTATTTTTTGTTTACAAGTTTCAAAGAAATTATTACTTTTGATAATATCCGATTCCCAAGTATCTATTGAAAGATTAGGAATGTAAACATAACAAGGCCACCAATTAGAACTTTTCATTTCCACACCAAAATTTCCTAATCTTTCATGTAATATTGCTCTATTTCCTTCTGAAACTTTATGATTATTAGGATTATTACATATTCCATAATAATAATCACCTCTCTCAAAAGTAAATCCTATCCAAAATCTACCTTGCCACTCATTTTTAGTAAGATAGAATCTCACATATTCTTCCTCACTTATTTCATAATGATAGTCAAGTCCTCTTTCTTTCGCCCAACTTTCCATTTTAGAACTAAAATATTTTGTAGCAATAAAATTAAAAGTTTCACCATAGTTCTGACTAATAACTTTTGCCGCTCTCAGATTCTCTACATTAGTAGCTAGAAGACCAACTATTTCTTCTTGATTTTTACTATTCATATCTTGATTTGTAAGTTGTTTTAGATGATTACTATATTGAATAAGCGTTTCACGCACCAATGGCAAACGCACTGCAAGAGCTATACACTTGTCCAACCACTGAATGATTGTTTCTGCATATGAAATAGTGTTATACACAATTTCCTCAGCACTTTGTTCAGAAGCTTCAGTACCATAAAGAGTAAGATAATATATCTGGTAACTTTTAAAACTTTTCTTAGCAAAAGCATTATATCTTTTCAATTGTTCATATTGGTCTCCCGCATAGATTTTATTCTCAATAATAAGTGCATTTCCTCTAAAATCTTTGATAAGGATATCAATACGCCCATTATCAGTAAAATATTCTGTATAGACAGTAGCATTGGCTACCTCAAAATCTAGCAAAGTAAATTCTTTACCTATAGTCTCTAAAAAAGCTGTTAGAAACTGACTTTTAAGTGAATGACTACCTTTGGGATTTAATAGTTCGGCAAGGATAGCTGAATGGGTATTTTCATAATGGTTAACTCCACAAATACCAAACATATTAAATCTACCACCCATTGCCTCTAATATATCATTATTCTTCTTATTAACAAGAGCTATTTGGCTTAATAAATTCTGTAAGTGTTCCATACTTTGTAGTTGCTAGTTTTCTAAAATCCAATAATACCTCTTGCCCCAATTATATAATCTGTAAGTAATCTATGTTTTTCGGCTTCTTTAGATAATATAGCAAATCTAAATGGAAAACCATAATCTTCATTTAATTTTTCAGTTATCTTATTTGCTCTCAAATCCACATCTAAAGCTTTCTTTGTTACAGCTTTCCAAGCATTAATATCAGCAGAAGACATTCTATTACGTTTCACTATATATATGTTTGAGTATTTTTCTAATTGTGGAATATATTTATTTGCTTGTGTATAGACAGCTATTATTTGAGCTACATCTTTTTCTATTTCATCTAACATAGCAACTCCTCTTTTTGCCAATTGCTTTTTCCTGTTATCATTTAATTCCATCTTAAACAACTTTGATTGAATAATATCACTACCATCAAGTCCTCCATTTTTTATGTAGGTATATTTTTGAGGCAATTTTTCAAATTTCTTTTGATATTCCTCCTCTAATTTTGCTTCTTCAACCTTTTTTTGATATTTTTCTCTTTCATAAACTAAATGTTCTGTATTCACAGCATACTTATTTCCCTCATATTCAAAAATAGTATATTTCCTATTTTCCATTGTGTTATATTTTACACCGTATTTTTGTAATTCCGGGATTACATATTTATTATCAGACACATTATATACTATCTGATCTCTATCTTCGCTATTGTACAATACTCTTTCTCATTTTGAATTTTATCTAAAGAAATTTCATAGCTATCATTGCTAATAAAATCAGCAGTATATTCAGGGGATATCACCCAACCTAGTTCTGTTTTCTTTATCTTCCCTGAGTTTGCATCTTCTACATATTTTTTATTAGATAAATAAGTGTTATATCTATCTTTAATAGGAGTTTGAGAAGAAACTGTTTTATCCCAACCTACAACTTGTATGCTACCATATTTTTTTATCTGTTTTTTGACATCAGACTTCGATAGTTTGTTCAAATCTATTGGTTCATCTATTTTATTTGACGTTTGTATATTATGTGCTTTCATAAACTGAACAATATCATTAAAGTCTGTGTCTAATGACATTTCTTTTAGTTTAAGAATATCATTGACCTCATTGATATTTTTAGCTTCATAGTCTTTAACAACTTGTGAGCTATTTATATAGTAGGGAGTTCCTTTCTCTCCATAATACTTTGTTGTTGTTTTACGAGGTTCTACTCTATAAACAACAACAGTTTGTGCTGTTATACAAGTACAAGCACAAAGTAAAATAATAAAGACAATTGCTTTTTTCATTTATATAAAAATTTAAAAATTAATATAACTCTGATAGGATAAACTAAGCATAAGAAAAGCGCAAACATTCCTTATTTGCTTGATTTCTGAACCCGACCAAAGGTAATACTACAAAGCAAAAGGAATGCCTACGCTATGGCAGGCATTTCCACTTCACTTTCCTAGCAGTATTTAAAAATTGGTCATTTTCAGAAATTAGGAAATGATAAAGCGAAACGCTATATGTTTTTCTATATTATGTCCTCTTAATTCAATTTTTAAGACGGTACAAATTTACAAAAAATTTCGTTATGTGAATATATTTATTTTAATATTTTTCATTATTCTGTCAATATATTTCTATCTTCTATTTATCAGAAAAGCTACAAGCTTTTTATGAAAGACACGAACTACCAAACAAGCGACAGCGAATAAAGATTAGTCGTTTGTCACTAGTCACTTGTCATTAGTCACTAAATTAGGGTTTATACACCAAAGGAATGGTCAGCACACTTTCGTTGCCCACTTTGTCGGCAATGGTAAGTTCAAAAGTATAGTCCTCATCGGGGGTAAAATAGCGGTCGGCAAGGGTAAATGTGAGCGTCTTATCCTTATGCTCATACTCCATAAGCACCCATTTGCCATTGATTGTAGCGGAGAATTTGCCTATCCCACTGAAATCATCGGTAACGCTCACCTTGAGCTTGTCGAGCTTGGCGATATTATTCTTTACCTTAGAAAAGTTAAGTGGCTTTATCACAGGCGCTTTTGTATCGGTTGTCAATACAAAACGCCCTAAAGTCTTCACCTTAGCCGAAACAATATGGTCCTTACGATAGGTGTATTGGTAATATTTCTTAGAATTTTTACCCTTTACGGAGGCAACACATACATAAGGAAGTTGTGCTTGGGTATATTTGGAAGCATCAAATACAATATTGTATTGATTTTTGAGAGGTTGGGTAGGCGCCAAGACAGAAAGTGTATCCCCATTTTGTTTTACTTCAATAAAAGTATCTTGAAAAAAGGTATCTTCGGGGATATATACGGACATGTTTTCCGTTTTATACATATTATCACGCTTAGCAACAAGAGGTGTTCCCTTGTTTTCTGGACGAAGGCCTATGATAGGCTCTTTTTTACCCTCTATAGTAAGGTTGAGGGTAGTCGTATTTTTATTAAAATCCTCTATTTTGACCTCTACAAGGTAAGTCATACCGTCCTCCACTTGGATCATTCCATCACTTTCCTGTGGAGTGGTGTAGATAGAGAGCTTATTCTGAGGCTCCCTATATAAGTGCTGCACCCTTACCCCTGTTTTCACATAAAGAGGGTAGTCAATCAGTGTATTCAGATAAGGGTCTTCCCCCTTTATAAGTTCGTCAAAGGTATAAGAGAGTTTCTCGCTGCCATTGACCCATAGGGAAATCTTGTACACTCCATAGGAGTTGCGAGTGGCTGTCATCTTATCCAAGGTATATACACCCAAGCCTATACGCCCCTGAGCCGTAATCTTGGAAGTGAGGTATTCGTCCGTATTCTTATCCTTGCCCAAGAGTACATTGCGCTCCTCTTGTATACCCTCAATAGCGGACTCCTCCCCTATGGGATAGGCCACAAACTTATATACCAAGGGAGCTATATCATCTTCATTAGGATAGCCAAAGAGTAAAGGATTGTAGGCATTGGTGGTTTGTGTATCCCTTATCTCGTAGTGCAGGTGAGGGCCAGCGCTGCCGCCTGTATTCCCACTAAGAGCTACCCAATCGCCTTTTTTGACAGGAAAGTCGGTGGGTTTGAACTCTATTTCTACATCGTATTTCTCCAACAGATACTGGCGTTCCTTGACAAATTTCTCTATTTCAGGAGCAAACTTCTGCAAGTGTGCATACACAGTAGTATAGCCATTGGGGTGGTCTATATACATCACCTTGCCATAGCCATAGGTGCTCACTTTGATACAAGAGACAAAGCCCTCCGCAGCGGCATATACCTTAAGCCCCTCCTTGCCATCGGTTTTGATATCTAAGCCTCCATGAAAGTGGTTGGGGCGCAATTCGCAGAAATTTCCTGCATAGGAAAGTGGAATATCCAGAGGTGACCCGAAATAATCCTTAGGGAACTCCCTTTGTGAGGCTGCCTGCTGTTGGGCATACAAAAGAGAAAAAGAGAAAGAAAAAAATGCAATAAGAAACCTTAGCATAATTGTTAGTTGTTAGTCGTTAGTTGTTTAAGGGAATCTATATATTTTTCAGGGGTTTTACTATTATTATAGATATCTATACTTCCTGTCTTCTACTTATCTATCGCTTCAGGCTGGGTAAAGGTTTGCTGATGTTGGTGAACCATCTCCATATTATTCTTTCTATTAGAACAACTTATAGTCAATTTTAGATTGCGAATAAATAAGCCAAGAGATTCATTCCTAATTCACTCTCTTTCAAGGGCTAATTGCCATTAGCCCCTACACCTGCTCATGCTAATTTTT
>ERZ773087.530-NODE-530-length-28020-cov-102.436045_pt1 | contig 28020 bp, 28 predicted proteins | sample MGYA00511375_ERZ773087 | MGnify/ENA primary metagenome ERZ773087 (study PRJEB29015, sample SAMEA2737995) | human oral metagenome | biome: human oral; feature: human-associated habitat; material: dental | place: China | collected 2063 ...
AGCTGGGAGAGCATCTGCCTTACAAGCAGAGGGTCAGCGGTTCGATCCCGTTAACTCCCATATTCAAGCGGGTGTAGTTTAGTGGTAAAACTACAGCCTTCCAAGCTGTTGTCGCGAGTTCGATTCTCGTCACCCGCTTTGAACGAAAGGTTCATACCAAGTTTTTATAACTTGGGCGCGTAGCTCAGGTGGTTAGAGCGCACGCCTGATAAGCGTGAGGTCGGTGGTTCGAGTCCACTCGTGCCCATTTTATAGTTGGAGAATTACTCAAGAGGCTGAAGAGGACGGTTTGCTAAATCGTTAGGTCGGGTAACTGGCGCGGGGGTTCGAATCCCCCATTCTCCGTCAATAGGGAGTTTAGCATTTACTATCTCCTTTTCTTGTACTTTGTTGTGATTTTGTAGGTATTGAGATGAAAAAATTTAAAAAATCAAGATTAATTGTAATGATCATTGTTTTAATTTTAACTGCTTCAGCTTTGTTACTTTCTACTTATTCTACTTGGTTTGTAAATGGGACATCAAATGCTTTAAGTCTTGTTGATAATGTTTTGTCAAAGCCATTCCACTTACTTACTGATGTGAAAAGTGATTTGGAACATTTGGTTAATACTTATCATGAGAATGAAGAGTTAAAAGCTACTTTAAATGAAATTGATTCAGCGTCAAATGAGGTTACTGATTTAAAAGAAGAGAATGCCCAACTTCGAGAAATGCTTGATATGAAGAATTCTATTAAAAGTGATGTGAAATTATCTGCTGATGTTATTGCTCGTACTCCAGCTTCATGGTCTAATGAGTTGACAGTTAATGTAGGATCAGAAAATAAAGTAGCTTCAACTATGCTTGTTGTTGGCAACGGGGGCTTGATTGGAAGTGTTGATCAAGTGAATGAACATTCTAGTCGAATTAGTCTATTAACGAATAAAAAGAATAGCGAAAACTTATCCGTTAGAATACAAAGTGGCTCAAAAACTATTTATGGTATTATTGTAGGGTATAGTGAAGAAAAGTCAGCCTTTATTGTTAGTCAGCTGAATACTTCTGACGAGATTAAAGAGGGATCAAAAGTTGTTACAAGTGGCTTGGGATCTTATCCAGTTGCGAATATTTCTGTTGGAAAGGTATCTTCTGTAGCTTCAAGTAGTGACTATTTGACAAAAGAAGTATATATTAAACCAAGTGCTGATTTTTCTGACATTCGTGTGGTAACTTTGGTGGGGAACTGATATGCGACTTTTTAAACAATATGTGGGAATACCGCTGTTATTGCTTTTTTTGATGTTATTAGATGGCCAGATTTCAACCCTAATTGCTTCTTTTTTACCTATAAGCTTCCATTTAGTTTGCCATTTGGTGTTGATCTTTCTGCTATTTATTTCAGTAGAAGTATCTGATGTAACAGCATTTACAATATTCTTAGTGATAGGTATTCTTTATGATGCTTACTATTTTCATGTAATTGGAATTGCCACATTATTACTTCCTCTGTTGAGTGTATTAGTCAATAAATATAATACAATCATGATGGGCAATAAAATCACTCGATTCTTGTCCGTTTTAATACTGGTATTCTTGTTTGAATTTGTTTCTTTTTTATTAGCCAATCTAGTTTCTTTAACTAGTATGGAAATCAGTATTTTTATTGTCTATAGTTTGGCTCCGACAATGGTTCTTAATTCCCTGCTTTTACTACTTTTGCAACCAGTTTTGGAAAAAGTTTATTTATGATAAAAAAGAAGAAATAAAAATGTAATAAAGGCGTAACATATTCTACGTCTTTTTCTGTTATACTTATTATTGTCTTATTGGATAGGAGTAGAATTATTTATGAAGAAAAAAATTATCACTTCGATGTTATTAAGTGCTTTGGTTCTTACTCAAGGTGCTAGTCTAGTGAATGTGCATGCCGATACAACAGATGATAAGATCGCTGCACAGAACAATAAAATTAATAGCTTAAATGCTCAACAACAAGCTGCACAAGCTCAAGTTGATCAAATTCAAAGTCAAGTATCAGCAATTAAATCACAACAAGAAAAGCTTCAAGCTGAAAACGAAAAGTTAACAGCAGAATCTGAAAAACTTTCAGCTGAAATTGATGAATTGTCAAAAAACATTGTAGCACGTAATGAGTCATTAGCAAACCAAGCTCGTAGCGCTCAAACAAGTGGAACTGTTACAAGCTATATTAATACGATTGTTAACTCAAGCTCAATCACTGAAGCAATTTCACGTGTGACAGCTATGAATGAAATCATTTCCGCTAACAATAAAATGTTGGAACAACAAAAAGCGGATAAAGAAGCTATTACTGAGAAACAAATTGCTAATAACGAAGCAATCAATACAGTTATTGCGAACCAACAAACCTTGGCTGATGATGCTCAAGCGTTGACAACTAAAGAAGCAGAATTGAAGGTTGCACAAATCAATCTTGCAGCTGAAAAGGCAAGTGCCGAAGGTGAGAAAAATTCTCTTTTAGAACAAAAAGCGGCAGCGCAAAAAGCAGCCGAAGCAGCGGCAGCAGCTGAAGCAGCTTACCGTTCACAACAAGCTTCTCAACTTCAAGCAATTCAAGCATCTGGTAATACAAATCTTTCAGCACAAATTCAAGCTGTTTCTGGAGGTTCTCCTGCAGCAGCACCTGCACCAGCAGCGACAGTGTCTAATGTATCTTACTCTTCAGACGCTTCTACTTACCCTGTTGGTCAGTGTACTTGGGGAGCTAAAACATTGGCACCTTGGGCTGGTAATTACTGGGGTAATGGTGGTCAATGGGCAGCAAGTGCAGCAGCGGCAGGCTTCCGTGTAGGTTCTCAACCACAAGTTGGAGCGATCGCATGTTGGACTGATGGTGGTTATGGACACGTGGCTGTAGTAACAGCGGTTCAGTCTTCAACTAGCATTCAAGTATCAGAAGCTAACTATCTTGGTCAACAATCAATTGGTAACTACCGTGGTTGGTTTGACCCAACAACTGCACAAGGTACAGTAAGTTACATTTATCCAAATTAATAAATTTAGAAGGTTGGAATTTTCCAACCTTTTTATATTTGCTACAAGATTAAGTATTTGTAAGACTATTCAAATATTTTTTGTAAAACGCTTTATTCAAAATTGAAATATTCCTTAAAAAGGGTTAAAATGTAAATGGAATAAATTTTCGGAGGCAAACATGTCATTTTCTGATTTAAAGCTCTTTGCTCTTTCTTCTAACCAAGAATTGGCCAAGCGGGTAGCCAAAGGGATAGGAATGGAGCTTGGAAAGTCGACGGTACGTCAGTTTTCGGATGGGGAGATTCAAGTAAATATTGAAGAATCAATTCGGGGCAAGCATGTTTTTATTTTGCAGTCTACGAGTTCACCTGTTAACGATAATCTGATGGAGATTTTGATTATGGTGGATGCACTTAAACGAGCAAGTGCAGAATCTATCAATGTGGTCATGCCTTACTATGGTTATGCTAGACAAGACCGTAAGGCCCGTGCTCGTGAACCAATCACTTCAAAACTAGTAGCAAATATGCTAGAAATTGCTGGTGTTGATCGTTTGCTGACAATTGATTTACATGCTTCACAGATTCAAGGCTTCTTTGACATTCCGGTTGATCATTTAATGGGAGCGCCTCTCATTGCTAATTACTTTGAACGTCGTGGAATGATTGGAAGTGACTATGTTGTTGTGAGTCCTGACCATGGTGGTGTCTCACGTGCTAGAAAATTAGCGGAATTTCTAAAAACACCGATTGCTATTATTGACAAACGTCGTAGTGTAGATAAGATGAACACTAGTGAGGTCATGAATATTATTGGTAACGTTAAGGGCAAAACTTGTATTTTGATCGATGATATGATTGATACTGCAGGAACCATCTGTCACGCAGCAGATGCTTTAGCTGAAGCAGGTGCAGTTGATGTTTATGCTAGTTGCACTCACCCAGTTCTATCTGGTCCTGCAATGGAAAATATTCAGAAATCTGCTATCAAGAAATTAGTTGTTTTGGATACAATCTATCTTCCGCAAGAACGTTTAATTGATAAGATTGAGCAGATTTCTATTGCTGATCTTCTTTCAGAAGCAATAATTCGTATCCATGAAAAACGTCCTCTTTCTCCTTTGTTTGAAATTGGCAAAAATTAATATTATAAAAGTGTTACAATATTACACATTTCTGAAATGCTTCCCCCTGACCACAAGATAAGGGGGATTTTTTATTGAAACGAAGCCGTTTCTACCATATGATGAATTTCAAAATTATAAAAAAAACTATTGACAAAAATAGGGCAAATATATATAATATAGGTAGTAACTCCGAGTTACGAATAATTTTTTTAAAAAGAAAAAGGAGATAAAACGATGAAAAAAGTTTTATTGTCAAGCGTGGTAGCACTTACATTATTTGCAGCTGCAGCACCAGTTTTCTCTGCTGATGAAGCTACTGATGCAGCTCGTAAAAACGACGGCGCATACTACCTTCAAACTCAATTCACAAATGCTGATAAAGTAAACGAATACTTGGCTCAACATGATGGTGAAATCCGTGCAGAAGCTGCTGCAGATCCAGCAGTAGTAGCTGCTAAAGCTGCTCTTGATGCAGTTGAAGGTGGAAGCCACAATTATGGTGAAGTTAAAGCAGCTTATGAAGCAGCATTCAACAACGCTTTCAACGCTGTACGTAACAAATATGTACAACAATTCCAAGCTACATACAACAACGCTACAGAACAAGAAGGCAAAACATACATCCAAGGTGAAACTCCTGAACAAGCTAACGCTCGTTACTTGAAACGTGTTGGTGCAGCTAACAACCAAAACCCAGCTGCAGAAGACAAAGGAGCTACTACTCCTGCTTCTAAAGAAGAAGCTAAAAAATCAGAAGCTGCTGCTAAAAACGCAGGTAAAGCTGCTGGTAAAGCACTTCCAAAAACTTCAGCAGTTAAATAATTCTTTATTGATACTGATGTAAACAATATCACTGGGCCATTGGTTCAGTGATATTTTCTTAGAAAAAATGGGGAATACTTAAATATTATGAGTCAAAATGCTAAAAGACAGACTAAGAAGGCTCCAAATAAAAATTTAAAATTATTTGGTGCTTTATTAGGTATCATTGTTGTTGCTGTTGCAACTGCAATGCTGATTTTTAATCCATTTAAGTCAGCGCCTAAGTCAAATACGACTGCTTCTACTAGTCAGGTAACAAAAAGCTCTACAAAGAATACTTATCAACCAAGTAAGGAAGAAAAAGAGTATTTAGCGAAGCGTTTTGCAGATTTAAAGGCTATTAATAGTGAAGCTATTGCTTATGTTTATGCTCCAGGTACAAAATTAGATGAACCTGTTGTACAGACGAAAGATAATTCTACTTATCTTGATAAAACCTTTGAAGGCGGCAATGAGCCTTACATGGGGACAGTCTTTATGGACACAGATAATAAGAAAGACTTTAGTGATCGCTTGACTTGGCTCTTTGGTCATGCTCGTGGAAGTAAAGTAGCGGACAATCGTATGTTTAACGATGTCAACTTCTATGACAATCAGGAATTTTTCGATCAGCACAAGTATGTTGTTGTTGAAACACCTGAGCGTAAGTTCTACTATGAAGCAATGGGCTTGGTTATTGTACCAGAGGAGACTGCTTTCTATCGGACTAGCTTCGATGGAGATAAGGACTTTACAGATCAGCTAAAGAGTATTTATGAAGCATCTAGAACTAAGAACAAGGACATCACGGTAAAAGCAAGCGATAAATATCTTGTGTTATCAACCTGTCGTGAAGAGGATGAGACAATTCGTTCTAACCTCTACTTACGTCAGATTCCAGATTCTGAAATGAGTGATTTCCTTGCGAAACATGGGTCAGAATTGACATACACTCCTACTAGATAGGCTATTAAAGAGGCGGAATTTATTTTCGCCTTTTTTATATTGTTTAATCGTGTTATAATGGGAGCAGAGGTGGACACTATGATTAAAAATTTGGTTTTTGATTTAGGAAATGTTTTGATTGAGTGGAATCCAGATAAGATATTCAGGCATTTTGAAACGGATGAAATGCGACGACAATCCCTGAGAGAAGCAATTTTTGATTCACATCTATGGCACCAAACGGATTGGGGATCCTTGTCTTTGTCGGAAGCTTGTACATTAGCTCAACAGAATCTGGATCCATCTTTTGAAGCTACAGTTGAAAAAATATTTTTTTACTGGTATGAGGCTGTGGATGTCTACCAAAATTTGCAAGAAAAAATAGAGCAATGGTCAAAGTTAGGCTATCATATTTACATTTTATCAACAACCTGTGAGATATTTTATAGGATTGAACAGGCAGGATTATTGCCAATTTTTCCTCTTTTGTCAGGTTATATTCTCTCTTCAGAAGTTAAAGTAGTAAAACCTTACAAAAAAATATACCAGGAACTCCTTGAGAAATATAATCTTAAACCAGAAGAGTCGGTCTTTATGGACGATATTCAGGTCAATCTAGATACGGCAAGGGAAATGGACTTTGAGACAATACTGGCCAAGAGCGAATTGGAAAATATTGAGGCGCTGGATTGTTTATTAGTTTCTAAGGGGATGTTTGGTTCAGTGGGATTAAGCACAAATCTTGACATAGAGTCGTGATTGCGCTATCATAATATACATATATGGGAGTCTGTGTACAGTCTGAGAGGAAGTGTAAACTTCGACCGCACCTGATTTGGGTAATGCCAGCGTAGGGAAAAGTATTTGTAAAAACTTTGTGGTTTTACTAAAAGTGGCGAGTGATTCGCCTATCTTTAGGATACTGATGCATGCTACACCTTTTCCATATTGGAGAAGGTGTTTTTGTATGAAGTGCAAGGTTTTTATAAAGAGAGCTTGCGATCTCTTTCATTAGGGAAAGGACGGTCAGGTTAGTAAATGGAATCGTATCTGTATGCATCATTCTCAGATAGAGTTTGAATGCAGGGAGGTGAAGAGATGAAAGCGAGCATTGCTTTGCAAATTCTGCCCTTGTCAACTGATAAAGGACGGTTGGCAGTCATAGAGGAAGTAATTGAGTATCTGCAGAAACAGCCTGTGAGGCAGTTGGTAACTCCTTTTGAAACAGTTTTAGAAGGAGAATGGGAAGATTTGTTTCCTATATTGGGAAAGGCAATAGAATTGGCTGGTAGTCAAGCGGATAATGTATTTGCAAATGTGAAGATAAATTATGGAGAGATTTTGTCTATTGATGAGAAACTTGAAAAATATTCTGCGCCAGCAGATTAGTCTTTTAGGGATGGTGGGTGTGCTTGCTATTTGGCAGGTCATGGGCTGGCTCAAGCTCTTGCCTAAGTTCATTTTGCCGACGCCTTTGGAAATTTGTCAGGCTTTTGTTAGGGATGCACAACTGTTGGCTATACACAGTTGGGCGACCTTAAAAGTAGCCTTGTTGGGTTTGCTGCTAGGAGTCATTATAGCTTGCTTGCTGGCAGTGCTCATGGATAGTCTGAGCTGGCTCAATGATTTGATTTATCCCATGATGGTTGTGGTGCAGACGATTCCGACCATTGCGTTAGCGCCAATTCTAGTTCTCTGGCTGGGTTATGGGATTTTGCCCAAGATTGTGCTCATTATTCTGACGACAACTTTCCCAATTATCGTCAGTATTCTAGACGGTTTTCGACATTGTGACAGAGATACCTTGACTCTCTTTGAACTCATGCAGGCCAATCGCTGGCAGATTCTATGGCATTTTAAGATTCCAGCTAGTTTACCTTATTTCTATGCGGGTCTGAGGGTCAGTGTTTCCTATGCTTTTATCACGACTGTAGTCTCTGAATGGCTGGGCGGCTTTGAAGGGCTGGGTGTCTATATGATCCAGTCTAAGAAGCTTTTCCAGTACGACACCATGTTTGCCATTATCGTTTTAGTATCAGTTATCAGTCTTCTAGGTATGAAACTGGTAGCTATTAGTGAAAAATTTGTCATCAAGTGGAAATAGGGGCTTAGCTCTGCTATTTTCCAAAAAAGAAAAGAGGATTATGATGAAAAAAAGTTGTAAATTGTTCCTTGCAGGATTGGCTGCAGTATCACTCTTTGGTCTAGCTGCTTGCGCTCAGTCGAAATCTACGTCTGAGAGCAAGGACAAAAAGATTGATTTTATTCTGGATTGGTCACCCAATACCAATCATACAGGACTTTATGTAGCTAAGGAGAAGGGCTACTTTAAGGAAGCAGGTGTAGATGTTGATATTAAGTTGCCACCAGAAGATAGCACTTCTGACCTGATTATTAATGGCAAGGCTCCTTTTGGAATCTATTTCCAGGACTCTATGGCTAAAAAACTGGATAAGGGCGCAGAAATCACAGCTGTCGCGGCCATTGTAGAGCACAATACTTCGGGTATCATTTCCAAAAAATCTGCAGGGATTAATGGTCCTAAGGATCTGGCTGGGAAGAAATACGGTACTTGGAATGATCCTGTGGAGTTGGGCATGCTGAAAACTTTGGTAGAAAGCCAAGGTAGCAAGTTTGATGATGTAGAGAAGGTTCCGAATAATGATTCTAACTCTATCACACCAATTGAAAATGGTTTGTTTGATGCGGCATGGATTTATCATGGCTGGGATGGTATCATGGCACAGACTCAGGGCATGGACACTAATTTCTTTTATATGAAGGACTATGTCAAGGAGTTTGACTATTATTCTCCTGTCATCATTGCTAATAATGACTATCTGAAGAAGAATCCGGACGAGGCAAAAAAAGTCTTGCAAGCTATTAAAAAAGGCTACCAATATGCTATGGAGCACCCTGAAGAAGCAGCAGACATTTTAATCAAAAATGCACCAGAATTGAAAAATAAACGTGACTTTGTCTTGGCTTCTCAAAAATATCTGTCTGAGCAATATGCGTCAGATAAGAGCAAGTGGGGTCAGTTTGAGGCTAGCCGTTGGAATGCCTTTTACAAATGGGCCAAGGATAACGGTATTGTAAAAAATGACTTGAGTGACAAGGGATTTAGCAACGATTATATAAAATAATGACAGTAATTAAACTTGAAAATGTAAGCTATGCTTATGATGAACAGCAAATTTTAAAAGATATCAACCTAGAGGTGGAAGCTGGCCAAGTAGTGGCAATCTTGGGTCCTAGTGGCGTTGGGAAATCGACTCTTTTTAACCTCATTGCTGGGATTTTGGAGGTCCAGTCGGGCAGTATTGTCCTAGATGGGCAGGAAAATCCTAAGGGCCAGGTGAGTTATATGCTACAGAAGGACTTGTTGCTGGAGCATAAGACGGTGCTGGGTAATGTCATCTTGCCCCTCTTAATCCGAAAAGTATCCAAAAAGGAAGCGACGGAGCAGGCCACTCAGATTTTGAAGGAGTTCGGGCTCTTTGATGTGGCAGATAAGTATCCACATGAGCTGAGTGGGGGGATGCGGCAGCGCGTGGCTCTGCTGCGGACCTATATGTTCGGGCACAAGCTATTTCTTCTAGACGAAGCCTTTAGTGCTTTGGATGAGCTGACCAAGATGGAGCTGCACGCTTGGTATCTGGACATTCATCGTAGGCTGGGTCTGACGACTCTTCTCATCACGCATAGCATTGAGGAGGCTCTGGCTTTGAGCGATAGGATTTATATTCTGAAAAATCGGCCGGGGCAAATCGTCGCGAATCTCCAGATGACTTGGTCAGACAGCGAGGATAAAGAACTGCAGAAGCTCCGTTATAAGCGGGAGATTTTAAAGCTCTTGGGAATGTGAAGTAAGTGACGGGATTCCTCATGAAGAGTTTTCAAGTAACAAAAAATCAAGCCAAAAGGCTTGATTTTTTGTATGAGGCCCTTTACTTTTGACTTTATTCATGGTACAATAGCCTTTGTGTGAAATAGCAGCAGGAAAGCATGGAGCTCGTCAACAGAACATCAGCTATAAAAGTAGCCTTAGCTGTTTGGGCGAAAATGTTCTGCACGAATCAGAGCTTTCTAAGTGACTATTTCCTCAAAAATATTTTATAGGAGGACATTTATATGTCACGTTATACAGGACCATCTTGGAAACAAGCTCGTCGTTTGGGTCTTTCTCTTACTGGTACAGGTAAAGAGTTGGCTCGCCGTAACTATGTACCTGGTCAACATGGACCAAACAACCGCAGCAAATTGTCAGAATATGGTTTGCAATTGGCTGAAAAACAAAAACTTCGTTTCACTTACGGTGTAGGTGAAAAACAATTCCGTAACTTGTTCGTTCAAGCTACTAAGATCAAAGAAGGAATCCTTGGTTTCAACTTCATGCTTCTTTTGGAACGTCGTTTGGATAACGTTGTTTACCGTCTTGGCCTTGCGACTACTCGTCGTCAAGCACGTCAATTCGTAAACCACGGTCACATCCTTGTTGACGGCAAACGCGTTGATATCCCATCATACCGCGTAACTCCGGGTCAAGTGATCTCAGTTCGTGAAAAATCATTGAAAGTGCCTGCAATCCTTGAAGCTGTTGAAGCAACTCTTGGACGTCCAGCATTCGTATCTTTCGATGCTGAAAAATTAGAAGGTTCATTGACTCGCTTGCCAGAACGCGACGAAATCAACCCAGAAATCAACGAAGCACTTGTCGTTGAATTCTACAACAAAATGCTTTAATTTTAAGATATATCTTACGAAAAGCCTACAACAGTGGGCTTTTTGTTTTGTCTTCAAACCTTGATTTCCGGGTTTGTTCCCCTTTTTGCTCCCCTTAGAGTGCTTTTAGTGTCGTTTCGTAGAAAGATACGGCTTTTTTTGCGTTCTCTTTTGAGAGGTGGCTATATATATCCATGGTCATGCTGATTTGCGAGTGACCTAGGCGGTGCTGAAGTTCCTTGTAAGGTATTCCAGAGTTAAGCAAGAGACTAGCGTGAGTATGGCGGAAACCATGAAAACCAATGTTAGGAACATCAGCATGTTTGAAGTGTGTTCTTAACCTAGTTTGTAATGTTCGATTATTGGGGTACTCATGTATGAAGTCAGAAAAGACCACCGTTTCAATACGTCCAAGTTGCCAAGCCTCTTTTACTTGTCTACGTTTGTACTGCTTCAGCATGCTAACAGTTGCTTGATCTATATCCCGATAACTAGACTTTGATTTTGGGCTATTGATTTCTTGCTTATCGTTTAGAGTCTTTGTGACGTGGACAATGGCATTTTATAGGTCAATATCTGACCATTCAAGCGCTAGAGCCTCATTGATACGGCAACCAGTGGCTAGTAGAAACTTGTATAAAGTAACCTCGTAAAAATAGCGGTACTTCTTGCCATCTAAACTATCAAGATAATCAAGGAACTTTTTAAGTTCCTGATTGTCAAAGTGTTTAATTTTTTGGCGGTTTGCCTTTTGATTGTTCCGAGGTAGCAAGACTTCACGGGCTGGATTGAATGGGATAGCTTGCATAATGACACCATATTGAAGAATATCTTATCTGGATTATTAACTCCAGAAATATAAAATTCTTTATTCTGTATATTCTCTGATATTCCCAGAATTAGTAGTCCATCATTTGTGTTGGCAAAGGAGCAGATAGTTTTCATGCCGTCTTTAGGGAAAGAGTTTTTAGCTTCTTTAAATTCCACACTTTGATTTTCCCCTGCTAGAAATAATTTTTCTATATCGTATTTTTTCATTTTTTCTCCAATTGATTAGCACACGCATTCGCACCCGCGCGAGAAAAGTTGAATTATACAGTTCTGTTGACGTCAATAAAATTGATAGGTGGTTAAGCGAACACCGAGAAATCACGCGTTTCAATCTAAAGTGCTCTTTTAGGGGAGCCGAAAGTGCCGATTTTATGATTTAGACATTGTGGTGCGTGGTTTAGTTGCTAAAGTGTTCCTCAATATTTTTTCTTAGATCATTTAAGAGTTTTTGAATATCCTTATAATAATCATATTCAATGGTATCGATAATATCATTTTTTTTAATATATATATATGATTTTTAGAAATACCTATGCCACCGTGGTCATGATTGTAAATGAGCTGATTAATTTCAGATTGAGCAGAAGCGATTTTTTTTCGTAAACTATACCCCAAGATATACTGGTTAAAAATTCAAAGATAATTCTATAGATCGTATTAATATTTCTTTTGTTAATACCAATTGCTGGGGCATTGTTTATTTAGCGTAATGGGGTAGTTATTCCAAATAAAAATAAAAAAGCAGGAGACGAAAAACAGGCGTAATCTTTAATGGTTGCGCTTGTTTTGTTTTTTAGTTCATAAAAAATTATTTTTTTTTAATTTCTTTTACGAATATAAAAGTAGGAGGTAATAAAATGAAAATTATAAATACTGAACTTGCAAGCGTTAAGCAAACCACCCTAGGCTTTGAACACTGGGTAAAAGTGACTTATAGAGTACCTATACTAAAGAATGAGTACACAGTTAAGTTGTTGCTCCTCATGGATTTCAAAATAGAAGATAAAGAACTAATAGACTATCTAGTATCTACTTGGAAATATCGTGAACTAGTACTGCACTCTGTACAAATGCACCAGCTAGAAAAACAAGGTGAAGCTACAGTCTAATTAGATATCACAAAAAAAGCACGTCTTACCGTGCTAGTTTCTTGCCTGCTGAACTCGTCGATTGGTAGAGGTGAGAAATTCTTTTTGCTTAGATAGAAAGAAAATCTAAGACAACAGAAATAGATAGAATTTCCCTTCAATCCCTTATGTATCAAGGGTTAGAGCTATCTAAAGAAGTCTAGCATTATCAACTTTCTGCAATACAACAAGATGCTTTAATTTATAATTGTTATTTAAAAAATCTGAGAATATTTTTCTCAGATTTTTTTGCTATTTCGATATTTTATGACCGTTTGTGATAAAAAATAGACTTTTTAGGAAGCGATCAACATTTTAAGATATTTTTGCTATACTTACTATAAGAAATGTTTTAGAGATTGTGAAAGTATGTTAGAGCAAATGATTGATCTATTTTTTTGTTTTATTTTAGTTCTTATAACAACGATTTTTTGAAGATAGAACTTTTACTGGTTAATCCAATTATTCTTGTGTTTTATTATGTTATTTTGCACTAGATATCAAAGAAAAAAGCAACTTGACTCTCTCTTTTTATTTAATCTTGTCTTATCAAGTGTGCGCTTGCTTTTTATGGCAATGATCAGTTAGTTTGTGACTACTGAGCAGCTTTCTGACAGAATTTCAGGCTTGTTTTCAGTGGGCATAAATATAGGTGTTTTAGGCCTAGTTGCCTTGCTAAATCAAAAAAATAGCTGGGCTTCTTATTTTGAATCCTATTTGATGGAGAAAAACAGATGGTTTATGAAAAATAATGTATTTTTTGATAGGTTTAATCGGTAATCTAGTCATTATGGCATTTACTTATAGCCTTTTCTTTGCTGGTCCAGAGTAGCTGTTTCGGGCAAATCAAGAAGTGTTTATTCTTTTAAATGTAATGATTATTATAGCCCTATACTAGAAGAAATCTTCTAGCATAGGGGTGATGCAAAAAGGTAGCTTCAATCATAGTAGAGTAGGATTTTGATTTCGATAGGGTCTTGGCATTTTCGCATGGGGTTCGTTCTTTTTCGGCATTTTTGATGTATTTCATACCTGGACGTGGAATTGCTTATAGTTATACGCTGATAGATAATTTCTGGGTACCTATGGCATTTCACATTCAGTATAATAGCTTTACGATTATACCTTTGTTGATGAGATAAAAGGAAATATAGAAATAGGGATGTGCGCCCTATCCTTATTTTTGTTGTGAAAATATGAGGAGGATGGGAAACTGGAAATTTTTTTAGGCACAAATCTCCCCTTTTTAGGAACAAGAGATGCAAAGGTTTTCAAATTTGTTATAATAAGAATAGAAATGATGTTTTATCTAAGGGAAAGTAGCAGTAGGTAATTTATCAGTCGGCAGTGAGTAGGCCCATATCTTTGATCGTATAAAGGAGTTAATTATGAAACAAATAGAAAAAAAATCGGAAAACTTGACACCATTGACAGAGAAAGAGCTTCAGCAAGTAAGTGGTGGAAAGAATTTTGGAGATTTTCTCAAACAATGGTGGTGGAGTATTTTTAGAGAGGATAGTCAATAAAGATGTTACTATTTTTTATTCTTCCTCTTCCCTATTTACTGATTGCAGGACAGCTTGAAGAAAGCTTTCAAGGATGGGGGAAAAAGTCGTTTTGGAAAGATTGGTTTTATTTATTACTTTGGTTGTTAATTTTTGCAATAATTACGAATCGATTTGCCACTTTTGCTACTTTTTTCTTTTTCTTGCTTTTGTATCACCGACGTTTCAAAAAGACATGGGGAGTATCATTCTTTTATGGGAGTTATATTCTTTTAACTTACCATATTATTCGGTATTTTATCAGTTCTTTTGTTTTATATTTATACAGCTTATCTAACTCTACAGAAACAGTGTGGCTTATTTTGGATTACATTGGTATGGCGATACTAGTCTTTTATCTCCACAAGTGGCTACTTGGTATATTTAAAATAGATTTTACACTCTTAGAAGAAAATACGATGTCAGCAACATTAAAATCGGTCAATATTGTTTTTGCAAGTCTGTTGTTAGTACGTATTGCCAATTTAGCTCTATCATTTTTTATATCGGATGCTAAGAAACCTTTTAATACGACGATTTCTTTGGTTATGTTAGTCGGTTATATTGCATCTTTAGTCTATGTAAAGACTCAGCAAGAAAAGTATCGCATCAATCAGGTCCTACTTATAAAAGAGGAGCAAATCAGAGACTTAAATCAGTTCATTAATAAACTTGGGAATTTGTATGATGAAATCCGCGGAATTCGTCATGATTTAGGTGGTGTCGTGGCTAGCCTACGACCAGCTATTACAGCTGGAGATCTATCTCGTATTGAAAAGATCTACGAGGAAGCCCTAGTAAAGCTAGATATTCAACTACATAACGTAGATTATTACTCTTTTGATGTAAAAAATATAGATGATCTAGCTCTCAGAAGCGTCATTGCTAATAAAGTTTTGCAAGCAGAAAGAGAATCGATGGTTATTGGTGTTGAAGTGCATGAGCCCATACCTGTCGTGGCTGTTCCAATGCTTGAAGTTATTCGTATGGGAGATATTATTTTAAATAATGCTATTGAAGCTGCTAGGCGGACTAGTCATCCTTTTGTGAGGGTAGCGCTTTTTATGGACGATGAACAAGTAACTTTTGTTGTGAGCAACAGTCGTTTAGATGCTCCTATTGACCAAAGTAAAATTTGGCAAAGAGGATATTCTACCAAAGAAGTCGGTCGAGGGGATGGACTAGCAAATTTACTAGATTTGGTGCGCAACTATGAGAGACTTGTATCTCTCCAAACTCGAGTGGAGCGTGAAAGTTTCACGCAAATATTAAAATTTAAACAGAAAGGAGAGAGTCATGAACATTACTATTTTAGAGGATAACTTAGAACATGCAATTCGTCTTGAGAATGTGATCAAAGCAATAGCTAGGGACTTGCACGTTTCCGTGCGAGTTCATACGACAGGAAAGGTAGCAGAGTTTCAGGAGTCAGTAAAGATGGATCGAGCCCATCATTTGTATTTTCTAGACTTAGATATAAAGGGTGATCATAGACAAGGTTTTAAGATGGCAGAAATTGTTCGCGAGCGAAATCCTTTTGCGATTATTGTCTTTGTAACAACTATGTTTGAAAGTGCCCCATTGGCATTTGAGTATCATATATCTGCTCTAGATTTCATTCGAAAAGACTTGAAAAACTTTGATCAAAAAGTTCGAGATTGTATGGAGTACACTTGGCGACAGTCCAATGCTGCTGAGATCATGGAGCGACCAGAAGATATTTTATGCTACAGTTACAGGGGTAAGCTCGAGTTAAAGGTGCCCTTTGAGGATATTTTTTATATCGAAACAACACCTATTTCTCATAAGTTGCTGGTTCAAGCACGGAATTTTCGTATGGAATTTTATGGGACAATTTCAGAAATTATGGAAATAGATGTACAGCAACGGTTGTATAAAGTCGATCGTTCAACGCTGATCAATGTTGATAATATTACAAGTGTTAATAGGCGGGTGAGGGAGCTAATCTTTTTTGATGGTTCAACTTATCCTTTGCCTCCAAAAAGGCTAAGAATGGTTGAAAAGTTATTAGTAGCAAAAGAGAATAATGATCAAAAATAGGATCTGGAGTCATTGCAGAGCTTATAAATTATTCAAAATAGAGGTAATAAAACCTACTTTTTATAATTTATTCGGAGGGAAATTGGGAATCTTACTTTTGTGAGTAGAATAAGCAATTTTGTTATTAAACGAACCGTTCAGCATAGAATTTTAAATCATTTTAGGCACAAAATGGGCTTTTTAGGGAAAAATATTACAAAAGAAAAAATATGATGTATACTAACAGTAGTTAAAGAAAGCGCCTTCTTTAAGAGAATGAGGTACAGGTAACTCCGCAAACCTGTAAAATGAAAAGGAGTAAAATATGAACTCATTGGAAAGTAAATATATGACTCTATCAACAGAACAGATGGCAACTGTTGTAGGGGGAGATCGTGGTTATTGTGCGGACTTGGTTCGTGCAGGTTTTCATTATGCAAATTGTGGTGGTGGTTATGGAGGACGCCCTAGAACAGGGCATGACACCAGTGCAGCTGATGCGGTTGGTAATTTTTTCTACGGCTTCATTGACGGTTTTTTGGGAGGATAGAAAATGATGAATGAAACAAACCTAAATAAATATGTAATGGTATCTGATGATGAAATGGCAGAAGTAATTGGAGGAACCAATAAACAAGCTTATGACGCCGGCCATAGTGTAGGTCAATTTTTTAATCGACTTTTAGATGCTTATGGTAAGGCTAAGTTGCTATGTGCTTTTCTGTGTTAATAGATAATTTAGATTAAACAATATTCCTATTTAATTTATAATTTCAAGTTTCTGAAGGTAGTGAATAAGAAGGGAGTTTTAGTAAAATGATTCTTTAGCTTTCTTCTTTTTCAAAGCCTTCTAGATACAAAATTTAAAGTTTTAGGGAATTATACATCTGTTTATATAAATCGCAAAGTATAGTTGTCAGAGTTACAAAGATTTTGTTTTAAATTTATATTGTGATTAGTGTAAATTGCTATAGAGCTCCCAATTTTATAATAATGCAAATTAAGATGTCTTCCAAATTTTTTAAGACTAAATAAAGTTGAAGTTATGACTATAAAACGGAGATAAATTTATGAAAACATTTTTTAAGAAAGCAGAATATGTCCTTCTGACATTATTTGTAGTATTTCTCAGCCAGGTACCATTTATTTATGAGAAGCTGATTATTAGTGGTAAGGGATTTAGTACCAGAACGACGATTGTTGATGCTTTTATTTGCTTATTGATTGTTTTTTATAGTTTGAGAATGGCTAAGAAAGAAGGCCTTTTATCACTTGATTTTTCGTTTTTTAACTGGAGAGCAATAGGAAAACTCGCTATTTCTTATTTTTTATCTCTACCATTGGGAATAATAGTGTTAGCGGTAAAAAGAGTTGAAGGGGCTCCAAAGGTAACGTCTAATCAGGCTGCTCTGGAAGAGCTATTTAAGCATATGCCGATGCTTTTGATCTTGTTTGGAGTTATTTTAGTAGCGCCTGTTTTGGAAGAGATTGTTTTTAGAGGCTTAATTCCGCAAAAGCTATTTCCTAAGCACCAAATACTTGGAATGGCAATAGGAACTGTTCTTTTTGGCCTTTTTCATTCACCGCATAATCTATCCAGCTTTATCCTCTATGCGGGGATGGGGGCAATCTTAGCTTGGGTGGCCTATAGCAGTAAACGATTGGAAATGTCAATTCTAGCGCATGCACTTCGAAATGGAGTAGCTTTCTTACACTACTGGTTATAAGATTATTTATATAATTAGAAAAACGTTAGAACGCTTTGTTAGTCATACATGGGATTTAATAGAATAGTAGGACAGAGATTATTATGAAAAAGCATATGTTATTAACAATAACCCTTTTATTATTTTATTCAACAGAAGTGATATTGGCAGATGAATCTATAACTGCTAGCACTTCTGAGGTACAGGTAGTAAATAAAGAGATAAATATTGCAGAAACAAAAATTGATGGTCAAGTTGAAAAAGATTTACAAAATAAAGGAGATAATACACCTGAATTACTAAACGAGACGCAACAAGAATCTATATCGCATAAGGATAAAGAGTATGAGGAAGAAACATCAGATAAATCTAAAGAAGTTACGATAGAAGATTATGAACAAAATGTCGCAAATTTTAGAAAAATAGGTATTGAGCAGTTGATGGAGATTTTTCAACCAGATACTAAAGGAGAAACCGTACTTTATATTGGCCGTCCGACTTGTAGTCATTGCCGGCAATTTTCTTCGACTTTAAAAGAATTGAACCAGCTGATTGGTGGAAAACTATCTTATTATAATGTAGATGGAGATGATTTTGATGAAAAGGCACGGGAGTTTATTTTCCAAACTCTACGAGTGCCAGGGACTCCAACGTTGATCCATATGAAAGAAGGCAAACTGATCGGAGCTTTTGTAGGAGGAGGAATTTCTGTACAAGAGTTGTACAAGGAACTGTATAAGAACGAACCGCCGACACGATCAGAAATAAAATCGGAAGAAGTAGGTCAAAAGTCTGATGCTCTCTCAGAAGAGCAACAAGTACGAACTCAAGCAATTAGCGAAGTTGTCAACACTCAACCTCAAGTTGAATTAGTTACTCTTCCCGATCCAGAAGAAAGACAAAGTGCTTTATCTTCAATATATATTCCCATTAAACAAACTCCAAAATCAGAGTCGTTTCTAACTGTCTCAAATTCCTCTATGAATTCCACCTATTTGAACAGAATTTTGCCTAATACAGGAGAAATCTCCCCCTTATTGCTGCGGATGTTAGGAATCCTTGCTTTTTCTGGGAGTATGGGAATTCTGCAAATTAAGCATAGGATAAGAAAACATAAAAGATACTAAAATAATGAATCTACATTTGAGAAAAGAAGCTTGGCAAGTTGCCAAAATCTTGTCGTTAAGACAAGTTTTTTTATTATCATAATACTATCAAGTACAGACACATATGGAGAAAGATTTTTATGAAATTTAGGAAACGGCATTACAGAGCGCAAGTTGATACTAGGGATTGCGGTGTGGCAGCTCTGGCTATGGTTTTTGGTTATTATGGATCGTATTTTTCCTTGGCTACACTACGAGAAAAGGCAAAAACGACCAATGATGGCACAACTGCTTTGGGTTTGGTAAAAGTTGCTGAGGGCTTAAATTTTGAGACAAGGGCTTTTAAAGCTGATATGGGAATCTTTGACCTGGAAGATGTATCTTATCCTTTCATCGTTCATGTACTTAAGGAAGGGAAACTCCTGCATTATTATGTTGTAACGGGACAAGATAAACACACGATTCATATTGCAGACCCAGATCCTCAAGTTAAGATGACAAAGATTTCGCGAGAGCGTTTCGAACAGGAGTGGACAGGAATTGCCATTTTCCTGGCTCCTAGTCCGGCCTATAAGCCTAGTCAGGAAAAGAAAAATGGGCTTTTGGACTTCATTCCCTTATTGATCAAGCAAAAGGGGTTGATTGCTAATATTGTGCTTGCAACTTTGCTAGTAACAGTGATCAATATTGTTGGATCCTACTACCTTCAGTCGATTATTGATACTTATGTGCCTGATCATATGAAAACGACGCTGGGTATGATTTCTATCGGCTTGATTATTGTCTATATTTTGCAGCAATTCTTGTCTTATGCCCAAGAATATTTGCTTTTGGTTTTAGGGCAACGCCTATCAATTGATGTGATCTTATCCTATATCAAGCATGTTTTTCAGCTACCTATGTCATTTTTTGCGACAAGGCGGACAGGAGAAATAGTCTCTCGTTTTACAGACGCCAATCGGATTATTGATGCTTTGGCCAGTACAATTTTGTCTATTTTCTTGGATGTGTCAATTGTGTCGATCATTGCGATTGTTCTTTTTTCGCAAAATAGCAGTCTTTTCTTTTTGACCTTGCTAGGGATCCCAGTTTACGCCCTCATTATTTTTCTTTTTATGAAACCTTTTGAAAAGATGAATCATGAGACGATGGAAGCAAACAGTCTGTTGTCGTCTTCTATCATTGAAGATATCAATGGGATTGAAACGATTAAGTCTTTGACCAGTGAAAAGCAGCGTTATCAGAAGATTGACAAGGAATTTGTGACTTATCTGAAAAAGTCTTTTGCATATGGACGTTCTGAGAGTCTACAAAAAGTCTTGAAAGCAGCTGCTCGCTTGATCTTAAACGTTTTGATTTTGTGGCTAGGAGCTACACTTGTCATGGATCAAAAAATCAGTCTGGGACAGCTCATCACTTATAATACACTTCTAGTCTACTTTACTAATCCTTTGGAAAATATTATCAATTTACAAACGAAATTACAGTCTGCTCGTGTAGCCAATGAGCGTCTCAATGAGGTTTATTTGGTGAAGTCTGAATTTGAAGAAGAGAAGCTTATCAGGGACTTAAGCCACTTGCAGGCTGACATCGATTTTCGTGGAGTCAGCTATAAATATGGCTATGGGGCCAATGTATTGTCAGAAATTGACTTGCATATTCCTGCTGGAAGTAAGACCAGCTTTGTTGGTGTATCTGGCTCAGGAAAAACAACCTTGGCCAAGATGATGGTGCATTTCTACGCACCAAATCAAGGAGATATTTGTTTGGGAGGAGTCAACCTCAATCAGCTGGATAAGCAGGCACTGCGCCAATATATCAACTATCTTCCCCAGCAACCTTATGTTTTTAATGGGACTATTTTGGAAAATTTACTCTTAGGCGCGCATGAAGGCACGACTCAGGAAGATATTCTGCGGGCGGTAGAGTTGGCGGAAATTAGGTCGGATATTGAGCGGATGCCCCTCAATTATCAGACAGAGTTGTCTGCAGATGGTGCAGGAATCTCGGGTGGTCAACGTCAGCGTATTGCTCTAGCAAGGGCGCTCTTGACAGATGCGCCAGTGCTTATCTTAGATGAAGCAACAAGCAGTCTGGATATTCTAACAGAGAAGCGGATCATTGATAATTTGATGGAGCTCGATAAGACAATTATCTTTATTGCGCATCGTTTGACTATTGCGGAACGTTCGGAGCAGGTGGTCGTTTTGGATCAAGGTAGGATTGTCGAGAGTGGAAGTCATAAGGAGCTGATCGAAAGAGAAGGCTTTTACCACCATTTGGTCAATAGTTAGGGAGAAAATATGAATGAACAATTTTTAGAAAGTGCAGAGTTTTATCAGAAACGTTATCATAATTTTGCTAGTTGTTTAATTGTGCCAAGTCTTATTTTACTAGTATTTCTAGTTGGTTTTTCCATGCTGGCTAAAAAGGAAATTACGATTTCTAGCCGTGCTTCTGTAGAAGCTAGCCGAGTGCTAGCTCAGATTCAGTCGACTAGTAACCAGCCTATCATTGCGAATCATTTGGCAGAAAACAAGGAGGTCAAAAAAGGGGACCTGCTAATCCAGTATGCAGTAGAAGGAGAGGGAGCTCAGGAACAGAAGTTTTCCAGCCAGCTTGACTTACTCAAAGATCAAAAGGGCAAACTAGAAACTTTGCGTTCCAGTTTAGAAAGCGGGCGTAATCAATTCACTGAGCCAGATAGTTATGGCTACGAACAAAGCTTTAAAGACTACCAGAACCAAGTAGCGAGTATGACTAGTTCTGTGAATCAGCAAAATGATACGATTGCTTCACAAAATGCAGCGGCCAGTCAGTCTCAGGCGGAACTTGGCGGTGTTATTAGTGATGTGGATAGCAAACTAAATGACCATCGAAACTTAAAAAATGCCATTCAAAGCGGGGTAAGTATAGATGCATCGCACCCTCTTTACTCCTTGTATCAGTCCTATCGTGATCAGTTGAGTCTGGCAGAGGATAAGACTACAGCTCAAAGTCAGATTGTAGCTCAATTAGATGGGCAAATCTCTCAATTGGAAGCAACAGCTGCGACTTATCGTGTCCAATATGCTGGTGCTGGCGCTCAACAAGCCTATGCTAGCAATTTATCCAGTCAGTTGGCTTCACTGAAAGCCCAGTATCTGGTCAAGGTAGGACAAGAATTGACCACTCTGACTCAGCAAATCTTGGAAGCCGAGAGCAATCTTAAACTTCAAGAAACAGTCTCTAAGCGAGGTCAGATTTTGGCTGAAATGGATGGCTTGCTTCACTTAAATCCAGAAGTACAAGGATCTACTCTGGTGGCAGAAGGAACTGCTTTGGCTCAGATTTATCCTAAAATCACCAGTGAACGAAAAATCAAAATTGTCACATATGTCTCTTCCAAGGATGTATCTACTATTAAAAATGGAGACAAGGTGCGCTTTATCACTGCTGATGATGCTAACAAACAAATGATTTTGACATCCCAAATTTCCAGTATTGATGCTAATGCTACCCAAACCAAACAGGGAAATTTCTTTAAAGTAGAATGCGAAATGGCTGTTAGTAAAGATCAAGCTAAGAAGCTCCGCTATGGCTTGGAAGGTAAATTTGTCATGGTAACTGGGGAAAAGACTTATTTCAGCTATTATATGGAGAAGTTTTTTAATCTTGGTTGAAGAACGTAGTTTAGTTTGTGATAAAAGAAGGGCGAGAAGCCCTTTTTTGTAGTTCGCTGGATGTTTTACAGTAATATAAAAAAGCCCTCCGAAATAACGGAGGTGCTAAATGATAGGGTTAATTTGGGTAGATATAGGAAACCGTGCCCTGAGCGATGGTTGGGTCAAACCAGCCACGGAAATTAGCGATATAGCGCTGTCCAGCGTAGTTGGATTCCTGAATTTGGATACGCTTATGTGAATCAACATGCGTGACGACGCCGACATGTCCGTATCCACCGTCAGTCCAGCAGGCAATGGCTCCGACCTGAGGTGTGGATCCTACACGGAATCCTGCTCGGCGAGCACTGGCTGCCCAGTCCCCACCATTTCCCCACCAGTTTCCTGCCCAAGGAGCGAGAGCCTTGGCACCCCATGTGCATTCACCAACAGGGTAAGTATTACTTGGGTCGGTCGTATGGTTAAGAGGTTTTCTCACAGCTACCGTTGGGCGTGTTACTTGAAAATTAGAGGCCATGACACCCGTTACTTTCCCACCAGATTGTCGATAGACATGGACATGATAGAGACCGTCACCGATATGATTGTTAGCGTTGAAATCTAACGAATAGCGCCCATTACCAAGAGAATTAGCTGTATACCAGCGGAGGTCGTCTTGACCATTAATATCTGACCAGATGGGGAAGAGAATATGGCCGTCACCGAAACTATTGTGTAAGATAACTTGATAGGTCGATTGACCTTTATGGACTACTTGCAGACTCGGAGTTAGTGGTTGGGGTGCTGGCTGAGGCAGATTGACATTTTCAGCAACATAGCCAACTCGGCTACCGTCTTCATAGGTAATGTAGACGTGATTGATATAGTTGCCGTAAATCTGCTGGTGATTTCGGATATCGAATTGAACGGAAAAGCTTCCGTTACCTGTCTTTGAAGCCTCATACCATTTAAGATTGCTTTGATTTGCGGTGCTCCAAATAGGCACTTGTACACTTTTAATTCTCTTGGAATAAGGACTTTCTTGGACCCTTACGGTATAGGTTCCATTTTCCTTATTAATGTTGGTAATACTGATGAGTGGCTTGCTGTCTCTGACAGGCTCTGCCGGTACTCTAGCAGCTGAAGCTTGCAGAGGTTTGTTGTTGTTTGGCTTTGCCTGAGGGGGCGCCGCCTTTGGGTCAGCTACCTTTTGAGGAGGAAGAGATTTGTTTCGCTCTTCGACTTTTGGATAGGAGTTCCGAGGATTTTCAACTCTATTGGTCGCGGGAGCCGGAGCTGGAGTAGGTGCTGGGTTAGTTGGTTTTGGCTCAGCAGGAGCTTGAGGTGTAGCATTGTTAGACGAAGTGCTGTTTTGCTGTTCAGGGACAGTTTTTTCGGCTGATTGAACCGGCTTGTTTAGAAAGATCGATTTACTACTCAAGTGATATTTAACACCATTCACATTGAGATAAGTCTCGATGAGAAATTTGCCCTGGCCCTTGTGCTGAGACAAGTCAATCCTGGTCGTGCTTTGATTAGCTGAATACCAGACAATATCGTCTTGGCCACCCTCCTCAGACCAGACAGCATGTTGGATGGGATAAGCTTCTTGCGCAGCGGTCGGTTGGTACTGGACAATCGCCGTTTGTCCGTCGAGTTGAACGGAAACTTCGCTGGTCATAGCTGTCAACTGGGATGGGCTAAACTGTTCATTCGCTGCAGCTAATGGAGCAGATAGTGAGGTCAATAAGGTTGCTGAAAGCAGTAAGAAATTTTTGTATTTTTTCATACATCTCCTTTACAATATTTTTTTGGAAAACTCCACTTATATTATTCGGGAAATTTATTGGAAAAATCAAAGTTTAGAAATTATCAAGCTTCTTCTACCATATTTCTTTCGTTTCAAATGGCATAAAACGAACGATTATGATATAATTTAGATAAATAATTCGTAAAACTGCGATGTTTTTATGTGATGTGTTAGTTTGGTGCGTAAGCGCCTGTGATATTGGATATTGAGGTATGGCTATGAAGCTTTTAATTGTTGGTTCAGGCGGTCGTGAGCACGCGATTGCCAAGAAATTATTAGAGTCTCAGGGTGTGGAGCAGGTTTTTGTCGCTCCTGGAAATGATGGGATGACCTTGGATGGGTTGGATTTAGTAAACATTGGAATTTCCGAACATTCCAAACTAATTGAATTTGCCAAGGAGAATGATATTGCTTGGTCCTTTATCGGTCCGGATGATGCCCTGGCAGCTGGAATTGTAGATGATTTTAACCAAGCTGGGCTCAAGGCTTTCGGCCCATCTCGTTTAGCAGCGGAGCTGGAGTGGTCCAAGGATTTTGCCAAGGAAATCATGGTTAAATACGGAGTTCCGACAGCAGCCTATGGCACATTTTCCGACTTTGAGGAAGCTAAAGCCTACATCGAAAAGCAGGGAGCGCCTATCGTGGTCAAGGCAGACGGCTTGGCTCTGGGAAAGGGCGTGGTCGTAGCGGAGACCGTAGAGCAGGCAGTCGAAGCAGCTCACGATATGCTCTTGGACAATAAGTTCGGCGACAGCGGTGCGCGCGTGGTCATCGAAGAGTTTCTGGACGGTGAGGAGTTCTCTCTCTTTGCCTTTGTCAATGGGGACAAGTTTTACATCATGCCGACGGCTCAGGATCACAAGCGGGCCTATGATGGGGACAAGGGGCCCAATACAGGAGGCATGGGAGCCTATGCGCCAGTGCCTCACCTGCCACAAAGCGTGGTGGACCAGTCAGTTGAGACGATTATCAAGCCCGTTCTCAAAGGCATGATAGCTGAGGGGCGTTCTTATCTGGGCGTGCTCTACGCTGGGCTGATTTTGACAGCCGATGGCCCTAAGGTTATCGAGTTCAACTCGCGTTTTGGCGATCCGGAGACCCAGATTATCCTGCCGCGCCTGACGTCTGACTTTGCGCAGAACATCACGGACATTTTGGACAAGAAAGAGCCTGCTATCACTTGGCTGGATGAGGGCGTAACCCTTGGCGTGGTTGTCGCCTCAGAGGGCTACCCGCTGGACTATGAGAAAGGCCTGCCTCTGCCGGACAAGACAGCTGGTGACATCATCACCTACTATGCAGGGGCTAAGTTTGCGGAAAATAGCAGAGCACTGCTGTCGAATGGCGGCCGAGTGTACATGCTGGTCACCACAGCAGATACCGTCTCAGCTGCGCAGGAAAGAATCTACGACCAACTAAAAAAACAAGACACAACAGGACTTTTTTATAGGCATGATATTGGTGGTAAGGCTTTGTAAATCAAATCTATGAAACTTTTAGCCGTGAGACTTAAAAATAGACTTCAGGTGTTTGAAAAATGAAAAATAGGTTGCTATTTTTAGAAGGTTCAAGCTTGACCTCACGAGAAACTTTGACAGTTTTGTTGAAAGAAGGCTATAAAATTGATGTATTATCTCCTAGAAGATTTTCCATTGCACACTTCAGTCGTCTAACCCATAGAGTTTCGATAGTTGATGTGAATCGTTTTCCTGTAGATTATCTGAGACAGGTTAGTCAGTTGCTTCATAAAACCAATTACAAGGCCATTTTGCCAACACATGAAGAAGGCTGGTTATTGGCGAATGGGAAACAATTTTTGCCTCAATCGCTACCAATCGCCCTTGCTGATCAAGAGCAGTTTGAAAAGTTGGCTGGGAAGATTGCTTTTGCTGAAACTGCGGATTTATTAGGACTTCCCACACCTAAGTGGGAGTACGTGAAAGATGCAGACTCCATCCGGCTAGACTATCCTTATTGGCTGAAAGCAGATTATGGTACGGCCGGTCGCTCGGTTTATAAGATTTCAAGTAAGAAAGATTTGGCTGAAGTGACGAGCAAATTAACAGCGAGTGATGAGGAATGGATGGTTCAGCAAGACATAGTTGGATACTATGGTCAGGTTCAAGCAGTGTTTGATCATGGAGAATTACTCGCAGTGCATTCTAGCGTAAAAGTAGGTTCTGGTGCGGGTGGTTCGGCTGCGGCAAGATTAAGCATAGAATCTAAAAGAACGAGAGAGCATGTTGAAAAATTAGGACAATATATACAATGGCATGGTTGCCTAACCCTAGATTTTATACGTAGGGGAGACCAATTTTACTATATAGAGTGTAACCCTAGAATGGTAGAGCCTGCTAACGCCTATAAAGCAGGAGTTAATTTTCCAAAAATCATGATAGAACTAGCAAGTCACAGCTACGCTAAATCTGAGGTCATTCTTGGTCAAGCAGGTGTTGAGACGCATAGTCTGATGGCTTTGATTATTGGAACAGCTGAAAAGACGAAAAGTAGAAGAAAAATATTGCAGACAATAAAGTACTGGCTTTTAAGACGTGATAGTGAAGAAGTGTTGACACCTGTCTGGAAGGATTTGCCGAGCATTATACCTCTTGTGACAATTATACTTCGTTTATTGATAAAACCTAAGAGCGTTGAAAATCTGGTTAATCAGACTGTTAAACATTATAGTGTTGAGTCAGCCACTGTAAAAAATATTGAGCAAAAGAATTAGTTTATTCAGAGGAGAAAATATGAAACCAATTATTTCCATCATCATGGGCTCTAAATCCGACTGGGCGACCATGCAAAAAACTGCTGAAGTCTTAGACCGCTTCGGTGTAGCCTACGAAAAGAAAGTTGTCTCTGCCCACCGTACACCAGACCTCATGTTTAGACATGCCGAGGAAGCACGGAGTCGTGGTATCAAGGTCATTATTGCAGGTGCTGGAGGCGCAGCCCATTTACCAGGTATGGTCGCAGCAAAAACCACTCTGCCTGTCATTGGTGTACCAGTCAAATCACGTGCTCTTAGTGGCGTGGACTCGCTCTACTCTATCGTACAGATGCCAGGTGGCGTGCCTGTGGCGACAATGGCTATCGGTGAAGCAGGCGCGACCAATGCGGCCCTCTTTGCCCTCCGTCTCCTGTCAGTAGAGGATCAGGCTATTGCGACAGCTTTGGCAGATTTTGCAGAAGAACAAGGAAAAATCGCTGAGGAGTCTAGCAATGAGCTCATCTAAAACAATCGGAATTATCGGTGGTGGTCAGCTAGGACAGATGATGGCCATTTCTGCTATCTACATGGGGCACAAGGTCATAGCGCTGGATCCAGCGGCGGATTGCCCAGCCTCTCGTGTAGCGGAAATTATCGTGGCTCCCTATAATGATGTGGATGCCCTGCGTCATCTAGCTGAGCGTTGCGATGTCCTCACCTATGAGTTTGAAAATGTCGATGCTGACGGTTTGGATGCCGTTATCAAGGATGGTCAGCTCCCTCAAGGGACAGACCTACTTCGCATTTCTCAAAATCGCATTTTTGAAAAGGACTTCCTCGCAAACAAGGCACAAGTCACTGTGGCACCCTACAAGGTTGTGACCTCAAGCCAAGACTTGGCAGATA
>ERZ773087.531-NODE-531-length-28020-cov-6.391847_pt1 | contig 28020 bp, 20 predicted proteins | sample MGYA00511375_ERZ773087 | MGnify/ENA primary metagenome ERZ773087 (study PRJEB29015, sample SAMEA2737995) | human oral metagenome | biome: human oral; feature: human-associated habitat; material: dental | place: China | collected 2063 ...
TTTCGGCATGTTGTATGTTTTTTAAGATACCTTGGATTTCATTGAAACGATTGTAGTAGCCAAACTCAGTACTAATCTCATCAAACCAAAGTTTCGTAAAAGCAATTTTCCCCTTAAGCATATATGATTGGAAACGGTCATGGTCGCGTTTTACCAATAGATTTTCTCTTTCAGGAACTCTGAAAGAATAATCATTTTTTGCGGTAGTATAATAACCTCCCATTCCGATTAAAATGCCACTCTTTGGAAAATTTTTACGAGAGAAGACACTTCCCTTGTGTGTTTGGTAAGAACCAAACTCATACGAGGCATCTAAATAGTCTGTACTAAACTCTTTTGTAACGATATTAATGGCACCTCCCAATCCATCACATCCAAAACGAGCGGGAATGATACTCTTATAAACTTCTATTCTTTCTATAATGTCTATCGGAATTTCATCAAGAGAAAAAGCTCCGTCAGAATTACTCATAGGTATTCCGTCCCATAGAATTTGAATACGGTTGCCTTCCAATCCATGAACAATAATTCTCGAACTGCTTCCTAAACCGCCAGTCTGTCCAACTTTTAAACCTATTGTTTTATTTAAAACGGTTTCTAACGAAATAGATCTGCCTTGAAGCTCTTTTGCATCTATCACAGAAACAGCCTCTGGTGACTCTCTAAGAACTTGTGCTCTTGTTTTTCTAACTATAACTACATCTGCCAAATCTATTGGTTCAGGGAATAGTTTTAAGGTATAATGCTTCTGATTTGTAATAATTGTATCAATAATTGTTTGGTATCCTACAAAACTTACCATAAGCATAAGTTTTTGATTGCTTGGTGCACTTAGTCTTGCAATACCCTTATTATCTGTAGTCGTACCATTTGTATATGCTGGAGCATTTAAATTTTTCCATTGTATAGTGGCAAATTCTATACTATTCCCATTTTCTGCATCAATAATTTTTATTTCAATAGGTTGCAGTTGTGCAAACATAGAGTAAGACCATAATAATAGAAAGCTAAGAATAGACATTCTTTTATATAAAGGGGCTATTGAATTGATAGACATATCTTATTTGTTTGTGAAATTCTGTGCAAAGGTACTTATTTGTTCATCAAATAAATACCCCTATTGTTTACACTTATACCCCTATTGTGTTTTTATATACAAGTTGTTGTTTTCAAGTAGTGTAGTACTCAACAATATGTCTACTATACCTTACTTAAAGAAGGTAATATCATAATTGTACCTTCTTATTCTCTCTCTTCTTTGAGGCTATAGGCATATCTTTTCCCTTGTTGTTTCAGTGTATAAGCAACATCATATGAAAAAATATTGAGCTTTGATACTTATACTCCTGCTTATAAGGCCCTATATATTTGTTCTATCAAATAATTCTAGAAAAACTATTATACTTATGGTAAAATAGCCTCTTGTCAATATCTTAATAATCAAAGGAGGAATTTGGTTTATTAATACTGCTGAGGCAACATATTATCATGTATTCTATTTCGAAAAAAAAATAAAAAAAATAAATTTGCAGATTTGATAAATTGTTGTACCTTTGCACGCTGTTAGAAATACCAATAAATCAGGGTACTAACACAATTAGGAATGTTTAATTAAAATAATTTAAGTGTGGACACATTAAGTTACAAAACACGCTCAGTAAATAAGCAAGCTGCTGAAAAACAGTGGGTTGTGGTAGATGCTGAGGGCCAGAAATTAGGACGTCTTGCCTCCAAGGTTGCCAAACTCCTCAGAGGTAAGTACAAGCCAAGTTACACCCCCCATGCCGATTGTGGGGATAATGTAATTATTATCAACGCTGAGAAAATAGAACTTAGCGGACTAAAAACCGACACTAAGGAGTATCTTCGCTATACTGGATACCCTGGCGGACAACGTATTCAATCTTTCAAACAGGTACTTGCAAAGTTCCCTGAACGAATCATTGAAAAAGCAGTAAAAGGTATGCTCCCTAAAAACAAATTAGGTGCTGCTCTTTTCCGTAACCTTAAAGTATATGCAGGGGCTACTCATAACCATGAGTCTCAAAAGCCTGTTTCTATTAACCTAAATGACCTTAAATAATGGAAGTAATTCACAAGATTGGACGTAGAAAAACCGCTGTCGCTCGTATCTACTTGAAAGAGGGAAGTGGTGTGATCACCGTTAACAAGAGAAATTTGACTGATTATTTCAATACCCCTACCCTTCAGTATAAGGTAAAACAACCTTTTGCTTTGCTTGGCATCGAGGATACTTACGATGTAAAAGTAAATGTATATGGTGGTGGTATCACAGGACAAGCCGAAGCCATCCGCCTTGCCATCTCTCGCGCGCTATGCGAATTGGACGTGGAAAACCGCGCAGTGCTTAAGCCTGAAGGTCTTCTTACCCGCGACCCTCGTATGGTAGAAAGAAAGAAATTCGGTCAGAAGAAAGCTCGTAAGAGATTCCAATTCTCAAAACGTTAATATTTTATCTAAAATCATTTATTTATTGCCGTATTCCCCTCTTGAGGAAGTTAGTTTAGCATCCAAATACTATGGGACAAATAATCACCATGTATTGCTAACTCTTAATACGGAACGTAAACTATTAAAAAAATGGCAAATTCAATAGAAGTAAAAGACCTATTAGAAGCTGGGGTGCATTTCGGACACCTTACCAGAAAGTGGAACCCTAATATGGCGCCATATATCTATATGGAAAGAAACGGTATCCACGTGATTAACCTATACAAAACGGCTGCTAAGATAGAAGAAGCCAACGAAGCACTTAAGAAAATCGCTGCTTCTGGCCGTAAAGTCCTCTTCGTAGCTACTAAAAAACAAGCAAAGGATATCGTAGCTGAAAAAGCTACTTCAGTAGGTATGCCTTACATTACTGAAAGATGGCCTGGTGGTATGCTTACCAACTTTGTTACCATCCGTAAGGCTGTGAAGAAAATGTCATCTATTGACAAAATGAAAAAAGATGGTACTTACGATACCCTTTCTAAAAAAGAAAAACTACACATCACCCGTCTTAGAGAAAAACTCGAAAAGAACTTAGGCTCTATTGCGGATATGACACGCCTACCTGCTGCACTTTTTGTAGTAGATACTCTCAGAGAACACATCGCTGTCAAAGAAGCTCAAAAATTAAACATTCCTATCTTCGCTATGGTGGATACTAACTCTGACCCTCGTGAGGTAGATTACGTAATCCCTGCCAATGACGATGCGTCTCGCTCTATAGAGAGAATCCTTACTTATGTAGTGGAAGCTATCAAAGAAGGTCTCGAAGACAAAAAAGTAGAAAAAGCAGAGGAAAAAAATACTGAAAACTAAAATTATTAATTCATAAAGTGATTATTTATAGCTTTAAATAATCACTTTTTTAAAAAAATATACGAGAATATGTCAAAAATTACTGCCGCTGAGGTAAACAAACTTAGACAAGCAACAGGTGCTGGTATGATGGACTGTAAAAATGCCTTAGTAGAAGCTGAAGGGGATTTTGATAAAGCCATCGAAATACTTCGTAAAAAAGGACAAAAAGTAGCTGAAAAACGTGCCGACAGAGATTCTTCTGAAGGAGCTGCTATCGCTAAAGTAAATGCAGCACATACCAAAGGTGCTATCATCTCTCTTAACTGCGAAACTGACTTCGTAGCCAAAAATGAATCTTTCGTAGCCTTGGCCAATGAATTGGCTGAATTGGCGCTTAACTATAATGACAAGGAATCTTTCCTTGCAGCTCCTTTCCAAGGTCTTACTGTAGCTGATAAACTAACAGAACAAACAGGGGTAATCGGTGAGAAGATCGAGATTGGCCAGTTTGAAACCTTAGAGGGTAACTATGTGGATCTCTATATCCACGCAGGTAATAAGATTGCTGCCTTAGTTTCGCTTTCTGCAGCTATCGATAAGGCTCATGAGGTAGCTCGCAACGTATGTATGCAGGTGGCTTCCATGGGGGCTATCGTACTCTCAAGCAAGGATTTTGATCCTGCTTTCGTAGCTAGCGAAACAGAAGCACGTATTGCTGCTATCGTAAAAGAAAACGAAGAGCTTCGTCGCCTTGGAAAAACTGAAAAACATGTACCTAAGTACATCTCTGCCCTTCAGCTTACTCCAGAAGTGCTTAAACAAGCCGAAGAAGAAGCCAAAGAAGAACTCAAAGCAGAAGGCAAACCAGAAAAAATATGGGATCGTATCCTTCCTGGAAAAGTACAACGCTTCATTGACGACAATACTACCCTTGACCTAGAAAAAGCACTACTTGACCAATACTACATCAAAGATGAAAGTAAGAAAGTAGCTGACTATGTAAAGGGATATAATGTAGAAATCACAGGATTCAAGAGAGTTTCTCTTGTATAATAGTCTCTCCATATTTTAATTATATATAAAGTAGAAGGAGTTTCCTTAAGTAATTAGGGAAACCCTTTTATTTTAGTTGTTAGCGATTAGTTGTTAGTTGTTAGTGATTAGTCACTTGTCACTTGTCACTTGTCATTAGTCACTTGTCATTAGTCACTTGTCATTAGTCACTATTATAGGGTTATTATTATGAAAATAATTATTTTCTCAGCTCCTTCGGGTACAGGTAAGTCCAGTGTAATCAGGGAATTACTCAAGCAAACAGACCTGAATTTGGCTTTTTCTATCTCCACTACCTCACGTGCCCCCAGAGGCAGTGAGCGCGATGGGGTGGAGTATTATTTCGTTACAGCTGAAAGATTCCAAGAAAAAATAAAGCAACAAGCCTTTATAGAATGGCAAGAGGTATATGCTGGAAACTACTATGGCACTTATGCGAGCGAGATAGAACGACTCTCGGCCATGGGTAAGAATATTGTCTTTGATTTGGACGTCTTCGGGGGGATTAACCTCAAGAAACACTTTGGGGATAAGGCGCTTGCTATCTTCCTACAACCGCCCTCCTTGGAAGAGCTTAAAAAGCGTTTAGAACATAGAAAAACCGATACGCCTGAGAAGATTGCCATGCGTATAGATAAGGCTGCTTATGAGATAGAGCAGGCCACTTATTTTGATAAGATTGTTGTCAATGACAATTTGCAAGTGTGCGTAGAGGAAGTAGCACAACTGATTCGTACTTTCTTAAATCATTGATAAAAAGGTATATATGCAACCCAAGAATATAGGTCTTTATTTTGGTTCCTTTAATCCTATTCATATAGGTCACCTGATCTTGGCCAATTATTTGGCCGAGCATAGCAATTTAGATGAAATATGGCTGGTGGTTACCCCTCAGAATCCTTTTAAGGACAAAAAATCCTTGCTGGATAATGCTTCACGCTTGGAGATGGTGGCACTCTCGCTTAAGGAGTATGATAAGCTCAAGCCTTGTGATATAGAATTTCATTTGCCACAGCCCAATTATACGATTGATACACTCATTCATTTGGAAGAGAAGTATCCACACCATAGTTTTTCACTCATCATGGGGGAGGACAACCTAAAATCCTTTCACAAATGGAAGAACTATGAGGTGATACTCAGTCGTTACCTCATCTATGTATATCCTCGCTTGAGCGAAGGGAGTGTGCCAGAGGTTTTACAGGGTCATGAGCATATAGTATATATAAAAACCCCAATTATAGAGCTATCGGCTACCGCTATACGAGAGGATATAGCACAAGGCAAAGATGTAAGACCTATGCTCCCTGCTCAGGTATGGTCCTATATAGACAAATGGGGTTTTTATAAATAATCACTACTTTATCAAGTCATCTATATTCAAAGTAGCACCAATCTCTAACAGATGCAATCGCTTATGAGCATCACTGAATTTGCGTTTGGAGGCTTCTTTGTCAATTTTTATCACCTCAAAGGTATCATAGTGAACACCTAATACATTATCGGTTTCTACAAATTTGGCAGCAGTAAGAGCATCTCTCACGCCCATAGTATAGTTATTGCCTATAGGGAAGATGCCCAAATCCACTTTGTACTGATGAGGGATAATCTTCATATCCATAGTAAGGGCAGTATCACCAGATACATAGATAGTTCTATCATTGTAATTGATCAAAAAGCCAGCTGGATTGCCTCCATAACTACCATCGGGGAAGGAAGAGGAGTGTACGGCCTTGATCATCTTGATCTTCACCTTTCCGTCCAAGAAACGATGGGAACCTCCTATATTCATATCATGTCCGTCAATTCCCAAAGCACGATAGTGGGCAAGTATTTCAGGGTTGGTAATCAGAGAGGCGCCTGTACGCTTGGCAATGGCTTCTGCATCAAGGATATGGTCGCCATGGGCGTGGGTTAGTAGGATATAAGTAGCCTCTATATCATTGATATTGATATGCTGAGCAAGCGGATTGGCACTGATAAATGGATCCACCAGAAAGTGTACTCCTTCTATCTCAATATTGACACAGGCGTGTCCTAAATAAGTAACTTTCATATTTTTAGTAATTTAGTGTTTTCTTCTATATAAAATATTCTATACAATCCTCTTTGCTTGCTCCACTTTCATAGGAGAGGACAACAAAGCGGAAGTCAAAAGGACTGAGGTGTGTAACTAAGGTATCTATGAACTTTCCTTGACTCTCAATCATATACTCACTGAAGTTGTCCACACGCTCCTGTAAGGATTCTTTTGGGAAAAGACTTACCCGTAGGTCAATTACTCTATCAAGAGTCTCTCGGTATTTCTTTTTCTGCGCCTTGAGCAAGCGCTTTTCTAAGTTGGCCAATCCTTTGAGTTGCTTGGCTTCTTGGGCTTTGACGGCGCCAAGGAAGGATTTGTCGGTATGGGCAGCTATCTGGTACAGATGGGCAAAATGCTCCTCAAGGCTCTGTCGCTGTGGAGTGAAATCAATAGGGTATTCGGAGAGTCTTTGAGTAATTTTGTTCTCTAAGACATTGTTTTTTAAGAAAATATCATGATGAGTAAGTCCCAGCTTGTGCAGTTTCTTCTCTTGGGTCTCACTGATGAGCAGCACCGAGTTGCGCAGCATGAGCATAGGGAAAGGCGCCTTGTGAAGGGCAAACATATCCTTGAGTTCCAGCCAGTAAGCGATTTCCCCTCCGCCCCCTACATAGGCCAAGTTAGGCAGAATTACCTCTTGATAGAGGGGGCGTAGGATCACATTGGGCGAGAAGTATTCGGGGAAACACTCTAAGTGTCGTAGGATTTCCTCCTCTGTGAATCGGATAGAGGTATTAAGCACTGCATAGCCCTCGGAATCCCTTACGATGCGCTCCCGTATACCGTCCTTAACATAGAAGATATTAATCTCACGAGGGTGTACCTGTTCAGGGTAATTCTTATTGACACTCTTGATATAAGCAAGGGTCTTTTCCACTTCCTTGTGGGCATCGTTCTGTAAAAGCTCTTGCTTGAAGTGAGGAACGAATAATTCCTTGAGGCACTTATCATTGGCATCAATAATTACCAAGCCATAGGAGGTAAAGAGTTCATTGACCAAGTATCGGGTAGCGCTCGATAGGGTAGGGTGTTGCTCATAGGCTCTTTCGAAGAGGGAGACCAAGTATTGCCCTTGGTGGCTCTTGCCTAAGAGGACTCTGAGAATCTTAGTGATGCGCTCCAGCCCATCGGTGGAGAAATCGCCTACCATACCCCCCTGTTCTGAGTGCCAAGAGAGCTTTTGCCCACGAAAACTAAAGTGGTTAATCTCTTCAAAATCATGATCTTCTGTTGCCATCCAGTAGATAGGGACAAAGTTGTATTGTGGGTACAACTTTTTGAGCTGCTCACAGCTTACAATAGTGGTAACAATTTTGTAGATGAAATACAAAGGCCCTGTAAAGAGGCTCAACTGGTGGCCAGTGGTAACCGTAAAGGTGTTTTCCTGACGTATAGCCTCTATATTATGATAGGTTTTCTTAGAAATAGATAGGTTTTTGTATTGTTTTTCTAAGGCTTCGGCTAGGGTATTCCTATTTTCAGCCGAGTAGTGGGCTTGTTTTTCCTTTATCTGGACTGGAAAATTGGTGGCCAAGGGAAAACGATGGTATAGACAGCGCAATTCTGCCTTCTGAGCGAGATAATCGGTGATAAACTCAGAAAAATACCCTGTTTCTTTAAAAGGAATATAGTCAATCATAAAATTATTTGAAATTATTAATCAGTCTCCTTATACAAAAGTTCAAAACAAAAAGGCAATAAGTCTTTTATGGAGCCTATTTCCAAGATGTTTCCTTGGGTGCTGGCGCAAAGTACCACAATGGGGCTGCCTTGGGTACACTCGTATTCCAAGAGCGCCTGCCTACAGTTACCACAAGGAGTAGTGATTTCCCCTTGGGGCGTCTTGGCATCATCTCCACAGATGGCTATCTTGAGGATTTTCTCCTGTGGATAGTTGGCCTTGGCATAAAAAAGCGCAGTGCGTTCGGCACATAAGCCAGAGGGATAGGCAGCATTCTCCTGATTGTTTCCAGTGATAACCACTCCATTGCTTAGCAGCAGCGCCGCCCCTACCCAAAAGGACGAATAAGGGGCATAGGCTTGCTCTCTACTTTTCATAGCGCTGAAAACGAGTGTTTTATCCTGCTCATTGAGTTCGCTCAGTTTGAGAGTTTTGTATTTGAATTGGTAGAGATGTTCGTTCATAAGCAGCCTATTAAGAGAGCAAAGGTAGAAAAAAAATAAGTAAAATCCTACGAAAAAGTGAAATTCTTTTTTCTTTATCAGAATTAAAAAAAAGCTAAATAAATTTAGCAAAACGAAAGTTTTTTGTACATTTGTTGCCGATTTAATAGTTGTATTATGGAATTTTTTAGTTCAATGGATACTTACTTACAAGGATTTTGGTTTATAGCGATTCCTGTATCTATTATTTTTGTTATTCAAACAGTGATGACCTTTGTAGGGGCGAATGCTTCCGATGGGTTAGCGGCTGATTTTGATGGAGATTTCTCAGGTAATGATGCGCCCTTTCAGCTCTTTTCTCTGCGCAACTTGGTGAATTTCCTATTGGGATTCAGCTGGACAGGCATTTCTTTTTATGAGTTGATAGCCAATAAGATCACCCTGATTATCTTTGCAGTTCTTGTAGGGTGTCTGTTTGTATATATCTTTTTCATTACAGTACAAGCCCTAATGAAGTTGGCCGAGGATAACTCCTTCAAGATAGAGGAGACCCTGGGCAAAACGGCACAGGTATACATTCCTATTCCTCAGTACTTATCAGGGACAGGGAAAGTAACCCTAAGTGTAAGAGGTTCTCTTCGTGAGCTGGATGCTATGACCGAAGAGGAAAAAATCCCCTCCAACACTATAGTAAGAATCGTAAAAGTACAAGACCAATTACTCTTTGTCAAGAGGGCACAGTAGTCAGAGGTCAGTGGTTAGTGGTCAGAGGTCAGTGGTTAGTGGTCAGGCGTTAGTGGTCAGAGGTCAGTGGCTGGTATTTGAGTTAACAATTAAGAATTAACAATTAATAATTAATAGAATGGATTTTTCATCACCCATTAGTTTGATTGCTGTATTTGCAGTCGTATTGTTTGTAACCATCATGTCGCTTACGGCGCGTTACAAGCGTTGTCCTTCGGACAAGATATTAGTTATTTATGGGCGTACAGGAGGTTCTTCTGCACGCTGTATCCATGGGGGCGGCGCCTTCGTGTGGCCTGTGATTCAGGATTTTGCTTACTTGGATTTGCGTCCGCTTTCCATTGAGGCTAACCTCTACAATGCACTGAGCCGCCAGAATATCCGTGTGGATGTGCCTTGTCGCTTTACCATAGCCATCTCCACTGAACCAGAGAATATGAACGCGGCCGCCGAGCGCCTCTTGGGACTCTCTCCAGAGCAAATCCAAGAGCTTGCCAAGGATATTCTTTTCGGTCAACTTCGTTTGGTGATTGCGACCATGACTATCGAGGAGATTAACTCCGACCGAGATAAGTTCCTTGATAATATCTCCAAGAATGTGGATAGTGAACTCAAGAAAATCGGTCTGAAACTCATCAACGTCAATGTAACGGATATTAAGGACGAATCAGGCTATATAGAAGCCCTTGGTAAGGAGGCCGCTGCTAAGGCTATCAACGAAGCCAAGATTAGTGTAGCCGAACAAGAAAAAATAGGGGAGACAGGTAAAGCCCTCGCCGATAGAGAACGTGATACACAAATCGCTGAAACACAGCGCGATCGCGATGTAAAAATTGCGATTACTCAAAAGAATAAGGAAATCAGTATCGCCCAAGCTAAAAAGGACGAGACCGTGGGTATTGCCGAAGCTAAGAAGGACGAGTCTATAGGGAAAGCCGAAGCTGACCGTGATAGCCGTATCAAGATCTCCGAAGCTAATGCCTCCGCTATCAAGGGAGAGAATGAGGCTAAGATAGAGATTGCCAACTCTGATGCACTTCGTAGGGAAAAAGAAGCCGAATCCTTGCGTATTGCTATTTCAGCTGAGAAGGTACAACAAGCCAAAGCCTTGGAAGAAGCCTACTCTGCTGAGGAAAAAGCCGAATCGGCTCGTGCTGAAAGGGAGCGTGCTACCCAACAGGCCAACATCATTGTCCCTGCCGAAATAGCCAAACAACGTGTCATCATAGAAGCCCAAGCCGAAGCAGACCGCTTGCGTGAGAATGCCAAAGGGGAGGCCGACGCCATCTATGCGAAAATGGAAGCCGAAGCTAAAGGTCTATTTGAAATCCTTACCAAGCAAGCACAAGGGTACAAAGATGTGGTCAGCGCCGCAGGAGGTGATCCTACCAAAGCGTTCCAATTGCTATTGATAGAAAAGCTTCCTGAACTGGTGAAAACACAAGTGGAAGCGGTTAAGAACATCAAGATTGATAAGATTACCGTATGGGATTCAGGTCAAGGCGAAAATGGTAATACCTCTACAGCCAACTTTGTCTCTGGTATGATGAAGACCGTACCCCCACTCAACGACCTCTTTAATATGGCGGGGCTTAATCTGCCTACTTATTTGACGAAAGCAAATGAAGCGGAGGAAACAAAGAGCGAGGAAGTAAAAGAAAATGAAGAGTAAAATAAGAGAAAAAGCACCAGCATAATTGGCATATTTTTTGTGGCTAAAATCATATATAAAGGTTTAAAAACGAAAATTATGAGTACTGTATTACAAACTCCCAAAGCTCTTTTTGATGAAAAAGGGAATCATCTTTTGCTCGTTAGAAAAGATGAATATGAGGCACTGCTGGAAAGAGTAAGAACCTATGAAGAACAAGAAGATGAAGAGGACTGGCAGTTATACCAAGAGGGTAAAGAGGAACCTTTCACAGCAGAACCCCTATCTGTTGTTCTTAAAAGAGTAAAAGAATATAGGGAAAAAAATGGAATCAAGTAAGAAATACACTGTATTTGTAGGTAAGAAAGCTGAAAAATTTCTTAATACACTACCTGAGCCTTATTTTTCTGCTATTACAATTGCTATGGCTGAATTGGAAAACGATCCACGACCTCAAGGTTGTAAGAAACTAAAGGGCAATACCTCCTATAGGATACGGGTAGGAAATTATAGAATTGTATATGATATTCTTGATGATACATTAGTTATTATAGTTATCAATATAGGACATAGAAAAAATGTCTATAAAGATAAAAAGTGAAGAAAGTGAAGAGTGAAAAACGTTTTTCACTCTTCACTTTTCTCTCTTTTTACTTAAATTCAAAACTTCCCACTTCTATTACGTCCTTCTCATTCGTTACTCTTACGGTAGTTTCTTGTTTTTCTTCCTTATCGGTACCGAAATGGGTAAAGAAAGTAATACGTAGGGTTACAGGCATAAGCTGTTTTTGCGAATGTGAGCCATAGTAATTTACCGCTATCTTGTAAGTACCCTTGGGGGCTTTTTTGAGCATAAACTCCTCTGGGCCATAGCCTAGGGTGACATCTTTGGAGATTTTTCCACCAAGATAAGTAAGCCTATTTTGGAAAAAGCACGTCTCATTGGTAGGGTCGGTCACCCATAAGTCCATATCACAATTATCGGTATCCCAAGAGAGTACCACTCGTATATCCACCGGTTCTTCTTTGCGCAAATGCTTGTCTATAAAGTCAGTTTTGATCTCCTTATGGCGTGCGATAAGGCTATTGATATCGTTCATGGTTATCAATTGCAGGTCTCCAAGGCGTGTATCCCGCACATCCAGCACGATTTTATAGAGTATTTCTACCGCTTCTTGGTACTGCTTATCTTCAGCTAAGGCCCATCCCAAATCATGATAGGATTGCGGTTCTTCCTTGCGGATAGCCAACACCTTACGGAATATTGCTATAGCATCCTTGTAAGCCTTGTAACTGCTGAGCTTGTAGCCCAGTATACGGAGTAGCTGTACATTCTCTAAACTCAGTTCGGCCAAGTTGGACACTACCAAAATAGCCTGCTGTGTATCTCCTTTTTTGAAGAAGTAATCTGCTACATCCACATAGAAAGAAGGCGTTTGTCCGTATTCCTTTTTGAGTTGGTAATAAGTCTCTATCGCTTTGTCAGGCTCGGCATATTCCATGACCTTAAGGTAAGGTGTATCAGGGTTGTAAGCATTGAGTACTATAGAAGCCTTAGGTGGCCTATAGCCAGTAGGCTTTACATTATCCTCATCAATGGGTAAGATTTCATATCCGGCCGTATTGAATGCTTCTTCCTCTTCCTCTTCCTCATCTACCCCGCTGAATACCTCGGAGGAGATATCATCTTCACTGATGGGTGTATTATCGTCATACTGGGCTGTTTCTATGGGGACATCCGCAGGTGGGGGCGGGGTCTGAACATCTCTATTTTTCTTTTGTTGTTCCTTGGTAGGATAGGAGGTCTGCCACCACGATGTTTGTTTTTTGGATTGGGCGATGATAAGTTTTAGCACCTCTTTCGGCTTTCTTTTTCTATTTGCCATCTCGGCGGCAAGTCTTTTATATTCCTTTTGGAGTTCCTTGGGAGGGGTAATCTGGTATTGGAGGTAATCCCCAGCGTTCTCCAGTACGATTAGGGAGTTGCCCTCGGTGACGATCCCATATTGGCGACCTATGGCATCAATAACCTTGCTTTCAGCCCCCTCTTTTCGGAGCTGAGCAATCTTTTTTTCTGCCCATATGCGGCGCAAGAGGGCGAATTCCTCACTGCTGGCAGCTGTGTTTTTAGTAAAAGTAAGCTCTTTTTCCACGATAACCTTACCAGCATAGCCTAAAGACACCACTACAGTCGCTTCATCACTCTCCAAATGTCCTGAAAAGGTAAAGTTTTCCCCCACCAAAGCCCCTTTCTGAGGATATAAGTCGGTTACCTTTCCACTCTTTACCTTATAACCTAAGAGTTGGAAGGATTGGTAGCGCAAGGCCTTGAGTGCTTCAGGGAGCGTTTGGGTGGTAAGGTTGCAAAACCCTCCACCTGTAGCCCCAGCCAAGTATTGGAGTTTGTCCCAATTGGTCACTAGCTGAGAGCTGACAACATGAACAGGGGCACGAAGCTCACCTATGAGTTTGTTCAGTTCAAAGGACTGTTCCCTGAAGTTGAACACCCCATCGGAGAAGAGTAAGTACTGGTCAGCTCCTTGAGGGAAGCGCATCGCCTGAGGGTCGGTAGCCCCATCATAGACTTGCTTTTGCAAGTATGTGCGTAGCTCCTGCCAATTACCGTCTTTTACCTTGAAGGTAGCCACAGCAGAGGCGTAGATATGAAAGGAGCTAAGGCTTACCTCTACATTCTTCACCTGCTTGAAATACGCATCCAAGAGGGCATACTCCTTGTCAAAGTCTCTTTTTTGGCTAGAAGAAGAGCCATCCCAGAGGATACCCAAGTGCTTAGGCATTTCTCTTTCCTTCAGCTGTTGTTTTTCTAAGGCTATATTCCCATAGAGATAGCTATCGGTTCCTTGGGTAGCGGTCAGCAGCTGAGGTTTGTCTATCTTAGGGAAGGTCAGCCCGATATTTTGGTCTAAGGTATAGTTGTCTTTCTTTACCTCACTGATATAGCTGTTGCGGCTTTGTTCGAAATAGAGCTGTAGTGTATTTTCTATATCCGCTTTGACTTGGCGAGCGACCACTTCGGTGCGCAGGCTAAAGTGCTTGAGCTTCACCCCGGAGGCGATGGGTAGGAAGTAAAAATCCTGTCCGTTCTTTTGGGAGAGTTCTTGCTCGAAGGCGATGAGGATTTTACGTGTTTTTCTACGTGGCATAGGATACACACGGGCACGGAAGTTGTTTCCCTGGGTCTTTTCGAGCAAACCAGGATCGATCTTTCGGCGGGTAATCTCCTCAAAGGCTTGTTGTCCCAAGGTCTTATCCACGACCACACCCTCGCGGAGCTTGCCGTCGATATCTAAGGCAAAGCGGGAGACCTCTTGGCCATTGGAGAGGGGAAACTCAAAGGCACCTTCCATCGCCCTATCGTTGGGGTTATAGAAAGTCATTTCCATGGTGGTTACAGCGGTTTGTCCCATGACCCATATATCCAAGGAGAGTTCTTGTAACTGCATAGGATTGGCATCGCGCTCACCGACGATTTTCAATTGAGGCAGGGCGGTTTTTTGAGCCATAGCACCCCCAGCTATGGCTAAGAGTGCTATGAGAGTTATTAATGATTTCATAAATTAAAATTTAAAGCTCCCCACTTCTATTACGTCCTTCTCATTCGTTACTCTTACGGTGGTTTCTTGTTTTTGCTCCTTATCGGTACCGAAATGGGTATAGAAGGTAATACGCAGGTTCACCGGCATAAGTTGCTTTTGGGAATGTGTACCATAGTAATTTACCGCTATTTTATAGGTACCCTTTGGGGCTTTTTTGATCATAAATTCCTCTGGGCCATAGCCTTGAGTTACATCATAAGAGATTTTCCCACCGAGGTAGGTAAGGGGATTTGAGAAATAGCACTCCTCATTGGTGGGGTCGGTCACCCATAAGTCTATATCACAGTTGTCGGTATCCCAAGAGAGTACCACTCGTATATCCACAGGTTCTGACTTGAGCAGGCGTTTGTCCATAAAGTTTGTTTTGATTTCTTTATGGCGTGCCACGAGGCTATTAATGTCGTTCATGGTTACCAATTGTACATCACCAAAGCGATCGTCCCAAGCGTTTTTTACCACTTTGTAAAGTGTTTCTACAGCTTCTTGGTACTGCTTATCTTCGGCTAAGGCCAAACCTAAATCACGATAGGACTGGGGTTCTTCCTCTCGGATAGTCACTACCTTTCGGAATACTTCTATGGCTTCCTTGTAAGCCTTGTAACTGCTGAGTTTGTAACCCAATACACGGAGCAGTTGAGCGTCCTCCAAGTTCAGTTCGGCCAAGTTGGACACTACCAATACGGCCTGTGCAAGGTCTCCTTTCTTGAAGAAGTAATCTGCTACATCTACATAGAAAGAGGGTGTTTGTCCGTATTCCTTTTTGAGCTTATGGTAAGTCTCTATGGCTTTGGCAGGATCGGCGTATTCCATGACCTTGAGGTAAGGCGTATCAGGATCGTAAGCATTGAGCACAATTCTGGCTTGGGGAGGTTCGTATCCTAAAGTTCTAGCGACAGGTTCAGCCAGATCCATTTTCATTTGTTGAGCACTATTGTCTGCAATTATATCATATCCAGCAGTACCCATATCAGCCATCTTAGCATCATCATAAGAAACATCTCTAAGAACTTCTGCCGCATTGTTGTACTCCGCTATTTCTTCATTTTTTTTAGTATTCTTTTTCTTGATAGGATAGGAAGTCTGCCACCACGAAGTTTGCTCTTTGGATAGCTCAATTGCAAGTTCCAAGGCCTGCTTCTGCTCTTCCATTTTTTCAGAGTTTATTTCGGAAGAAAGTTTGTTATATTCCTGTTCGAGTTCCTTGGGTGGGGTAATCTGATAACGAACATAATCCTCTACTGTCTCCAGTACAATTAGGGAGTTGCCCTCGGTTACGATACCGTAACGGCGACCTACCACATCAATGGCTTTGCTTTCTGCTCCTTCTCGTCTGAGCTGAGCAATCTTCTTTTCTGCCCATACGCGGCGTAAAAGAGCAAATTCCTCATCGCTTGCAGCTGTGTTTTTACTAAAGGTGAGTTCTTTTTCTACGATGACCTTGTTTGGATAGCCTAAAGATACAACCAAAGTAGCATCTTCACTATTTAGATAACCTGAAAAAGTAAAATTTTCCCCTACTAAAGTACCTTTTTGAGGATATAAGTTCACTACATTTCCCTTTTTCACCTTATAATCCAATACTTGGAAGGCTTGATATTGCAATGCTTTCACCGCCTGAGAAACCTCTTGGGTATTGAGATTGATAAAGCTACCCCCAGTAGCTCCAGACAAGTATTGTAGCTTATCCATGTTGGCTACCAGTTGGGAGCTAACTACATTGACAGGGGCATGTAGCTGCCCAATAAGCCGCGTAAAGTCGAAATTCTTATCCCTAAAGTTAAAGATACCATCGGAGAAAAGGAAGTATTCATCACTTTCTGGAGGGAATAGCATTGCCTGAGGGTCTGTTGCTCCATCATACATTAGTTTTTCTAAGTACTGTCGTAGTTCCTGCCAATTGCCGTTTTCCACTTTGAAAGGAATTGCAGCAGAGGAACGGATATGAAAGGTAGTAAGGGCTACCTTTACCTCCTTTATTTCCTTAAAATAGGCATCCAAAAGGGCAAATTCCTTGGCAAAGTCTCTTTTCTGGCTGGAAGAAGAGCAATCCCATAGGATACCTATACTCTTGGGTTTCTCTTTTTCCCTTAGCGATTGCTTTTCTAAGGCAATATTTCCATAGAGGTAGCTATCGATTCCTTTGGTGGCTGTTAGCAGCTGAGGTTTGTCTATTTTAGGGAAGGTCAGCCCTATATTTTTGTCCAAGGTATAGTTGTCTTTCTTTACCTCACTGATATAGCTGTTGCGGCTTTGCCCGAAATTGAGTTGTAGCGTATTTTCTATATCCGCTTTGACCATACGCGAAACCACTTCGGTACGTAGCTTAAAGTGCTTGAGCTTCACTCCAGAGGCGATGGGTAGGAAATAGAAATCTCGTCCGTCCTTTTGGGAGAGTTCTTGCTCGAAGGCGATGAGGATTCTACGTACCCCTTGGGCAGGCATAGGATATACACGAGCACGGAAGTTGTTACCTTCGGTTTTTTCCAAAAGCCCAGGGTCTACATTGCGCCGTGCGATATCCTCAAAAGCTTGGCGCCCTAAGGCCTTATCCACGACCACGCCCTCGCGGAGCTTACCGTCGATATCTAAGGCAAAGCGAGAGACCTCTTGGCCATTGGATAGGGGAAACTCAAACTCGCCTTCCATCACCCTATCATTGGGGTTGTAGAAGGTCATTTCCATAGTAGTTACGGCCGTTTGTCCCATGACCAATATATCCATGGAGAGCTCTTGTAATTGCATGGGGTTGGCATTGTACTGACCCCTGACCTTCACTTCGGGCAGGACAGTTTTTTGAGCCATAGCACCTCCTACTGAGGCAAGGAGGGCTATGAGGGTTATTAATGATTTCATAAATCTATTGTTTATTTTGGACGAATGGTTATTATTTTAAGGACGAATTACAATTACCTTAAGGGCAAATTGCTACTTGCCCCTACTAAAATTCAAAACTTCCCACTTCTATGACTTCTCTTTGGTTAGAGAGGCGTACAGTGGTTTCTTGTTTTTTCTCCTGAGGGGTGCCATAGTGAGTAAAGAAAGTGATGCGAAGGCTTACGGGTAGTAGTTGCTTTTGGGAGCGATTACCGTAGTAATTTACCTCTATTTTGTAATTACCCTTAGGGGCTTTTTTGAGCATAAATTCCTCAGGGCCATAGCCACCCGTAACATCTTGGCTTATGATACCGCCTAAGTAGGTCTGCCTGTGTCCATAGAAACATCTTTCTTCTTCGGGGTCGGTAACCCACAAGTCCATATCGGAGTTGTCGGTATCCCAAGTGAGCACTACACGAATATCCACGGGTTCCTTTTTGAGCAAACGCTTGTCAATAAAGGAAGTGCGGAGACCTTTTTGGGTATTTACAATGTTGTTGATCTCGTTCATGGCGATTAGCTGTACATCTCTGAAGCGCTGATCCCAACGACGTTCCACTACTTTGTAAAGAGTCTCTATCGCCTGCTGGTATTCCCCTGCTTGGGCTAAGGCCAATCCCAAATCGCGATAAGATTGGGGTTCTTCCTCACGGATGGCCACCACCTTGCGATTAATAGCCACCGCCTCTGGGTAGGCCTTGTAAGCACTGAGTTTATAAGCCAATACACGGAGTAGCTGGGCGTCCTCTAAGCTCAGTTCGGCCAAGTTGGACACCACCAATATGGCCTGCTCGGTATCTCCTTTTTTAAAGAAATAATCTGCCACATCTACATAGAAGGAAGGCGTTTGTCCATATTCTTTTTTGAGTTTGTAATAAGTCTCTACCGCTTTGGTAGGGTCGGCATATTCCATCACCTTTAGGTAGGGCGTATCAGGATTATATTCATTGAGGGCTATTTTGGAGGTATTGGCCAGCTCACCACTACGATCTTCTGCCTCGCTTTCCTCTTCATCATTAAGAACTTGCGCTGTTTCTTTAGCAGCTTTTTTGTTCTGTCGTCTTTCTTTTCTGGAAGAGCGACTATAGCCTACCATTACTTCAGCCAACTCGGCCTCGCTACTCTCTGAAATAGAGCCAATACCACGTATAGCGAGTGTGGAGCTGCTGACACTCGCACTGGCACGCATATTTATATCAGCGGTACTCTCGTTGGAAGATTGATCTGCTGTATTCTTGACAGGTTTGGTACCTGCGATAGGGAAGGAGGTATTCCACCATTTGCTTTGTGCTTCGGAGAGTTTTACCACGTAGTCAAGGTGTTCTTTCTTTTCTTTTTCCTTGTTTTGTTTTTCCTTATTCACAAGGCGTTCGTATTCCCTTTGAAGCTCCTTGGGAGGGGTAATCTGGTAACGCACATAATCCGCTATGGTCTCCAGAACGATCAGAGAATTACCCTCGGTTACGATCCCATATTGGCGACCTACGGCATCAATATCCTTTGCCTGTGCGCCTTCTCTTTGTAGCTGTGCAATCTTCTTTTCTGCCCATATACGACGCAAAAGGGCAAACTCCCCCGTACCTGCGGTATTATCTTTGGTAAAAGTAAGCTCTTTTTCCACGATGACCTTGCCAGGGTAGCCCAAGGAGACCACTACGGTCGCCTCTTCGGAGCTTAGTTGGCCCGCAAAAGTGAAGTTTTCCCCTACCAAAGCCCCTTTCTGAGGATATAAGGCAGTTACATTTCCACTCTTTACTTTATAGCCTAGGAGTTGGAAAGACTGGTAGCGCAAGGCCTTGAGCGCTTCAGGGAGTGCTTGGGTAGTAAGGTTGATCAGCGCTCCTCCAGTGGCTCCAGCCAAGTATTGGAGTTTGTCCCAGTTGGCTACCTGTAGAGAGCTAATCACACTCACGGGAGCTTGTAAGGACTTGACAAGTGATGGCAGATCAAATTCTTTAGCACCGAAATTGAAAATACCATCGGAAAAGAGTAAGTACTGTTCAGCACCTTTGGGGAATACCATAGCATTGCCGTCGGTTGCCCCGTCATAAACTTGTTTTTCCAAATATTCCCGCAACTCTTGCCAATTGCCCTCCTTTACGTCAAAGATTACAGGCTTGGCAGCGCGGATATGGAAGGTGGTGAGGGTTACTTTTGTATTCTTGATCTCCTTAAAATAAGCATCTAACAGTGCATATTCCTTGGCAAAGTCTCTTTTTTCGTTAGAAAGAGAGTTGTCCCAAAGAATACCTATACTTTTGGGTGCTTCTTTTTCCCTTAGAGACTGTTTTTCCAATGTCATATTTCCATAAAGGTAGCTCTCATTCGCGTTTGTGGCGGTAATGAGCTGCGGTTTGTCTATTTTAGGGAAGAGAAGCGCAATATTTTTGTCCAAAGTATAGTTGGTCTGCTCTACCTCACTGATATAGCTGTTGCGGCTTTGGGTAAAGTCCAACTGTAGAGAGTTCTGGATATCCGCTTTGACAAAGCGAGAAACTACCTCGGTATGGATTTTGAACTTCTTGAGCTTAACGGCATTGGCAATGGGTAGGAAGTAAAAGTCCTGTCCGTTCTTTTGGGAGAGTTCTTGCTCGAAAGCGATGAGGATTCTACGCGTTCCCCTGCGAGGCATAGGATATACACGGGCACGGAAGTTGTTACCTTCGGTTTTTTCGAGCAAACCAGGGTCTACCCCACGGCGTACGATGTCCTCAAACGCTTTGCGCCCCAAGGCTTTATCCACTACAACTCCCTCGCGGAGCTTGCCGTCTATATCTAGAGCAAAGCGAGAGACTTGCTGCCCATCGGAGAGGGGAAACTCAAACTCACCCTCCATCACGCGGCTATTGGGATTGTAGAAAGTCATCTCCATTGTGGTTACCGCTGTCTGTCCTACCACCAAGATATCCACCGAAAGGTCTCGTAGTTGCATGGGCTTGGCATTATCCTCTTGGCTTACCTTTACCTGAGGTAGGATGATTTTCTGTGCAGTAGCACTCCCTATAGAAAAAAGAAGTGCTATAAAAGATAGAAATTGTTTCATATGCTTTTAAGATAAAATAAATACTTTCATAGTACAAAAAATATGCCAAAGAGTAAGTATAATCTTAAAAAAATATATATCTTTGCACACCAAAATAATTCCTATGTTAAAACATATATGTCTGCTTTCTGTAGTCATTCTTTTTGCTGCTTGCAGGGATAAAGGAAAGAATGGTGATTTGTTGGATGAGATGGCAGGTAGAGAGATCAACGAACCCTATGAGCCTCTTTTCTTACAAGACACTGCGGTAGCTTCCTTGAAGAAGGTTACTATTAAGGACAACTACTATAAGCCTGCTATAGAGCGAGGAGTGGTGAACTTCTACAAAAAATATAATTATCAAACCCGCTGGCTTTACCAGAACAAGCCTTCACCGCTTTTTGCTTCCTATATCAAGACCCTTACGGAGCTTACCGATTATGGTTTTTTCCCACAGAACTATAGGCAACATGAGTTGGATTCCTTAGTGGGGCACCTCTACCAGCATAAGGATTCCTTGTTCTTAAAGCAGTTGGAGACGACCGACCGAGAGATTACGGCCTCCTTTCTGCTGCTTACCCGTCACCTTACTCAAGGACGTATCCCTAAGGTAGGCGATGATGTCCGTGTATGGAAGCGCAACAAGCCTATATTTGACAATGTAGAGCTGCTCTTGAAGCTCAAAGATACCGATAACCTGTCCACTGTCATAGAAGCGCTACAGCCTCAACAAACTTTCTACAAAGCGATGGCACAGAAGTATAAGGAATTGCTAAAGGATACGACCTCCTATATGCCTTTTGCTATTGCTGATTTGAAGAGCTTTGCTGTGGGCTATAGTGATAGTACTGTGGTAGCCCTGCGTAACCAGTTGGGGCTTAGGGGTTACAAACCTGTGGCACTGGGAGCCCCTGCCCAGGTAGATTCACTGCTGATAGAGGCCGTTAAACAATTTCAGCGACAAGTAGGGCTTACAGCCGATGGAGTGCCAGGGGCACAGACAATGAGCTATTTGCAGATGACTCCAACGCAGCAACGCGACTTGCTACTGCTTAATATGGAGCGCCTACGCTGGCAAAATAAGGACTTGGGGGAGGATTATATATTGATCAATATTCCCGAATACCGACTAAACCTCTACCATAAGGATTCACTGAAGTTTACCACTAAGGTAGTAGTAGGCAGACCAGATACACCAACCCCTATTTTCTCCGATAGCCTTAAGTTTGTAGAGTTTCGTCCTACCTGGTCGGTACCTATAAGTATTGTGCGCAAGGAGATGATCCCTCGTATAGTAGATAGTGGGGATTCACTCAAGTATGCTAAGCGCGGGTATAAGCTCTACGAGAATAATAAGGAGATAGACCCAGCCACAATCAACTGGAGGGATGAGAAGACCCTCAGGCGCAATTTGGCTTTTGTGGAGAATCCCTCGGCGAATAACTCCTTGGGCTTGGTCAAGTTTGTCCTTTACAATGATATGAGTATCTACCTACACGATACTCCCAGCAAAAAACTCTTTGACAATACTCAACGCACTTATAGCCATGGCTGTGTAAGGGTACAATATCCCGATAGCTTGGCTTACCAGCTGCTTAAGCATACCGCGGAGTGGAATTACCAAAAGGTCAATGATGCCATGCAGACAGGCCGAGACCAGTACCGTGTACATCCTAAGCAACACTTTGTGGTGGATATATCCTACCTCACCGCTTGGGTAGATGAGGCAGGACAGCTTGTAATTCGCAATGATCCTTATCAGTTTGACAAGGAACAACTTAAGCTCTTAGAACGTTATAAGAAGATGTAACTTATCATAGTGTAGCGGCGAATACCTCCAAGAAATGTGTGGTGATACGCTGCTTCACTTCTTCCATGGGTACCTCTCTGCCCAGTTCCGCCTTGAGGGAAGTTACCGCCTTATCAGCGATACCGCAGGGTACGATATAACCAAAGTAACTCAAGTCCGTATTCACATTGAGCGCGAAGCCATGCATGGTTACCCAGCGGGAAGCTCTCACCCCCATAGCACAGATTTTGCGCGCCTTGGGCGTGCCCACGTCCAACCATACTCCTGTCTCCCCAGGACTACGTTCGCCCCTAAGACCATAGTCGGCAAGGGTAAGGATAATGACTTCCTCAAGGGAGCGTAGATACTTGTGTATATCAGGGAAGAAGTTGTCCAAGTCTAATATAGGGTAACCCACTACCTGCCCCAGTCCGTGGTAGGTGATATCCCCCCCACGGTTTACCTTATAGAAGGAAATATGTTTTGCCCTAAGGAACTCCTCGCTCATAAGCAGGTGCTCCATCACACCGCTTTTGCCAAGGGTCAGCACATGAGGGTGTTCTACAAAAATCAAGTAATTAGGAGTAGGGGAGGGGTTCTCCGCACTGCGATTAGCGGTTTTTTGGTCAATAGTAGCCTGAAAGAGGGCTTCTTGCGCCTCCCAAGCCTCTTTATAGTCTTTTAATCCCCAATCAATGAGGGTAATTTTTTTGTTCATAGAATCTATACAAGATAAGAGAAGGCAAAGTTACGAAAAAAAGGGAATTTTTCCTATAGGAAAAGTAATGAAATTTGATAGAGAAATCGTATCTTTGTACAAGAAAGTTTAAATATGTTTGCGTTAAAAAAATAGTTATGACCAGATTATCTGAGTTTAAAGAATTTTACCTAAGGGTAGTTCTTCCCAACAAGCAATCATACAAAAATTATTTCAATGAAGATAATTTTGATAAGAATATAAAGGAACTTATCGATAAATATCAAGAGAGTTATGGTTTTAATCCTTTTGAAGAGAATATATCCTTAGAGGATTTGGATATAAAAAATATAGATAATGTCTTTGAGGATTATTCAATGAGTAAAGGGAAAGGAGTTCCCAAAGCAATTATCAACACTCATTATAGAAAGTTTTTAGAATATGATGAAAATGTCTATTTTGAAAACCTACAAGAGCTTATAGATAAAATTCATGAAGAGTTTGAAGAAAATAATTTCATTGAAAAGTTTCAAAAGACAAGAATAGAACTCAATGGGAATAGTAGGGTAGCTTCAAAAAATGCTCTTTTTGCTGGTGCTACAGATCCTAAAAATGATGATTGGACGTTCAATATAGGTAGTACAAAAGAACTGCAATATCATTTGTTATATAGATTAGAAGGACAACTACACTATGGGCTAAAGTTCAGTGCTTACCAAGAAAGATTCAATCTTTCTCCAGTGGAGGAAATACTACCTTTTATAAAAAGTTACTTCAATCATAAAGAACAAATAAAAACTATTCTTAATGATTATACTTTCTATACTGATGATATGAAAACAGATATAGAAAGTACTATGGAACAGTCTCTCCAAGAAATTAAAAAAGGAGAAGGAATCTTATTAGGAAAAGTACTAAAAGTAGAAGAAGATACCGATGGAGATACTTATATCAAAGGAAGTAGTTTTCTTGAGCTTATCTATGACTTAGAAGGAAAACAATTTGAGGCCTATAAACTCATTTTTAGTAATGTAAACCTTATAAAAGAAAACAAAATGAATACTGAAAGCAAAATACAAAAATATATAGACCTCCTTCATTACAAACCCCAAATCATTCTACAAGGACCTCCAGGTACTGGTAAAACCCGTGAGGCTAAACGTATTGCCAAAGCGTTATTAGGCTTAGGTGAAAATGATAGTTTAGAGGGCAATGAACAGTTCAAACTCATTCAGTTTCATCCTAGTTACTCCTATGAGGATTTCGTGCGAGGCATTGTAGCTAAACCTAATGAAGAGGGTGACGGTATTGTATATACTGCTGAAAATAAAATATTAGGAGCGTTTGCAAAAGAGGCTTTTAATAACTGGAATAAAGCACAACAAAATACACAAACACTAAAAGAACAGGATATCTTTGAGGCTTTTATCGAACATATCAAAGAAGAATTAGCCCAAAGTGAAGATTACAAATATCCTTTAACTGATTCTATTTATATTTTCAATGCTGATGATAAACGATTTAAATATAAAGGTGATAATTGGGAGGTTCATAGCAGAGGCTTGAATATGAATTATGCTGAAATTAAACGTATTATTGATTCAGGTATAAGAGATAGACAAGGGGTAACCAAACTAACAAACATAGGAGGGCAAGCTAGACAACACGCTTCTTATTTTATTAGAATTGTAGAAAAATACTATGAGTTTAAAGAATCAGAATCCTATAAACCAAATATAACAGATAAAATACCACTTAAACCCTATGTACTTATCATCGACGAAATCAACCGAGCAAACCTCTCGGCAGTACTCGGTGAACTTATCTATGCCTTGGAATATCGTGGGGAAGCAGTGCAAAGTATGTACGCTATTGATGATGATAATACTCTTGTTCTTCCTGCTAACCTCTATATCATTGGTACAATGAATACAGCTGACCGCTCCGTAGGTCATATAGACTATGCCATTCGTCGTAGGTTTGCTTTTGTGGATGTCTTGCCTAAAGACTTAACAAATGAATTGGGTGATAATTTTGCGACCAAATTATATGAAGAAGTCTCTAAGTTGTTTGAGGGTAATACATTATCTCCTGAATTTAGGAAAGAAGAAGTACAGTTAGGGCACTCCTACTTCATTACAAAGCATACTCCTATCAATATTCGTTGGGAATATGAAATCAAACCTATTTTGCTGGAATATATAAAAGATGGTGTACTGATAAATGTGGAGGAAAAAATACAAAATATAGAAAAAATAGTCTATGAAAATAGCCTTGCTTGAACATAAGAGGTATATCATCAAAAAGAATGATGTAGAAGAGGATTTCTTTGAGGCAATTCCTTATAGAGTACCTTATGAACTCAATAAAGATAGATGGGGAAATTCTGTTTATCCTTTTGAAATTAGTCACATAAACGAGGAAGAGATTTGCTTGCAAGCAGGCTATTATATAGGTGTCTTATGGCTGGTAAAACATCAAAAATATGTGTATATAGCGCCAAAGATGAATAAAAAGAGAATGATAGAAGGGGGTTCTACTGAAGAAGAATGGGCAGAGATTGACTATCTGAAAATGCTTTTAGAGATTGTGGTATCCTCTCCTAATGATATTAAGGACCTTATAAAAATCTATTGGAAAGAACCACAAATTACTATAGAACAGCAAAAAGATTTTCTAACTCCTTTCCTTGTAATACAGTTTCTCCAACTGCTAAAGCGTATTGTTCGCAAAGGACTCAAAAAGTCGTATTATAAGGAGGAAGAAAACCTTTGTAGCCGTATCAAAGGTAAAATACAGATAGGAAAACACCTAAAGCAGAATGTTTTTAAGAACAAACTAACCTCTCATATATGCCAATACCAAGCCTTTGAAGTGGATAGTATAGAGAATCGTTTCCTAAAGAAGGTATTGCAGTTTGTTATTAGCTTTAAGAATACACATTCTACTCTTTTTGCAGGAAATGAAGCTGCTATAGATGAATTGATTACCTATTGTACCCCATATTTTGAACTTATTTCAGAAGAGTTCAATGTAGAAAACCTGAAAAATATTACTATAAATCCGTTTTTCAAGGAGTATAAGGAAGCTATAGAGATAGGTAAGCACATTCTCAAGCGTTTTTCCTACAATATCACTGAAACTACCCAACAAAAAGTAGCGATTCCACCTTTTTGGATAGATATGCCCAAACTTTTTGAGCTATATGTATATGTAAAGCTACAGGAACAGTTCGGTAGGGAAGCGGTTACTTATCATCTCACGGCCGATTATACCGAATTGGATTTCTTGCTCAACACCCCGACGCAAAAAATGGTGATTGATGCTAAGTATAAGCCTATTTATGAAGACAGTAGAGTGATAGATGACATTCGCCAAGTAAGTGGTTATGCTCGCTTGGAAAAGGTTTATAAAAGACTTGGCTTAGAGGACAGTAAAGAACTTATAGATTGCTTAATTATCTATCCTTCATTGGAAGAAAATAGAGCATTCAACCTAGAAAACAAAAATAAAATCCCTGAATATAGAAATATCTATAAGCTAAGTATTTCCATACCTTTAATTAACGTGAGTTCAACATAAACAAAAAAATAACAGCCCCACCTTATTAGATTGGGGCTATTATTATTTGCCTGCGGAGGCTCTCCGCTATTTAACTTCTTCAAAATCTACGTCTTGGACGTTGTTGTCAGGGCCTTGGTTAGGCTGAGGGCCTGGTTCGGAGTAGTTAGCTCCTGCTCCTGCACCGCCGCCTTGTTGTGCTTTGTAGATATCCTCAGAAGCACTCTTCCAAGCATTGTTTATTTTCTCTAAAGCAACTTCGATAGTGGCAATATCTTTGCTTTCGTAAGCTGATTTGAGTTCTCCTAAAGCACTTTCGATAGCCGCTTTCTTGTCAGAAGGGAGCTTATCACCGAACTCTTTGAGTTGTTTTTCGGTTTGGAAGATAAGCGCATCGGCTTCGTTCATTTTGGTAGCTACTTCTTGTGCTTTCTTATCGGCTTCGGCATTGGCTTCAGCATCACGCTTCATTCTTTCGATTTCTTCTTGGGTAAGTCCAGAAGAAGCCTCGATACGGATGTCGTGTGTCTTACCTGTACCCTTGTCGGTAGCTGAAACATTGATAATACCATTGGCATCAATGTCAAAGGTTACTTCAATCTGAGGTACGCCACGTGGTGCGGGTGGGATACCATCCAAGTGGAAACGTCCGATCGTCTTATTGTCCGCAGCCATAGGTCTTTCTCCCTGTAGCACATGTATTTCCACACTTGGTTGGTTATCAGCTGCGGTGGAGAATATCTGAGATTTCTTGGCTGGGATTGTAGTATTGGCCTCGATGAGCTTAGTCATTACTCCCCCCATCGTTTCAATACCAAGAGAAAGTGGTGTAACGTCAAGGAGCAATACGTCTTTTACATCTCCAGTGAGAACCCCTCCTTGGATAGCAGCCCCGATGGCTACTACTTCGTCAGGATTTACACTCTTATTTGGTTTTTTACCGAAGAAGTTCTCAACGGCTTCTTGTACAGCAGGGATACGTGTAGAACCCCCTACGAGGATTACCTCATTGATATCACTTACACTAAGACCTGCATTCTCAAGAGCTTTCTTACAAGGCTCAATAGTACGTTGTACTAAGTCCTCGATAAGTTGTTCGAATTTGGCACGGGTAAGAGTACGTACTAAGTGCTTAGGTCCGGTGGCAGTAGCGGTGATATAAGGCAAGTTGATTTCAGTCTGCATAGAAGAGGAAAGCTCAATCTTAGCCTTTTCAGCAGCTTCTTTAAGACGTTGTAGCGCCATAGGATCTTTGCGCAAGTCTAAACCTTCTTCTTTTTCAAATTCTTCAGCGAGCCAGTTGATGATTTTTTCATCTACATCGTCCCCTCCAAGGTGGGTATCCCCGTCGGTAGAAAGTACTTCAAATACACCATCACCAAGTTCGAGGATAGATACGTCGAATGTACCACCACCAAGGTCAAATACAAGAACTTTACCGTCTTCATCTTTATCTACACCATATGCAAGAGCAGCTGCTGTAGGTTCGTTGATGA
>ERZ773087.533-NODE-533-length-27954-cov-8.469049_pt1 | contig 27954 bp, 31 predicted proteins | sample MGYA00511375_ERZ773087 | MGnify/ENA primary metagenome ERZ773087 (study PRJEB29015, sample SAMEA2737995) | human oral metagenome | biome: human oral; feature: human-associated habitat; material: dental | place: China | collected 2063 ...
AACTCGTCATACAATTTAATTATTTTCCTGTCTACTTGACAGGGTGCACTTCACTCTGCATTATGGGAGAAAATCGATGATTGATATTGAGAACATGAAATATATAGTTGAACAAGAAATGAAAAAACATCATTTTGAGAGCATACATTATGTTTTATTCGACGAAACAAAACGTCTTCCTTGGGCATTTCACTTATTCTATAGAGATGGAAAGTTTATGATTAACAGTCGAGATGACAGATCATATGTAATTGGGAATACGGTTGAATTTAACAGTTTTGAGGAAGCCAAGGCGGACTTTATAAACACGTTAGAAAATTATGTTGAAATGAATATACAAGGCAAAGAGTTAGGATTTACACCAGATTATCCTTCGCCGCTATGGGATGAGGATGGAAAATGATGCATCCGGGAGGATGTTAAGGGATGAAAAAGTTATTAGCTATTATTATAGTAATCGCGGGTGTATTTGTGCTGGTTACTTGCTCAAAGCAAAAAATCACAATAGAGCAGCAAGACAATATGGCCATCCGTATTTATAGAAACTACGATATACAGGAAATCGAGTTCTTGAGTTTTACAAGGAATGAGAGTACGGGGACTTATTATCTAAGAATTAGACTTAACGGAGATGCAAGAAAAGAAACGATTTTATCTATCTTTGACCTTAGTGATTTAGAAAAATCGGAAGGGGAAATGTCGTTAAGCCCGCATGAATATTTCGATGACATTAAAAGACAAAGTATAAATAATGATAAGCTCGACGAATTAAAAATAAAGATAACATATATCGGTGGGAAATAATGTGATTAGAATCGCATTATTATTCACTGCTTAGGGATAGGGTAGAAAATGATAAAAACGGGAGGACGTTATGGGATGAAAAAGTTATTAGCTATTATTGCTGTAATCGCGAGTATATTTGTGCTGGTTACTTGCGCAAAACCAACAATCACAAAAGAGCAACAAGACAATGTAGCGATTCGAATTTATAGAAACTACGATATACAGAGCGTGGAATTTTTGAGCTTTGCAAAGAATGAGAGCACAGGTAGTTATCGTTTGAAAATAAAGATTAATAATGATGAGGAAATCGAAGCATTGTTTCTAATAGAAAATTTAGACTTTCTCGATAAGAGTGAGGGTGAACTAGTGTTAGGACCTATTCAAAGGTTCAATCTGTTAAAACGAGCAGAATATATTACTGGGAATGTAGACAAATCTAATATTGATATTAAGTATATAGGTGAAAAATGATGGATAGAATTCAAAAGGTTAAAACGATTGTTAGAGAATGGCTACTTGAGCATAGCGAGGTTCTAGTTGCGCAAGGTGTTCAAATGGAAATGGTCGCGGATAATAAAGACTATTTAAGAATCATATTGGAAACAACGGATAGAATGGGAGAAATCGTCGTGGAGGATGCTGGTTTTGCTCCGTACAGATTCTTTAAATTCGAAGTTGCTCAAATCGTTGATGACCGGGCTGAAATTGTAATGGCATGCTATGACAAGGATACTACAGGCGATGATGAGTATCGGGAGGCCTTGAAAAACGGTGTTAATACATTGATACATATAGGAGAATAGAGGAAAAAAGGATGAAGAAGAAACTAGCAATCATAGGGACAGTGGCGTTGTTAGGTGTAGGAGCCGTAGCGTTGAGTAGCCCAGAGTGGCGTACCAATACAATTTTTGCGACGGTAAGAGATAAGCAGTTAGCGTGGTTGAAAGAGCATGAAAAAGAGATTGTGGCATGGGTGCATTCGAAATATCCGAAAATTGAAACAGTTCAGTTTGATTGGGATACGCTAAAAGTCGTTCCTGTAAGCAATGGAGTATCAATAGCCTACTATAATTTGTCGATAAGAGGAAAGTTTAATAATATTCCTGAAACAGTCATTTTTGTAGATTTTACTATGGACAAGGAAGATAGTATTCCTGAATTAAGTCATATCACAATGAACCACCCACCAGGAATTCATAAAGGAAAGGTATTGTATGACTTTGAGTAACTTAAAAGGTTTCAATAATATTTATGTTAACTTAGCTCAGAGTTGCAGACCTAGGCGATGTGATAAAACTTTATAATAGAAATGGAAAAGCGGTCCAACAATTCATTTTTGATGAATTCAATGATAGGTAGAATTTACAAAATAGGAGATGTCTACATGTACGGAATTTATAAAGGAAAGAAATGTAGAGTTGCGAAAATATCTACATTTTATCGGGTTATTAGCAGCAAAAAAGAAGAAGGCTTTGAAGAATACATTGATATCGTTGGGGAAAAGCGCCCTGATATTTTTGTTAAAGATGTGGATATTCATGAATTAGATTATCTTTATAAAATAGTGTATGAAATTCAATACAAAGGGCATTTTTTTGATGTGATGTCTGCTATGAAAAGAATAACTATAGATGAAGATTGGTTTGTAATAAGGGCTGGCATTGAAAAGTACGAATTAATCGAGAAGCTAGGGTTTGAAGTATACGATAAAGGAGAGTGGCGTAAAGAAATTGGGCGTAAAGATATCGAAGCTCTCAAAATCATTGAAAAACCATTGGAAATCTTCAAAGACCAAGGTTTGAAAATTAAAATTCTCGAAGGGAAAGACATTGATGATTTCCTAGCTTCTGTAAAAGATTAAAGAATAGAATAGACGAATCCTAAGTTAATGAGGCTTAGGATTTTTTTAAACTACAAGGAAATTTATTTTTAGTAATATTAAAAACACGGAATTTATTTTTGTGAATATGGTATGATTAAAGTGAAAAAGTTAAATCATATAGCGAAAAAGGTAGAGATGGGGAAATGAAGAAAAAATTAGCAATCATGGGAACAGTGGCGCTGTTAGGTGTAGGAGCCGTTGCGCTGAGTAATCAAGAGTGGCGTGCGAACACAATCTTTGCGACGGCAAGAGATAAGCAATTGGCATGGTTGAAAGAGCATGAGGAAGAGATTGTTTCATGGGTGCATTCAGAGTATCCGAAAATCGAAACAGTTCAGTTTGATTGGAATACACTAAAAGTAGTTCCTGTAAGTGTTGGTTTCACTATAGAAGGATATAATTTATCTGTAAGAGGAACTTTTAATGATATTCCTGAAACAAAAATAACGATTGATTTTAGATTGGACAAAGAAAATGATATACCAACTATGAACAATATAATGACGAACAACAAGCCAGGGATTATTAGAAGTGGGGTATTATATAATTATGAGTAATTTACAGAATTTCAATTATAAAAACTTCTAAATTCGAAGTTGCTCAAATTGTTGATGAGTATCGGGAGGCCTTGAAAAACGGCGTTGATACATATTGGAGAATAGAGGGAAAAAAGGATGAAGAAAAAACTAGCAATTATAGGAACAGTGACGCTGTTAGGTGTAGGAGCCGTTGCGTTGAGTAATCAAGAGTGGCGTGCGAACACAATCTTTGCGACCGCAAGAGATAAGCAATTAGCCTGGTTGAAGGAGCATGAAAAACAAATCGTTGCATGGGTGCATTCAGAGTATCCGAAAATCGAAACAGTTCAGTTTGATTGGAATACACTAAAAGTAGTCCCTGCAAGCAATGGTGTGTCAATATCCTACTATAATTTGTCAATAAGAGGAATGTTTAATAATAATCCTGACACAAAAATAACGGTTGATTTTCACTTAAAAGAAGGAAATGATATACCAGATATGAAACATATATTGACCAACAACAAGCCAGGGATTCTTAAAAACGGAACGTTATATAACTACGAGTGAGTATACGACTCTCGGATTTCAAAAGAGGAGATTAAGTATGGGACGTACGACATTAAAATGGGAAGATGTAATCCAGTTTGAGGAAGTAAAAGGCTATGGCCAGCATATTTGGAGAGATGGCGATAAACTTTATTACGTTACTGAAGAAGGAGGAATAGCTCCTCAGCGAGTGGTTTATGAATTACCGTACGAGCTCTTTACCTTACTAGAAAGTGGAGAGAGAACACTACTAGAAGTGTCATGGAAGATAAAGCACGATTCTTGGCCGCCGACGGAAGAAGAAAAATTGATTAGCCAAAGAAGTTTTATACGAAAGTATCCTACCTCTTTGATTGATTTCCCAGAGAATAGAAAACTGTTTTCTCAGGAGGAACTTGAAGAATTGATTCCGATTGCGGAGAAGATTCGGATTGAATCGAAAGGGAACCTGCCGTGGAATTATGTATCTCCACTAGAAAAAGGAGAATAATTCGAGGAAATGAAAAGAGGCTAGATTTTTATTTAAGAAGTATATGGAATCTTCAACTTGAATGTTGTTAATTCCTAGTTTACAGGAGGAGTACGATGATTAATAATAGTGATTTTGGTGGTTTTATCGTTTCGAACAATATTCTTGAGGGAAAGCCAATTCGATATACTTTTCGTGATCAATCTTCCATCCCTCCATTGAACGGATGGAATCTATTATCCATTGAAGATGATGAAGAGTATCTTTCAGATGCAGCCAATTTCAAAATTCTAGGAGCCAATTCCATTTATAAAATCGCTCCAGTAATGCTTGAGATTTTCGAAGCACCGTATGGGACAGATTTATGTTGGCTATATGAAGAAGGTGTTCATGTTGGCTTTTACGATTTAATCGAAGAGAGAGAAACTACAATAGAAGAAATTTTATCTTCAGCAAATTAAATAGACTATCCCAAAACTCAAGCTGGCAGAATCGCTGTTGGCTTGAGTTTTTTTATTCAAAAAAATTTTTTAAGCTTCCTTGTTGACATTTGTAAATTACAGGTGTAAACTAACAGTGTAAATTACAAATGTAAACGAAAGCGGTGAAAGTAATGAGCAAACAAAAAGAGTACATTATTGAAGGAATGAGTTGTGCTTCCTGTGCCATGACGATCGAGAATGCCGTCAGCAAAATTCCGGGCGTTGATAAAGCTAGCGTCAACTTGGCAACCGAGATCATGACCGTTGAAGCAAACGATAGCGTGACCCCTGAAGACATCGCCAAAGTGGTCGATGGTGTGGGATACGGCGCTCGTCCTCGTGGCAAATCAGTGGAAGAAGAACTCGAAGAAAAGAACGAAAAGAAAGAAGCGCACTTAAGAGAAATGAAGCGAAACCTAACCATTTCAGCGATTTTCACCGTGCCACTTCTCTTTATCGCAATGGCCGATATGGTTGGAATTCCAATGCCAGCCTTTCTAAGCCCAATGCAAAGTCCAGTTAGCTACGCGTTGATTCAATTGGCGCTCGTTCTCCCAATTATCTGGATTGGACGTCGTTTCTTCGTGGATGGATTTAAGGCCTTGTCTAAAGGACATCCGAACATGGACAGCTTAGTCGCACTTGGAACAAGCGCTGCATTCCTTTATAGCCTTTACGGAACGTACCACGTATTAGAAGGCCATGCGCATTTTGCGATGAACCTTTACTACGAATCAGCCGGCGTTATTTTAACCTTAATCACACTTGGAAAATACTTCGAAGACGTGTCAAAAGGGAAAACATCCATGGCGATTCAAACGCTCGTAGGCCTTGCTCCTAAAATGGCGACGGTTTTACGTGACGGACAAGAAGTAGAAATCCCTGTAGAAGAAGTGCAAGTGGGCGACCTTATTCGTGTCAAACCGGGTGAAAAAGTTCCAGTCGATGGCGTCGTGACAGAAGGGAACTCAACCGTTGACGAATCCATGTTAACAGGGGAAAGTATTCCTGTATCCAAAGCAGTTGGCGATGAAGTGATTGGGGCAAGTTTAAATAAAACAGGTTCCTTTATTCTAAAAGCAACAAAAATCGGGAAAGACACAGCCCTTTCTCAAATCATCCAGTTAGTCGAACAAGCACAAGGATCAAAAGCACCAATCGCAAAACTGGCTGACAAGGTTTCAGGAGTATTCGTTCCAATCGTAATCGCCTTGGCTCTTGTTTCTGGACTTGCTTGGTATTTCCTTGGACAAGAATCATGGGTATTTGCCCTCACGATTACCATCTCAGTGCTCGTCATTGCCTGCCCATGTGCGTTAGGGCTTGCGACACCAACTGCTATCATGGTTGGGACTGGTAAAGGGGCCGAAAATGGAATCCTTCTTAAGAGTGGGGAAGCGTTGGAAGAAGCCAACCACGTGAATATGGTTGTTTTCGACAAAACAGGTACGATTACAAACGGGACTCCTGTTGTCACAGATGTGGTCACTGTCGATTCTACCGATGCAGATGCCCTCATTCACCTAGCTGCCAGCCTTGAAGTAGCATCCGAACACCCTCTTGGCGAAGCGATTGTTGCCAAAGCCAAAGAACAAGGGGCTACATTTGATGAAGTGACGAACTTCGAAGCCATTCCTGGTTTCGGGATTAAAGGCCACGTGGGTGAAACACTCGTCTTCCTTGGAAATGAAAAATGGATGCGTGAAAATGGTCTTGCCAATGTTGAGATGAACGACAAAGCCAATCATTTTGCCGAACAAGGAAAAACACCGCTCTATATCGGCTATAACGATGCCGTACAAGGCTTGATTGTTGTTGCGGATACCGTAAAAGAAAGCAGCGCGCGTGCCATCCAAACCCTACATGAAATGGGCATTCAAGTAGCTATGATGACAGGAGACCACGAACGAACTGCACAAGCGATTGCCGCTGAAGTGGGGATTGACCGCGTGTTTAGTGAAGTTTTACCGCAAGATAAGGCGGATTATGTCTCAAAATTACAAGAAGAAGGCTATATTGTGGCGATGGTGGGGGATGGTATCAATGACGCCCCAGCGCTTGCACAAGCACAAGTCGGTATCGCAATCGGTACCGGAACAGACGTAGCCATCGAATCTGCAGACGCCGTCTTAATGAAGAGCGACTTGATGGATGTACCAGCGATGTTAAAACTTAGCCGTGCAACCATACGTAATATTAAAGAAAATCTATTTTGGGCTTTTGCCTACAACGTAATTGGAATTCCATTTGCGATGGGAGTTCTTCACCTCTTTGGTGGACCACTCCTTAACCCAATGATTGCCGGAGCCGCAATGAGCTTCAGTTCCGTATCCGTTGTCCTCAACGCCCTAAGATTAAAACGCTGGAAAGCATAATGATAAAGGAGAGATTTATGATGAAAAAAGAATATAATTTAGAAGGAATTAAATGCGAAGGCTGTGCCAACACAGTGAAAGAACGCTTCTCAAACGTCCCAGGCGTGACAAACGTTGAAGTCAGCTTAGAAAACAAAGTAGCCACAGTCGAAGGAGACGCAAGCGTCGACGCATTACAAGCATCTCTCGAAGGCACAAAATACAGCATTCAAAAGTAAAAAAATTCAGACCGCTTGAATGATATATCGGACCATTCTCCTATAGATTTTTTACCACAGGTGCAGTAATATGAAGATAGAACAAAAGGAGGAATTTCTATGATTATTACTACAACGCAAACGGTCGAAGGGTATCAAATTGTTGAGTATAAATGGATTGTTTTTGGTGAAGTGGTAGCAGGTGTTGATGCTATAAAAGATATCGCAGCAGGACTAAGAAATTTCTTTGGAGGCCGCTCTAGAGCTTATGAAGGAGAACTTTCAGAAGCTAGAGAAGAAGCTCTACAAGAAATGGAAGAAAGAGCTACAAAAATCGGAGCGAATGCTGTAGTAGGCGTGAAAATGGACTATGAGTATATGGATGGCATGATTATGGTCACCTGTAGCGGAACTGCAGTCGTTATTGAAGAATTATAAAAATTAAGAAAGCTAGGCAGATAGCCTAGCTTTCTTTTTTGTTGTTCCTGTTTCATCTCATGGTTATTAGAAGCACAGAAGTAGAGCGTTGCTAACAACACCCAGTGTGGTTTCGATGAACCTTGCGGATTCTATAGTAATAGTGATGGGAAGTGCATTATAATGCGAAATAGGGGACGTAGGAATAAAATTCCGTACGTCCCCTTTGAGGCTTTAAAGGCGAGAGACCTTAGGCTCGAGCCGGTGCCTCATCCTTGTATCTCTCACCCTTCCTCCGCAATCCATGGTTAGAAGAAGTAAAAAAGTAGAGCGTTGCGAAAAAAACACCTAGGATTCTATACGAGTAGTAGTCGCGAGTGTAGTCGATGCGAATTACAGACTCAGGAAATGAAATTTCCTAGAGTCTGTTTGAGGCTCGAGAGGTCTGAGACCTTGGCTCAGACCGGTACAGCCATTACTACTCGTATGAAAAAATCCTAGGTGTTTACAAGAGCAACGCTCTTCACTTATGATGTTTATTGTTTATTATTTTACTTCAACACGTTCTAACCATGGAGTTGCAGTTTCATCTAAAACAACGTTAAGGTCCTCAATGTTCTTACGTCCTTGGCTTGCCAACCACGCACGACCAGCTTCTTCCCCTTCAGTCGCAAACACAGCTACAGCATCTTTCCATGTTGCACGACCACATAACACACCATTGAAAGTAGAACCAGCCTCTTTAGCAAAGCGTAGAGTTTCTTGGAATAATTCAGCAGAAACACCAGCACTTAAGAAGATGAATGGTAGGTCAGTGATTTCAGATTGTTCTTTGAATAAACGTAATGCTTCTTCGCGAGTATAAACAGGTTCAACGCCTTCTTTAGTGAAGCCTTCTACGAAGTTCATGTTTACTGGAACTTCCACTTTTAATACGTCAACGTTGTAACGTGGGTCAGAGAAGACTTTCATTGCGTCGTTTACTTTATGAGGTTTAACTTTAGCGTATGCAGCTGATTTCACATCGTCGTCACTTGCTTCGTAAGAAACGATTTCCAAGAAGAATGGAATATCTTCTGCCACACATTCGCTACCTACACGTTCTACCCATGCATGTTTGATGTTGTTGATGGCTGGATCTTCGTCAATATCATAGTATAAAAGAACTTTCACAGCGTCAGCGCCTAATTCTTTAATACGTTTTGCAGACCAGATTGGAAGTAAGTCTGGTAAGCGGCCGATTTCAGTTGCATCGTAACCAGTTTTTTCGTAAGAGATTAAAAGTCCGCAGTCTTCGTGGCGTAATTTTGCAGCTGGAAGACCATATTCTGGGTCTAAAAGAATTGAAGAAGAGTATTTTGTTAATTCTTCAGAAATTAATTCTTTGAAGCGGATGATGCCTTCGTCCCCTTTTACATTTGGGTTTCCTGCAGCAATCATTTTTTTCAATGAACCACGTTGGTCAATCGCTAAAGCACCGATGACATGGTTTTTGTTTGAAAGTTTTACTAAGTGATCATATTTTCCTTTTGTTAATACTAATTTTGACATAATAACACTCCTTAAGTTATGGATTGGGGCACTCTCACGCCTCGTACTCACTGTCTTTTTGATTATTTTGCTTCGAAATAAGGCTTACCATCTAAGTAAGTTGCTTTGAGTTGTAATTCATCGTCTAATACGATGAAGTCCGCTGCATACCCTGGGTCGATGCGTCCGCAAACGTCGTCAATACCGACTGATTTTGCAGGAACAATGCTGGCCATTGTAATAGCTTCGTGAGGAGTCGCAATGCCCCATTTCACAACGTTTTGAACCCCTTGAATCAGTTCCAAGATACTTCCGGCAAGGCTGCCACCGTCTTTCAAGCGAGCCGTACCGTCTTTTACGATAACAGGGAATTCTCCAAGCATCGATTCGCATTCGCCCATTCCACCCGCACGCATGCAGTCTGTAATAAGGGCTACATGGTCGTGACCGCAACATTTCATGACGATATTTGCGCTCACTGGATGTACGTGGTGACCATCACAGATTAGTTCGTCGAATACGTTTGGCAATGTGAGTGCCGCACCGACAACACCTGGTTCGCGGTGATGTAAGCCGCGCATTCCGTTGTATGTGTGAACGAAGATGTTCGCACCAGCTTCAACAGCGTTTTTACAATCTTCGTAAGTGGCATCTGTATGTGCAAGAGCGACATAGATGTCTTTTGTTTTCGCGTGTTTGATGAAATCAACGGCACCGTCACGTTCTGGCGCAATCGCGATTTTCTTCACCCAACCGCCAGCGCGTTCTTGCCATTCATCTAAGATTTCAGATTTAGGGTCGCTCATGTATTTAGGGTTTTGCGCGCCTTTGTATTTTTCACAGAAGAATGGACCTTCTAAGAAAATTCCTCTGATTTTAGCCCCGCCAAGTGTAGTTGCGTTATCGCCGACTGTTTGGCAGACATCCGCTAATAACTCGCGAGATGCGGTTAAGGTTGTTGGTAAGTAAGAAGTAACCCCGCAGGAAGGAAGTCCTTCTGAAATGGTACGAAGTGCTTCTACGTCATTATCCATGACGTCAGCGCCTTTGAATCCGTGGATATGTGTATCTACAAGACCTGGAGCAATTTGATAGTTGCCGTAGTCGATAATCGTAGCGCCGCTTTCTGGTTTTTCGGTTTGGAAGACTCCGAAAGTTCCGTTGTCCAAGATTGGTAAGTACCCTGGACCTTTCACTTCGTCTTCAAAATAAAATGCTTTGGCATAAATATAAGTTGTCATAGGATCATCTCTTTTCAATAAAGTTATTTATGCTTCTAATGGGTGAATCGTTACACCTTTAACGACACGGTTTACAGTGCCTGTTGGTGAAGGAGTGTCTGGTTTGTTTCCAACTTTGATAGAAGAAAGTAGAGAAACGGTTTGTCCAAATACCGCATATGGAAGTGCAAGGTAAGCATCTGGAACGAAACGATATTCTTTATCAAAGCTGAAGGATAGACCTTCAAAGTCACTTTCTGCGTCCACTCCAACCGCAAGAACAAGGCGTGCGATTTGATCGCCGTGTAATTCGTTTAAGATATCGATATCGTATTGACGAGTATAGTCGTCGTTTGATACGAATACGAAGGCTAGAGAAGAGCTGTTTACAAATGATTTAGGACCGTGACGGAATCCCATTGAAGAATCGAAGGCTGTCGCAATTTGACCAGCAGTCAATTCAAGAATCTTCAATTGAACTTCGCGAGCAAGTCCGCTTAGAGAACCAGAACCTAAGTAAATCACACGGTTGTAGTCTAAGTTCACGTAATGTTGAATCACGTCTTCACGTTTTAAAACGCTTGTACCCATTTGACGGATGGCTTTTACAAAACCTTCTTTTTCTTCAAGTGAGTGTGCTTCGTCGAATACAAGAAGCGCTGTAAGAGTCATACATGTGAAGCTTCCTGTCATCGCAAAACCAGCGTCGTTAGAGCGGTCTGGCATCATTAAGAGTAAGTTGTTTGTGTCATCTTTAGCAGCAATGGCTAATTTTCCTTCTGGCGCACAAGTAATCGTGATTTGATAGAAGTCGCGCACGATTTGTTGGCCAAGTTGCACACTTGCAAGACTTTCTGGTGAGTTACCGCTACGTGCAAATGAAACAAGCACTGTAGGAATTTCTGCTTTGAAGTAGTCATGTGGATTACTTACAAGGTTTGTTGTTCCAACAGATTGGAAATCAAAACGGTCTTCATTTCCTGTACGTTTTAAGTAAGGAAGAATCGTATCTCCCACATATTGTGATGTACCCGCACCTGCGATAATCACGCGAAGGCGACCTTCAGGTAAGTTGTTTAAGAAAGCAGTGATGCGTTCTAAGTTTGCTTTGTAGTAATCAAAAGCTTCTTTCCACAATTCTGGTTGTTGGCGAATTTCGCGCGTTGTAATTTCTGCAGATAAAGCTTCTAATTGACTGGTAGAAAATTGAAACATAATACCCCTCCAAAATTTTTTATTGATTTGTTCGATAGTGTCTTACCTTGTAGAAGAATTGATCGCTTCTAGCTACACTAATGGTGTATTCAATAATGCGATTTTCGTGATTCAATGTCGTTCGTCTAAACCTTAAGCAAGCTCCATGCGGATCCACATCCAGCGCTTCAGCTTCTTCCGCACTGAAAATACTTGCGGAAAATTCTTCGTCAGCATAGTGGATTTGCTGATTGAACTTACTTGCAAACACATCGTATAAAGAATGACCTTCTAGAAGTGTTTTAGTTAACCCTTTAAAAACATCGTAAGGTAAAAATGTGGTTTCCTTCATAAGTGGAATTCCGTCTGCATACCGAATGCGTTTCAATCGAAATAGCTTATCACCCGCTTCAATCCCAACTAATGGGGCAATAAATTCATCCGCTTCATAACAGTCCAGAGAAGTAATCTTTGTCGTAGGGACTTTACCGAGTTCCTTCATCTGTTCTGTAAAACTATATCCTTCTAGTAAGTTTTGACGTTCTTTCCACTGATTTGAGATGAACGTTCCTTTGCCATGGCGTTTATAAATAAACCCAAGTGTCTCCAATTCTTTTAGCGCTGTTCTAACAGTGGTTCGACTCACATTGTATACTTTCGTAATTTCTCTTTCTGAAAGCATCTTTTCGTGCGCTTTCCCCTTTGTTTTAATGAAATCCATTAATGCTAGGCTTAGCGTTGAATAAAGAGGAGATGGTTTAGCAACCATATTGAACCCTCCTTTCAAAAACATTCTACAACTGGTCACTACCAGTTAACTTTATTGTAAGAGTTTTTATCGGTTTCGTCAATAGAATTGGAGGAAAAAGAATGATAGTTTCCAGAAAAAATGAAAGCAACTCCCAAAATTCACTTATAAGTGAATTTTGGAAAAGGAGTAAAAAAGAGAGAATAATCATCGTTATTCTCTCCCATATTATTGGAGACTATGCTCCTAAATGACTATTTAATACCTCTTCAAGTTGTTCAGCAGTTTTAGCGCTTAATAAAGCTTCATTCACATCAGCTTTCATTAACATCCGAGCTACGGTTGCTAGTAGTTTCAGATGGGTTGTTCCAGCTTCTCCGTCAGGAATTAGCAGACTAAAGATAAATAAAGTAGGGTTCCCATCCATACTATTCCAATCGATTCCTTCATTAAGTCGTACAATCACGATTTTTGGAGTCGTGATGGCACTTGATTTTGCATGTGGAATCGCGAATCCGTCCATCATTCCTGTTGTTCCTTGTTGTTCACGTTCTACAAGTCCGTTGTACACAGCATTTTCGTCTGCTGAAACGCCTAGTGCTACAGCTTTTTGCGCAATGAAGTGAAAGACTTCTTCTTGAGAAGTAAGGTTTTCATTTAAGAAAATGGCTTCTTTACTAATTAACATTTCAAACCTCCTAAGATTTTAAAAACGATTGCCTACTATTCAGAAAGTGGTTTACGAGTGGCTCCAAGAACAATACCACCGATAACAGAACCAATTGCAATCGCTAATACCCATAAGAATGGATGTGTGACAACTGGTAATACTAGGAATCCCCCGTGAGGAGCAGGGACTTGTACGCCGAAAAGGTAAGTTAAAATTGCAGCGATTGAAGAACCTAACATCATTGAAGGCATCGCGCGAAGTGGATCTTTTGCAACGAAAGGAATAGCTCCTTCAGTAATGTGTGTTGAACCTAAGATGAAGTTAACTAAACCAGCATTACGTTCGTTTGTGTCAAAACGGTTTTTGAATAATAATACGGCAACGGTTGTGATTAGTGGAGGAGCAATACATGCTGCAGAAACCCCAGCCATGAATGCTGTATTTCCTTCACCAAGAAGAACGGTACCTGTAACGTATGCAGCCTTGTTCACTGGGCCACCCATATCAAAGGCACACATACATCCAATTACAAGACCAAGAAGAATAGGATTTGAATCTTGGAATCCCTTTAAGAACTCCATTAGTGATTGGTTAATACCTGCCATTGGACTAACAATAACACTCATAAATAGTCCGGTGATTAAAACACCCAATAGTGGATATAAGAAAATAGCTTTTAAACCGTCCAATGCTTTTGGTAATGCTTTAAATAATTTTTCCAAAAGAACGACTAAGTACCCCGCGAAGAAACCACCGATGATACCACCGAGGAATCCTGCGCCACCGTTACTTGCCATTAAACCAGCAACAAAACCACTCACTAAAGCGGGGCGATTTCCGATACTTTGTGCAATGTAGGCTGCTAGAACGGGAGTCATCAAGCCCATTGCTAGACCACCAATTTCTTTTAATTGAGCAGAAAAGGCATTGTAAGTTTCATGATTTGGATCGAATGAGTATATTCCGAATACCGCAAATGAAATCGCGATGAGCACCCCACCACCAACGACGAATGGAAGCATATGTGAAACACCATTCATCAAATGTTTGTAGATTTCACGACCAATAGAGCTCTTACCAACGTTAGAAGATTGTGGAGCTTCTGAAGCTTCAACAACTGCATCGTCAGAGTGGTATTTCACAACGCCTTCTCCGCGAAGAGCTTGTGCCACTAATTCATCGGCATTTTTAATTCCTTGTCCAACTGAAACGTCGATAATTTTTTTGTTGACGAAACGTTGTGGTTGGACGTCCTTGTCAGCAGCAATAATGACGGCTTTTGCATTTGCGATTTCTTCGGGAGTGAGTTCATTTTCAACGCCGATTTGACCATGTGTTTCAACTTTAATCGTTACTCCTGCTTTTTTAGCAGCCTGTTCAAGAGCTTCTTGTGCCATATAAGTGTGTGCAATCCCTGTTGGACACCCAGTGGCAGCGATAATATCATATTTTGTCATTGTTTTTCCTCCTTTGTGTGTTATAAAATGCGTTTGATTTGTTGCATTAATGTAGGAACGTCTGAAAAATCTGTCAATCCAGGTCTAAATGCGGTTGAACTACCTGCAGCCACAGCTTTGATTAAAGCTTGTTCGTCTGATAACCCTAATAATTGGCTTCCGACAAATGTAGCTAAAAGAGTATCACCTGCACAAGCAGTATTCACAACTTCTCCTTTTGGAGCCGTTACATGGATTGTTTCTGTTGGCGTGAATAGAATTGCTCCCTTTTCACCTAAGGAAACTAATACATTTTCGGCTCCTTTTTCGAGTAGTTTTTGACCACAGTCTTTAATTTCTTCAAGGCTTGGATTTATCAAACCAAACCACTCAGCTAATTCTTCGTCGTTGGGTTTGATAAGATAGGGGCGGTATTTTAAAAGGTCGGGTACAAATTCAGCAGAAGTATCAAGGATTAGCTTAAACCCTCTAAGTTGAGCGGTTTTTGCAATTTTTTCATAAGTCGTATAGGTAATGCCTTCCGGATGACTGCCAGATACAAATAAAAAGTCCTCCGTATTCATATTTTCTATTATTTTGAGGAGTGCTTCTTCTTGGAGTTGGCTCACACTAGGACCTTGATTTACGAGTTTAAACTCTTCACTCGTTGACACTACTTGAGTAAATACATTGATTCGAGTAATTCCGTCTACATTAACGAACTGTGTTTGGATGCCTTCCTTATGTAGCTCGTCTTCGATGAATTGACCAGTAAAACCTGCTTTAAAACCTAATGCTGTGTTGTTCATTCCAAGTTTTTTTAAGATAAAGCTGACATTTACGCCTTTTCCGTTTGGCATGTAAACGGCCTCTTCGGTTCGGTTCACTTCAGAAGGTAACATTTGCATGGTTTTAATAAATAAATCTACTGCTAAATTCATCGTACACGTATAAATCATCATTTCACCTCCCATTATGATTTTTTGTTATACTTATTATTACATACAGCATACTGTAAATGTTTTCTAAAATGAGGTTAACATTTGTAAAACTTTACAAAATGGAGGGGTTCACATGTTCAACACGAAAGGCTTAACAAACACAGAAAAATATCTACTTGCCTATATTGAAGAACATATAGAGGAGATGCCTTCTATTTCAATTGTAAAGTTAAGCGAACGAGCAACTGTTTCAACTGCGTCCATTGTAAGAACGATGAGAAAAATCGGATATGATGGATTTACGAGTTTTAAACATGATTTGAAAAAGCAATATCGATTTGCAAATGAAAATTTATCAACTTTCAAAAGTTTAGAGGTTGTGGATCAAAAGATTCAAGCTGTTGTAGTGAAAAATGAGCAAGAGGTCCGACGAACGATTGAGCAATTGGATAGCAGGGCAATAGAAGATGCCGTTCAAGCAATCTTTGGGGCACAACGCGTCTACTTATTCTCTCGGGGGCTGAGTGAAATGATTGCTAGTGAAATGGAGATAAAATTCCATTTATTGGAACGGACATGCGAACAATATGTAGACCCCAATATTATAAAGACGATTAGCCATCGATTAAATGCGCAAGATGTGGCGATTATTATATCTCTGAATGGACATACAGAAGAATTAGTCGAAGCGGCCAAAGTGTGTCAACAAAATGAAGTTCCTATTATTTTAGTAACCGCTAATGGTGCGAGTCCTCTAGCAAAATTAAGTGATATTACTTTTGTTGGATATAAATCAGAAAGCTCGTACTTCCCAGATTATGAAGTTCGTTCGCGCCTGCCGTTACAAGTGATTAGTCGAATATTGTTGGATGCTTATGCCATAAGGGTTGCCGGCCAAAAATAATTTACATTATAGGCGGATACTGATACGATAGTAAAGCAAAGAAAGGAGCGCCGACATGGAAGGAAATAAAGTACAAAATTATAAGAGTTGTTTTGATATTATTGGTCCGATTATGGTGGGCCCTTCTTCTTCACATACTGCGGGAGCGATTGCGATTGGAGCTCTTGCTAGACAATTATTCGGCGGAACGCCAAAGAATGTGCGTTGCGACTATTATGAGTCATTTGCCGAAACACATAAAGGACATGGGACAGATTTTGCGATTATTAGTGGAATCTTAGGCTTTGCAACAGATGATGAGCGTGTACCTCGAGCAGTTGAAATCGCCCAGGACGAAGGAGTCCAAATCGAGTTTGTTGAGCGCAAAGAAATGAGTCCAGTCAATCATGCGAATACCGCAGATTTAACCTTGAGCGACGAGAAGCGTACGATTCGCCTCATTGGGACTTCTGTTGGTGGCGGAGCGGTGGAAGTGAAGGTTATCGAGGTCGATGGCTTTAAGATGGAGCTTACAGGCCCGCTTCCAATATTGCTCGAAGTGGTATCTCTTGGTGAAATGCCAAAAGTATATCAACTATTACAAGAGCATGGGGTAACCATTTCGAAACAAAGAGTAGAAATGGCTGAAAATCGCCAAATGATTGGATATGAATTAGCGGATTTATTATCACCAGAATTCAAACAACAAATACAAACATTAAGACAAACGCATACGATTTATCTGTTTGCGTAATGAGATGATGAGGAAGGAAGTTTGCAATGTTTTCAACCATTAAAGAATTGGTAGCATTAGCAACAGAACAAAAGAAACCCATTTCTGAAATCATGATTGAACAGGAAATGGCTATGACCCAGCAAAGTCGTGAGTACATCTGGGAAAAAATGGAAAAAAACTTACAAACGATGAAGAATGCCGTTGAACGAAGCGTCGAAGGAGAAGGAGTCTTTTCTCCAACGGGACTAACCGGTGGCGATGCGTTGAAGATGAAGAAATATCGTGAACGTGGAAAGACATTATCGGGCGATAGTGTCCTAGCAGGTGTGCAATATGCCCTAGGAACAAATGAAGTCAATGCCGCAATGGGTTTGGTCTGCGCGACACCTACCGCTGGAGCCAGTGGAACTCTACCAGGAGTGGTATTCTCGATTGCAGATACAATGAACTTAAACCATGAACAACAAGTGCGGTTTCTCTTTACGTCTGCAGCCTTTGGGATGGTCGTTGCCAATAACGCAATGATTTCTGGAGCGATGGGCGGATGCCAAGCGGAAGTTGGAAGTGCTAGTGCGATGGCCGCAGCTGCAGCCGTTGAAGCGGCAGGAGGAACACCGCAAGAGAGTTCAGAAGCATTTGCGACAGCACTTGGGAATTTATTAGGACTTGTTTGTGACCCTGTAGCGGGGTTGGTAGAAGTGCCCTGCGTGAAGCGAAATGCGATTGGTGCAGGAAACGCACTGATTGCTGCGGATATGGCGCTTGCGGGGATTACAAATGTGATTCCAGCGGATGAAACGATTGAAGCGATGCGCAGTATCGGGGTAAGAATGCCACGAGAATTGCGTGAAACCGGAATTGGCGGAACCGCAGGAACTAGAACGGGCGTCGCTATTAAGATGAGAATTTTCGGGGAAGATGTTTCATTGAACCCGGAACAAGAGTAGGAGGAGCACATATGGCAAAAGAAATTGCAACATTTGCAGGAGGTTGTTTCTGGTGTATGGTAAAACCATTTGATAGCCAACCAGGAATTGAATCTGTCATCTCAGGATATACAGGAGGCCACAAAGAAAATCCAACATACAAGGAAGTTTGTAGCGGAACAACGGGACATACGGAGGCCGTGCAAATCACATTTGACCCAGAAGTATTTCCATACGAAAAACTCGTAGAAGTCTACTGGCAACAAACGGACCCAACGGATGCAATGGGACAATTCGTGGACCGTGGTGATTCATATAGACCGGTGATTTTTTACCATTCTGAGGAACAAAGAAATATTGCGGAGGCTTCTAAAGCAGCCTTACAAGCAAGTGGTCGATTCAAAAAAGACATCGTGACAAAAATTGAACCTGCAAGTACGTTTTATCCAGCAGAAGAATATCATCAAGATTTCTACAAGAAGGATCCAGAACATTACAAACGTTACCGCGGACTTTCAGGTCGCGACACTTTTATCAATAGTATTTGGAAATAAAGAATAGGTGGGGGTTTCTTTGAAAAAGACGGAGGCGAAGGAATTATTGGGTATAATTCAGCCGCGTATGAAACAACTTGAGGATGAAAATCTTCCAGAGTTGGAAAAGTTGATAAAAAAAGTAGCAGTAACAAAGAGGGAAGAAGCATTTTTTGAATGGAAAAATAATCTTCCTGCTGGTTTGTTACCTTTACTAGATGAGTTTGTAGATAGAAATGAAAAGATTTTGGTGGAAGAAAAGGAGTTTTTTCCGCCTCTTTTTCATGGGGAAAATTTTGAATTTAGACAATTAGTTTATTCTTATGACAATTCGATTAATCAATTAGTCGCTTTTAAAATGGAAAACTTGTCGACGTTAAAGTTTTTAGAGGAACAATTAATTTACATTGTAAATAATGATGCGTCGTTTTTAATAAACTTATTTAAATCAAAAGCAGTAAAAGATAGGGTTAAAGAAGCAAAATATATAGTCGAAAATAATAGAAAAATAGTAGACGATTTTTTGTTATCAATAAAAAAATGGGATAGAGTTGATAAAAGTATCTCCGCTGCTTGGAGTGAACGAAAGATAGATCAATATAGAATATTACCAATCATTCAGGATGTTATTGATGTGTCACAATCAAGAGAATACACGCTAGAAATAGCTAAGAAGTACATAAAGACTCAGGTAGACAGATTAAGTGATAGTTGTAAGATGCAATTAGCAGATGAAATTAATAAGGCTTGGAATGGATTAGTAAATCAGCAAATAGAAATAGATTTATCTAAGCTACCACTATCTATTTTGTCATCATATTATGAAGAAAAACAAAAGATTATTCCGTATGCGGTTAAGTGTGTATTTCAAAATATTCTAGAAATGGTCCAATCAAAAAAGAGTATCCGAAGTAGATGTAATCTTAGTGAAGAAGAGGATGAATTTCTTCAGGCTGGGATTGAGCAGATAGTTGAAAAAGTCAAAAAAGATGCTAATCCTAAATTTGATATCTCTAATGTAGACTACTATCAGGAAAGATTACTAAAACTGCTTTACATTTATAAATATTATCCTAAAGAAAGAGAAAAGGAAGAAGAATCTATTTTCTGGGAAACAGAAAATTGGCTTCAAAAATATGAAAAACTAATAGATTTAGCAGAAAATCGATATGTTGCTGATACAAAATTAGGTGAATCACAGTATTACTTTTGGGATAATTCTGAAACAGAGCTATATGCTGACGTAATCTATATAGAGGATAAAGTTAAGAAAGTATATAAAATAGCAGTACCAACGAGTAATTCTATAACTTTAGATGCTGTTAAGACAGATTTTAGAAGAGATGCGGCAACTTATTACGCTTTATTAGAAAGAATTACAGGGAAAAACCAAAGTAATACAGCGTCAGATTTACCAAAAATCATTATAGATAAGGTTAATAAAATTGAATTGGAACAAACAGGATTAAAAGTCACTATGAGACCTTATCAAGAATTTGGATCGAAATTTTTACTATTTCAAAAAAATGTGTTACTTGGAGACGAAATGGGGCTTGGTAAAACAATACAAGCTTTAGCAGTAGCAAATCATTTATTTCAAAATCACAAAAAACAAATTGTTATTATATTACCATTAAGTGTGCTTGAAAATTGGAAAAGAGAAACTCAAAAATGGACAAATTTACCGGTATATCGGTTTTGTACAGCTAATAAAAATCGTTTTTCGGATTTTAAGTGGTGGAAACGGTATGGTGGATTATTATTGGCCAATTATGAGCAGAGTAAAGCTGTTTCTGAACTAATTGGAGAAGAAAAATTAGATATGGTAATTATTGATGAAGCTCATTTTATAAAAAATCCTCATGCAATGAGAACAGTTAATTCTATCAATATTTCTAAAAGAGCCAGTTATAAGCTGTTTATGACGGGAACTCCTTTAGAAAATAATGTTAAAGAAATGCAACATTTGCTCAAAACTTTGAATCCTGATTTACCAGTTCAAACATTTAGAGAAAGACCGGATAGTAAAGACTTCAAAAGATATATTGCCAATGTATATTTAAGAAGAAAACGGGTAGAAGTGTTGAGTGAACTTCCCGAAATGGAAGTTATTGATATGTGGTCTGAGTTTTCGGAAAAACAGAAAGAACTCTATGAGACTGAAGCTTTTTCTGAATCTTGTAGTGTCATGAAATTAAGAAGACTGGCATTCTTAGGTGAAAATTCTGGAAAAATCAATCAAATTAAAGAAATATGTTTACAAGCTAGAGAAAATGGACTTAAAGTATTAGTGTTTTCTTTTTTCAAAACAGATGTTTTATATCAACTGAAGGATATTCTAAATCATACAGCAAAAGAAATATTATCAGGAGATATAAGTCCTTCTAGACGCCAGGAAATAATAGATGAATTTAGCGAGGATTTAAATCAAACGGTTTTATTAGGCCAAATAGAAGCTGGTGGAGTAGGTTTAAATATTCAAAGTGCTAATATCGTCGTTCTATGTGAGCCTCAATGGAAACCTTCAACAGAACAACAGGCTATTAGTAGAGTTTACAGGATGGGGCAAACAAGAGATGTTGTGGTTTATAGATTGCTTACAAAAGACAGTATTGATGAATCGATTTTGCAGTTGCTTCATAAAAAAGAGGTTGAGTTTGATACTTATGCAAAAGATTCTCTTATCGCTGATGCGTTCTCTATAAGTGAAAAGATGTCTGATAAGGATGTTCAATCAAAAATTATTGAAATTGAGAGAGCACGTATTTTACAAAAAAGAAAAAACCAAGAACCTGCATAGTAACTAAATGCTAAGTCTATTTTTGATAATAATTATGGAAATAAGGAAAAGAGTTAAAATTATCATATATGATAATTTTAGCTCTTTTATTTTTTATTCAACTTCAGTATATTCACCGTTGATAATGGCGCTCTCAGAGTCTAAGTACTCTTTTTATCAAAAAGAATTCTCTATGACAATATGAGTTTGGAAAATGAAAAGAACCTTCATTACCAAATATGGTAATTACATGTTCCAACTCTACATTTTTTAAATAAAAACGATATAGTATATAAACTATAAAGGCGAAAAAGACCATATATGGTCTTTTTCGCCTTCCAAATGTTAGATGTTTGCTATGTAAGTTGTTAAACGAGCGACAACTTCTTTTAAGTTTTCCATTGAAGCAGCGTAACTGAAACGAACATAGCTTTCGCCACCAGGTCCGAAAGATATCCCTGGAATGAGCGCTACTTTTGCTTTTGGAGCAAGGTCTCGCACAAATGCCCATGAGTCAGTACCGCATTTTGCAGGAATTTTCGCGAATAAGTAGAACGCACCGTCAGGACTTGCCACTTCGAAGCCAAGTTTCTTCAATTCCGCAGCAAGGTAGTCACGACGCTCGCTATATTCAACCATCATTTTCGCACAGTCATCTTGGCCATGTAACATTGCCGCAAGCGCTCCGTATTGCGCAAAGCTTGTTGGAGCTGTCACCATGTATTGGTGTGTTTTTACGACTTCGTTCATGAAGTGTGTTGGTCCTAAGATGAATCCGATACGCCATCCTGTCATCGCGTGTGATTTTGATAAACCAGTGATGACAATGGTTTGTTCCGGTAAGATATTTGCAAGAGAGTAGTGAGTCTTGTCGTATGTTAATTCTGCATACACTTCATCGCACAGCGCCCATAGTTGGTGCTCTTTAATCACTTCAGCTAAATCTTCTAATTGTTCTTTAGAATATGTTACGCCTGTTGGATTACTTGGGTATACAAGAACAACTGCTTTAAAGTTTTTATCGGGGTTTGCTTCGATCGTTTCGCGTAATTTATCCGCTGTTAAAACGAAGCCGTCTTCACTTGTATCTACTGTAATGAAGTTCCCTTGGTTCACCAGTGTGATTGGCAAGTAGAGTGGGAATACTGGTGTTGGCACGATGACTGTGTCGCCAGGGTTTAAGATGGCTTGTAAGCTAGCGTTAATCCCTTCCGTTGCCCCGATTGTTGTGATCACTTGGTCCGCTGTGTAATTGAAATTAAATTTCTTGTTGTAATAGTCTGCCGCAGCTTGTAGCAATTCAGGAATCCCTGAGTTTGGTGTGTAGTGTGAGTGGTTGTCTTTAATGGCTTGGATAGCGGCTTCTTTAATATGTTCAGGTGTGTCAAAGTTTGGCTCTCCAAGAGTTAATTTGATAATGCCAGGAATTGTAGAAACTTCTGCGTCGAATTGACGAATATCAGAAACTGCAATGCCTTCTACGATTTTGTTAAATGGATGTTCTACGGTCATAGGAAATCCTCCTTTAGATTCATAGTTTGATTGTAGCTTGTTTTGTAAAGGAGTGCAATGACAAGTATAAAATTTAGAAATAAAAATACAACTCGCTCAGAAAAAATCTAATATTGGCTTTCTGTCTATGAATTCTACATAAAATAGTGTATAATCTCTTTGAGAATATCGGTTAGCAGTCAAAGTGCGAGCCACCCTAGAAACGAAGGGGTGGAGTGTGCACTTTTTTTGTGCAATTAAACGAAAGTGAGGGACAGTATGCAGACAGAATTTGATACGATTGCGGCGATTTCAACGGCGCCTGGCGAAGGGGCGATTGGGATTGTCCGTATCAGTGGAGAGGATGCAATTCGCATTGCCGACGAAGTGTATCGATTGAAAGAAAAACGATTAAATGAACAACCCAGTCATACGATTCACTATGGGCATATCGTGGATCCAAAGAACGATGAAGTCATTGATGAAGTGATGGTGACAGTGTTACGCGCGCCAAAGACTTTCACGCGTGAGGACGTTGTGGAAATCAATTGTCACGGTGGGATTGTGGCGATTAACCGCATCTTGCAACTCGTTCTTCGCATGGGAGCACGCTTAGCAGAGCCTGGTGAGTTTACAAAACGCGCCTTCTTGAATGGACGTATCGACTTGTCGCAAGCGGAAGCCGTGATGGATTTGATTCGTGCCAAAACGGATAAATCGATGCAAATGGCGATGCGCCAACTCGACGGAGAACTCTCGAAGTTAATTCAGAATTTACGACAAGAAATCTTAAACACATTAGCGCAAGTCGAAGTAAATATCGATTATCCAGAGTATGATGATGTGGAAGAGATGACCTTGCAGCTGTTGCGCGAGAAGACGCAGCAAGTCTCACAAGGCATTCGTGCATTGCTAAACACGGCAAGCCAAGGAAAAATCTTGCGTGACGGCTTGAAGACGGCCATCGTTGGACGTCCAAACGTAGGAAAATCGAGTCTATTGAACGTGTTATTACGCGAGGAAAAAGCCATCGTAACGGATATCGCCGGAACGACTCGTGACACGATTGAAGAGTATGTGAATGTTCGAGGAGTGCCACTCCAACTGATTGATACGGCGGGAATTCGTGAAACGGATGACGTTGTTGAACGTATCGGGGTGGAACGAAGCCGTAAAGCATTAAACGAAGCGGATTTCGTGCTCTTAATTTTAAACCAAAGCGAAGAGTTGATGGACGAAGACCTCCGCTTATTAGAACAAACAAAAGACTTCAAACGCATTATTTTATTAAACAAGACAGACCTACCAACGAAAATCGACATGGATAAGGTCAAAGAATTCGCAACAGATAGCGAGATTGTCACAACGTCAATGCTGAAGAAAGAAGGCATCGACCAATTGGAAGAAAAGATTGCTGATTACTTCTTCCAAGGGCAAATGAATGAGCGCGACGCTACGTACTTATCGAACACGCGTCATATTGCGCTTCTTGAAAAGGCAGAACAAGCGCTGCAAGAAGTGGCGAACGGGGTCGACATGGGTATGCCTGTTGATTTAATCCAGATTGATTTTACCCGCGCTTGGGATCTCTTGGGCGAAATCACAGGCGACACGGTTCAAGACGAGCTGTTAACACAATTGTTCAGCCAGTTCTGCTTGGGTAAATAAGCAAGTGTGCTCAAAAGAGGTAGAGAGTTGGCAGTTTGCTGCAAGAAACTGAGACAGAATACGAATAATAAGAGATGAGAGCATGCAGAATTTTAATTGTAGGCTCTCGTGAAAGAGTAATAACAGAAATTCTTACGGATTCTATAGTAGCAGTAATGGCGGTTGTAATCGATGCGAATTAGATTCTCTTAAAATGGATTTTTAGAGAATCTTTGAGGCTCGATAGGTAGGAAGACTGTAGGCTTCCACCGGTACAGCCATTATCGCTACTATGAAGATATCCGTAAAGAATTGAAGTTATAACTCTTTCAACGAAAGTCACAAGGAGGAAAGCTGATGACGAAGCTAGCGACCATTTGTTATTTGGACAATGGCAAAGAATTTTTACTATTATTACGCAACAAAAAGCCAAACGATGTCCATGAGGGCAAATACATTGGCGTTGGTGGCAAACTCGAAGCAGCAGAGACTCCGGAAGAATGTGCCGTGCGTGAGATTTTTGAAGAAACAGGACTGACGTCAACGAAGATGGAAATGAAAGGAATCATCACCTTCCCGGAATTTACTCCAGGGCACGATTGGTATACGTATGTTTTCCGTGTGACGGAGTTTTCAGGAGAGCTGATTGATTCGCCGGAAGGGACGCTGGAATGGGTTCCTTATGATGAAATCCTGCAGAAGCCTTCTTGGGAAGGGGACCGCATTTTTCTAGAGTGGATTTTAGGAAACGAACCGTTCTTTTCTGCGAAGTTTAATTATGAAGCAGGCGAATATGTTAGTCACAAAGTAGAATTTTATGGAGAAAGAAAGTAAAGGAGAGACTATGGTAACAACTTACGAAGCTGGAAATTATGATGTAGTGGTCGTTGGTGCAGGACATGCCGGAAGTGAAGCGGCGCTAGCGAGTGCACGTATGGGCGCAAAAACATTATTACTTACAATGAACTTAGAAATGGTGGCTTTTATGCCATGTAACCCATCTGTAGGAGGACCTGCCAAAGGGGTTGTGGTGCGTGAAATCGACGCTCTTGGGGGCGAAATGGGTCGCAACATCGACAAAACATATATTCAAATGCGTATGCTGAACACAGGGAAAGGTCCTGCTGTACGTGCCTTACGCGCTCAAGCAGATAAGCATTTATACGCGCAAGAAATGAAGAAGACAATCGAGAAGCAAGAAAACTTGGATTTACGCCAAGGAATTGCGGAAGAGTTGATTGTGGAAGACGGCGTATGTAAAGGGGTTATCACGAATACAGGTGCCATCTACCATTCAAAAGCGGTAGTCTTAACGGCTGGAACTTCTTCTCGTGGTCAAATTATTATCGGTGAATTGAAATATTCATCAGGGGCCAACAACTCTCAACCATCGATTAAATTATCAGAGAACTTACTCGAATTAGGCTTCGAATTGGCGCGTTTCAAAACAGGAACTCCGCCACGTATCAAGGGCTCATCGATTGATTATAGTAAAACAGAAATTCAACCAGGGGACGATACGCCAAACTTATTTAGTTTCACTTCAAAAGACGAAGACTACCGCTACGATCAAATTCCTTGCTGGTTAACGTATACGAACGAACAAACGCATGAAACGATTCGTGAAAACTTACACCGTGCACCGATGTTTACAGGGATTGTAGAAGGGGTCGGCGCGCGTTACTGTCCATCGATTGAAGATAAAATTGTTCGTTTTAGCGACAAGCCTCGTCACCAAATTTTCCTAGAACCAGAAGGGGAAAATACGGAAGAAGTGTATATTCAAGGGTTGTCGACTTCTCTTCCAGAAGACGTGCAAATCAAGATGATTCGTAGCGTGGAAGGGTTGGAAAATGCGGAGATGATGCGTACGGGTTACGCCATCGAGTACGATGTGGTCGTGCCGCACCAATTGAAAAATACCTTTGAAACAAAACTTGTTCAAAACTTATTCACTGCTGGACAAATGAACGGTACGAGTGGATATGAAGAAGCAGCGGGGCAAGGGCTCTACGCTGGGATTAATGCCGTGCGTAAGATTCGCGGTGAAGAGCCATTTATTCTTGGCCGAAGCGATGCGTATATCGGCGTATTGGTGGACGACTTGGTCACAAAAGGAACGACAGAACCTTACCGTTTATTGACCTCTCGTGCGGAATATCGTCTCTTACTACGTCATGATAATGCCGATTTACGTTTAACAGAAAAAGGACGCGAGCTTGGATTGATTGACGACGAACGTTATGCCGAGTTCCAAGCAAAACAAGAAGCGATTGAAGCCGAAATCAAACGGATGCAATCAATTCGCTTGAAGCCGACCGCAGAATTACAAGCATTCTTGGCGGAAAAAGGATCTGCAGAATTGAAAGATGGCATCCTTTTAAGCGACTTGTTGAAACGTCCAGAATTAAGCTATGACGAATTAGTAGGCTTTGCCGGTGAAACGGTAGAAGTTTCTCGTGAAGTGAAAGAACAAGTAGAAATATCCATTAAATACGAAGGCTATATTGCCAAAGCGATTGAAAAAGTTGAGAAATTAAAACGCATGGAAGCTAAACGTATTCCTGCCAATATCGACTATGATGCGATTAACGTGCTTGCGACAGAAGCGCGTCAACGGTTGAAATTAATTCAACCAGAAACGATTGCGCAAGCGAGCCGTATTAGTGGGGTGAACCCAGCCGACGTATCGATCTTGATGGTCTATATCGAACAAGGCAAGATCGCTAAAGTGCAAAAATAAGGAGGCGCGTATGAAACCAGAAGAATTTTATCAGAGACTCCAAGAAGTACATGGGATTCCATTATCGGACGAGCAAAAAAAGCAGTTCGACCAATATTTCCATCTATTAGTGGAATGGAATGAGAAGATGAATTTGACGGCGATTACGGATGAAGAGGGCGTGTACTTGAAGCATTTCTACGATTCATTAGCGCTTGGATTCCATCATGAATTGACCGACCAAACGCTTTGCGACGTGGGGGCGGGTGCCGGATTTCCAAGTATTCCGCTGAAAATCGTCTTCCCAGACTTGAAGGTGACGATTGTGGACTCGTTGAATAAACGCATTACATTCTTGAATACATTAGTGGAGACGCTTGGGCTAAAAGACGTGCAATGTTTCCATGACCGCGCTGAAACTTTTGGGCAAAACAAAGATTTTCGTGCAACGTTTGATGTGGTGACTGCTCGTGCCGTTGCCAAACTCAGTGTGTTGAGTGAATTTTGCATCCCGCTCGTGAAAAAGCATGGGTATTTCCTCGCGTTAAAAGCCGCGCATACGGAAGTGGAATTGGAAGAAGCTAAAAAAGCCATCGCGATTCTTGGCGGAAAAGTAGAAGGGGACGTGTCTTTCGACTTGCCATATGAAGGCGGAAACCGTCATGTCGTTACGATTTTAAAGACGAAGGAAACACCGAATAAATATCCAAGAAAACCAGGTCTTCCATTGAAGAAGCCGTTATAAACGAAAACCTCCTAGAAAATTTTGGCTCTTTGTCAAATAGTGTTGATGAAGAATATTAGGAAGGGATTAAGCAACTAA
>ERZ773087.536-NODE-536-length-27848-cov-27.486849_pt1 | contig 27848 bp, 18 predicted proteins | sample MGYA00511375_ERZ773087 | MGnify/ENA primary metagenome ERZ773087 (study PRJEB29015, sample SAMEA2737995) | human oral metagenome | biome: human oral; feature: human-associated habitat; material: dental | place: China | collected 2063 ...
CTTGCAAAAGACGCCCTTTAAGACCCTTACTAACGCCCTTTTGAAGTCCAATTAAGCACCTTTTCTGATACTACTTTATAACTAACTGAATTACTGATGGTTACAACCTTACTTTTTACACGTGTTTTTCTACATATTTATAGATCATTTACACGAACCTTTGTAATGATTTTTCAAAACGTTATCTATTACTTTTCAAGTATTAAAAAGAAAGAAGTTCCCTGTGTTGGAGGATGAGAAAAGAGTAGATAGTGAACAATTCTAACTATGTCTTTGTTCCGTTAACGCTATACGAAAAGCATCCACAGATTCAACGGAAGAACTTAATTCTTACTATAGTATGGTTTCCAATTTGGGTTAAAAACAAAAGGAATAAGTATTATTCTTGGTTAACATTCGTCATTATCATACATTATGATTATCTTTACACCCAAAACTAAATACTTAGAATATGGAATATGACCTTCTATCCTTTTTTAGTATCATCTTATTTTCAATAGCATTATTGGGCTTCTTCTATCTTATCTCCAAGCTTAACCAAATAAGTAATACGCTAAACAACGTCAGTTTTGAGATTTCCACACTGAAACTTATCATTGAAAAGACGCAGCGTGAAAATCAGAAACAAACTGAAACTGCAACAGAAATAAAGCCAAAAGAGAATGTTGAACAACCTAAAGAACAAGTTGTAGAAACTCCGAAGGAAGTTCATAATGAGTCCGTAAATCCTAATCCTAACTGGTGGCAACAACCTATAACGGACGAAACACCTACAACCGATAAGGCTGAAGAAACAGAAAATACGGCTGAAGACGAACAGCCAGAGCTACAAGAAATACCAGAAACTATAGAAGTTCCTATTGTACACAATGAGGATGTCAGACCTTCCACTGTAGAAATTCCTATTCAAGAGACAAAGGATACGACTCCTAAAGTTGAGGAAGAAACCCCAGAAACCATTGAAGAACCTGTAGAAGAAGAGCAGGAAGAGCCTGCAATGGCTATGGAGGAAGAGGAAGAAATAGAAGAACATGCCACTTCTGAGACCAACTTTGAGAAATATATCGGTGAGAACCTCTTTGGAAAGATTGGTATTCTCATCTTTATCATTGGTATCGGTTTCTTCGTTAAATATGCTATCGACCAGAATTGGATCAATGAGACTGCACGCACGTTGATGGGCTATGCGGTCGGCGCAGGTATGTTAGTACTGGCTGAACGATTACACAAACGCTACCATACTTTCAGTTCACTGTTAGCAGGTGGTGCCTTTGGTATCTACTATTTGATTACAGCCATCGCCTTCCATTACTATGCCCTGTTCTCTCATACAATAGCATTCGTGATTTTATGCGTCACAACTATCTTCATGTCAGCAGTCTCCGTCCTATACGATAGGAAGGAATTGGCAGTCACGGCACTCGTTGGCGGCTTTATTGCACCTTTCATTATTAGTACGGACTCAAGTAGTATCATTAGCCTACAGATTTATATTACCATATTGAACATTGGTATGTTCTGCCTTGCAATGTATAAGAAATGGGCAATACTACCTATGGTTTCCTTCGCTTTCACCTATATAATATTATGGGGAACGACTGCAATAGGTTCATTCTCTGATAGTGAAGCTGGCACAACTTATCCTACCCTATTTGCTTTTGCGACATTATTCTACGTCATCTTCCTATTGCCTGTTGTCTTTATTCTGCGCACACAGTATGGTGAAAATACCAGACTTGGACTATTGGGTATCATCACAGCTAATAGCTTCATGTATCTTATTTATGGTGATTTCCTCTTACAACACTTCGAGGCATCATCTGATACGACAGCTTACTTAGCTTTCTTCATAGCTGCTGTCAACCTGGCAATACACCTTTATTTGCGATTCCGCGTCGAAGGACAAGACACACTGCGCAACCTTATGTTAGGACTTGCGGTCACATTCGCCTCTATGGGCATTCCAATTCTGTTCAGCGCAGCCAATGTTCTTATGGTATGGGCAGCTGAGTCAGTACTTCTTTTATGGCTCTTCACAAAGGAGAAAAACAGAATCTACGAGTTGGCTTCAGCAGTATTATTACTCTTAACATTGGGAGCATTGGCATACTACAGAACAACTTACACCTTCATCCATGATACAGGAGAAAGTTTATTCTTCAATGGTGCCTTCTTTGTGACTACATTTGTAAGTATAGCCTACTATGTTGTAGCTGTCATTATGCAATTTAATAAGGACCTATTCAGTGATACGAAGCGTCTAATCGCATACACTCCATGCAATGCTATAGCCTATGCGTTGGGCTTCAGCATCCTGTTCCTTGCTTTCAGAGACAACTTCCACTTCCATCTTGAGCAACCAATATCAGAGTATGCGTCTCTACTTACAGCAAACATAATGCTCTTAGGAGGAGCACTTATCCTGCGCAAACGCTTCGAAATAAGTGAAAATAAGTTAGCATACGAGATAAGCCTCTATCTTGCAGGAATCTTATTTGCTATGACTGTATGGAATTACACCGCCCCAGAAGGACTCTTACTGAGATGGTTAATGGCACTCGTAACAATCGCTTATATGGCATATTGTATGCGTGGTCAACTCCTTGTAACCTCTAATCAGCGAAACTTACATACAGAATACTCCATCATATCAACACTGATGTGGCTTACTTTGACGCGTTTATTGCTGATTACTTTCAATGAAGTAAACTTCAGTACCGCCTTCTCTTTGTCGTTAGGTATTGCAGCCTTCATCTTGATGTGTATCGGTATGCGTTACCATAGTAAGGAGATTCGTATTGTTAGCTTGGCAGAATTCGGTATTGTCATTGGCAAACTCATTCTCAATGACGTATGGGCAATGCCTGCTCTTGGTAAGATTATTGTCTTCATCAGCCTTGGAGCCATTCTCCTTATCCTCTCATTCCTCTATCAGAAGCTTAAAGATGCTCTCTTCAATGAGAAAGAACAAGAACAGGAGTAAGCCTCAACATCAGACATTAACATAACAACAATCGCCCTCATCTGTCCAAACTTCATTTTGATCTTGGACTGATGAGGGCGCTTGCTTTAGTATAGTATTCGTGTTTCTTACCTATTATATTAGGAGAGATACACTTCTTAATAATTCAATCCAAACATCCAAAGAGGTATGATATTACCTGTACCAATCTCGATATCATCTTTTACTACATATCCCTTCTTAGCTTCAACAATCTGTTTCTGCCCCTTACTTTTTCCTCCGACTTCAAAGGTTACACCATTAATCTCAAAGTCTGAGATACGAGAAACTATAATATCATTATGTACTCTCAACTGATTATAGAAGAAGGTTTCTCTTATGTTCCCAATATTAGCTTCACTACCTGCTAAGATATAAGCTAAATTAGGATTATCGAGATAAACCTTATCAACCTTACCTAATCCTCTTATGCCACCAGTAGCATCTCGTAGTTGACTAATAATCCCAGCCTTTTCCATATACAAGAAGTAATCTGGAAGTACATTCCTGCTCACTCCCACCATTGTTGCCAAAGAATCCATAACAGGCTTAAAAGGTACACTACGTGAAATTATAGCAAGCAATTTCTTTAGCTTACGACTTGTTGAAAGCGTCATATTTGCAAACTGTGGTATATCAACTTCCATCGTAAGATTGACACTTTGGTTTAATAACATTATAAACTCAACGTCATCTCCAAATGGATAATACCCATGACGCAAATACTCTTTAAACAAAGGTAGTGGATGTTCCAGTCCTTTGGGGAGTTCCACACGATGTTGAAGAATATCTTCTAAACTATAAGCTGGGACGACAATGCCCTTAAACATCTCCAGATACTCTCTGAAAGAAAGCCCCTGTAAATGATAAACAGGAGCACGACGGCTAAGGTCTGCCTCTCCTTGTATTATATCAAGGACCGACGAACCAGTAAAAGCAACTTTCAAATCAACGTGGGTATCATATATCTGCTTTAGTTCTTGTGCCCAACCTGTGTACTTGTGAATCTCATCAATAAAGAGATATTCACCTCCTTCTCTGCAGAATTCATCTGCCAAATCAACAAGTGTATGAGATGAAAAATAGACATAATCAGCTGAAACATAAAGCATATTCTGCTCTGACTGATGCTCCTTTATATATTGTAGAAACATCGTTGTCTTACCGACACCACGTGGTCCAACCAGCCCTAACATCTGTCTTCCCCAGTCTAAACGATTATATAGATAACGATGAAAAGTGGTAGAGGTGTACTCTATCCTTTCCCGCATAAATTGTATTAAACTAATATCCATAGCTCTTCTTTTTGCTACAAAGATACGAAAAATACACTGACCACAGTGCAAAATTAGCAATAAATTGCACTACTAACAGTGCAATTTGTGTTAAATAATGCACTATCTACAGTGCATATCACAACGATTCCTGCACTATCCGCAGTGCAATTGAAATAATACATAGCATAAAAGAACGCTTATGAGTATTGCACTCTGATGAGCCTTTCCCATATATTGATTAGTTATTAGCCTCTGATTATCATCATTACAATAACCTTGATGCTCCTTTCTTCCCATCTTCAACCCATGTGCGACTACTCCGCACATGTCGTGCTGATGGTTCGCACCAATGGTGTTCAGCCTCCGCACCAATGGTGCGGAGCACTAAACACATTACAAAAGCTTACTGAAATAGATTCAAATTACGGATAGTAACAAGTCATACTACCCCAGATTACTAACCGATATGAGACTAAGGTAGTTTCACATACAAGAGAATACAATTACAGTAGCAGATAGTCACAACACATAAAGCTGTCCTTTTAGAAGTTTAAAGACATAGAAAATTACCGACGGAGCATGTTAAAAGAATTAAAAAAACACACCGCTAATGTAGTTCTTCAGTAAAAAAAACGACTAATAGAATAACATTGGTCTTTTTTATTTACCTTTGTAATAAGATAATTTCTAAGACAAGTAACGTCTTAATGACACCTTTAAGGTGAGAAGAAGTAACATTAAATGGCAGAAAAGTATATATTTAACACATAAAACAATAAACACATGAAAGCAAAAATCTTACTTTTTGCAGCCTCATTCATAGCTACATCAGCTATGGCACAGGGACTGAAGTCGGGTGTAGACCGCAACAACATGGACTTTAACGTGAAGCCCGGTGAGAACTTCTATGAGTATGCTGCAGGTAACTGGTTGAAGAGCCATCCACTTGACAAGGAGCATCCAATGAACGGTGCCTTTGTAGATTTGGAAGAATTGAACAAGAAACGCATCCGTGAAATGGTTGAGGATTATGCGAAGAAGCCACAAACGAAAGGCACTGTAGCACAGAAGATTGCTTCTATCTACAACCTTTACATGGATAGTGTACGCCGTAATCGTGAGGGATATGCACCTATTAAACCTGTATTGGCAAAGATTCGTGCTGCAAAGAATCGTAAGGACCTCATCAAACTGATGTATGACCTCGATGTAAAAGGCTATGGCACCTTCCCTGTTGGCTTTGGTATGACAGTAGATGCTACGAACTCTGACCGTTATATCATTGGTATCTCACAAGGTGGTATTGGTCTTGATCCTGAATATTATACAAAGCCTAACGATCAACAGAAGGCTGTTATAGCAGCATATAAGAGTCTGAACAACGATTTGTTCAAGATGACTGGCAACGATGCTGCAACTGCTAAGAAGAAGATGGAGGCTGCTTTCTCTATTGAGAACCAGATTGCAAAGGTGAGCTATGACCAAGTAAAGTCACGTGATCCACAAGCTAACTATCACCCAATGACTTGGGAACAACTCTTGAAAAACTATCCTGGTGTCGATTGGAACTACCTTTTGAAGGCTTCCGGCTATCCAAATAACGGCGGAAAGGTAGATGTTGGACAGCCGGAGCCTGTACATGAAGTTGAGAAGATACTTGCTACAGCTCCGTTAGACGCATTGAAAGCCTACATGGAACTTGCTGTTATCTCAAGTTCTGCAGGTATGTTGTCTGATAACTTCTCTGATCGTAACTTTGAATATACCAAGGTGGCATACGGTGTTCAGCAGCAACAGCCACGTTGGAAGCGTGCTTTATCTTTCGTACAGGGTATCATGGGTGAGGCTGTAGGTAAACTCTACGTACAGAAATACTTCCCTGAGAGCAGCAAGCAACGTATGATTACATTGGTAAAGAACCTCCAAGATGCTTTTGCACAGCGCATTGAAGAGAACACATGGATGACTGCTGCAACAAAGAAAAAGGCCATAGAAAAGTTGCAAGCATTTGATATTAAGATTGGTTATCCTGATAAATGGCAGAATATGGATAGCGTTTTCGTGATTGATGACAATAAGTCATTGATTGAAAACGTGAAGGCTGTACAGGAAGCAGCTATGAAGTACCGCATTGCTAAACGCTGGGGTAAGCCTGTTGACAAGAAGGAATGGCACATGACTCCACAGACGGTTAATGCTTACTATGACCCAACAACCAACAGTATTAACTTCCCTGCAGCTATTCTCCAGCCTCCATTCTTCGATCCAACAGTGGATGATGCAGCTAATTATGGTGCTATCGGTGCTGTCATTGGTCATGAGATGAGCCACGGATTTGACGACCAAGGTTGTCAATTTGATAAGGATGGTAATATGAAGAACTGGTGGACAGAAGAGGATAAGAAGAACTACGACGCTCGTACAAAGGTCCTTGTAGACTGGTTCAACAAGCAGGAAGTAATCCCTGGCTTATATGTTAACGGTGAGAAGACACTCGGTGAAAACATCGGTGACAACGGAGGTTTGAACATTGCCTTCCGTGCACTTGAAAACAGTATGAAGGCAAAATCATTGAGCGATATGGACGGTTTCACACCTGCACAGCGTTTCTTCCTCGCTTGGGGACGTGTTTGGGCAAGCAACGTTGCTCCTCAGTTTGTTGCTTACATTGTCAATTCTGATGTTCACTCACCAAGTATCAGCCGTGTGAATGCAGCCCTTCCAATGATTGATAACTGGTATAAGGCTTTCGACATCAAAGAAGGTGACAAACTCTTCGTGCCACAACAGAGTCGTGCTCATATCTGGTAAGAGAATATTTTGATAATGTACATATTTGATATGCTTTATAAGCTCTGTAGTGTCACTATCTATTAAGCAATGACCACAGAGTTTTATACCTAATATAAAGGGAGTGTGTCCAACAAAAAGGATCCACTCCCTTCTTACTTTTGGACGTTTCTTTTTTAAAGTTCTACCTTCTCGCATCAAAGTAGTTTTTGTTAAACAAAATTCAAAAGTCTTCCTGTCGACAAAACTAAAACCAAAATACAAGGAATAAATAACCACAAGCAACCTTTTTGAGCACAGAGAAGGATGAAAAAAGAGAAAAACAAAAATGATATTTCATAGTCATTCTTTTATCAGATTAAGCATAAAAAACGCTGATTTCACCGTAAATTAGAACTAAATATTTTACGAATAGAATAATCTTTAAGCCCTAAAAATCAGACACATTAGCCTCTATTATAGGTGTAACAACAAAGTATTTTGTCATAATTTAACAAGTACAACGAGAAACATGATACTTTCCTTAATTCTCATATTATTGATAAGAAATAGTATTATTTATCTATTAATTCAATAAAATATTGTATATTTGCACCCAACAATAATTTTAATTGTAGATAAAATAGTAAAAAGTTTTTGCATAACAGCGCAATTTATATGCATTACTGAGCATAAAGAGCATCACAGGAACATAATAAACAGATTAAGATTCAAGATTTCAAGCAGCAGTAGGTAAGCTTACAAAACAACATTCTTTCATTAAAGACGGAATAAGAAACAAAGACATCGTTCTGCAAGAAACAAATAGATGTACAGACAAACATTATAAGTCTTGCCTAAATTCACCTGCTAAAATGTAATAAAAAAGGAAACATACATACTGAATCTTTTCAGATTAGCATAAATAAAAATAACTACCAAAATCCTATTTTCAATGGGATATTTTTAGTTACCAGTGGGATTTCATCGTGAGATGAGATCCCACACCTTTTTTATAGAAGTACAAGATGATTCCTCTATTGTGCAAAATTCATCCTGTTCCCCACCCAACTAATATCTAAAAAGCAGTTTTATAGAATCTTTATCCCCTATAACTGTAATCATTTCATTTCTTTTCAGTATCTTTGCGTTCGGATAAATCATCAATTAAAAACAGAAAGAATATGAACGTAGGAGATAAAGCACCAGAGATTCTGGGTACTGATCAGGATGGAAAAGAAATTAAGTTGAGCGATTATAAAGGACAAAAGATTGTTCTTTATTTCTACCCTAAGGATTCAACATCAGGCTGCACTGCACAGGCATGCAACCTTCGTGATAACTACAAGGAGTTAAGAGACAAGGGATATGTGATTATCGGAGCAAGTATACAGGACGAGAAGTCACACAAGAAGTTTATTGAGAAGAACGAACTTCCCTTCCCACTCATTGCCGATACCGACTTAAAGCTCGTTGAGACATTCGGTGTTTATGGTGAAAAGAAGATGTATGGCCGCACCTACATGGGTACATTCCGCACTACTTTCATCATCAACGAAGATGGTATCATTGAGCGCATCCTCGGTCCAAAGCTAATTAAGACTAAGGATCACGCTGCTCAAATCCTTGCTGAAGACTAAGTCTTGCAATGGAAGACATAGTAAAAGAAAGTCGATAACACGCTCATAATAATAAGAGAACGCCAATAATAAAAGATTCAAAAAATGCTCTCTAATAAAAGAGATGTGATAAAAAAGAAACGAGACAACTATGTCTAAAGCTCAAGACACAAGCAGTAAGAAAACGAAGACGATAAGCAAAGATAGCAAAAGTCTAAGGAATAAAAAGCAACCTCCCCATTCACTTCCCTCTTCACATGGAGAGGAAGGGATGGTGAGGTCTTTTTGTAAGGATATAGGAACGAAGTCATTACGAAAAAGACTCCTAACCCTTGCTAACAAATATGAAACCTCGTCTTTTCTCAACGGCGACCCATCATGGTTTATGCACCAAGTGATTGGCAAAAGAAATCAAGAAACCATCGCTTTTATTGCTGCTTGCCTAAGTTATGGTTCACGACAAGTTTTCCTGCCTCGCATACAATATCTGCTCGATTGTTCACGTAGCGAACCCTACGAATGGATTAAAACAGGAAGGTACACACTCGACATTCCTAATGACAATCAATGCTTCTATCGTTTGTATACCAATGCTATGATGTGCGACCTCTTCCATGCACTACGAAAGATGTATGAGGAGTATGGCGACATGGAGAATTACATTCGCAACTATGCAAACCTCCAAAAGGGAAGTAAAAAGACTGATACAATTACCGCTATTGAAGCCATTTGTGCGCATTTTTTAAAACATGAAGCCGTCGGAATCGTACCCAAAAACACGAATTCAAGCTGTAAACGTGTATGTATGTTCCTACGCTGGATGGTTCGAACCAACTCTCCAGTAGACCTTGGACTATGGTCTGACCTCATCGACCAACGTTCGCTCATCATCCCTCTTGACACCCATGTCATACAGCAGTCTCTGCAATTAGGACTCATTACAAGCAAGACTGCTTCTATGTCGGTTGCTCGAAAACTAACCGATAAACTGTTAGAGATCTTTCCAAATGACCCTCTAAAAGCTGATTTTGCCCTCTTTGGATATGGAGTAAACCAGAAATAGAACAATCATCCTAATTTGATAACAGACTCAAAGGATAAAGTAAGAACTCGTTTTCTCTATCAACTTTGTAATAAAAATTCAAAGACTAAAAATTTAAAGAGGCTGAATTGGACGCTAACTAAGGCTTAATTGGCTTGCAAAAGGTGCCCTTTTGAGGTCTAAGTAACGCCCTTTTGAAGTCTTAATAAGCACCTTTTAAAACACACTTTCATATAACCCTGATTATAAGATAGTTACAAAAGCAGGTCAAAAGGGTGTTTTTTCTTAAATATCAGACTCCCATCCCCTCTCTTTTTGTAAAGTTATTTCACAAACATCAAATACTAAAACCCGTTTTCGAAAAGGAGAGAAAGGGAGCGTGAACAAATGAAAGTCGATACTTGAAAACAAATAAAAACAAAAATCCCGACTACGTTATAAACGCAGACGGGACCTTGTAACTACTCTCAAATTTCTAAATTACTTTTAAATTAGGCAGTGATGTGATTATTCAAGTTAACTGCCTTTGCTACTAATGCTGCAACTACTACAGCTGATAATACTACTGAAATCATAATCTTTTTACCTTTAATGGGGAACCTTTTTCCCCTGTTCATTAATATGTTATCCTTTAATTACGAGTGCAAAGTTAGACAAAAACAAAACATCCAACAAAAGATACAAACAATAATGTTAGGAATCTATCTTTTAATTAGCCTGTATCAAGTCGATTGATGTAAATCAAAGAAATATCACTTGCTTTTCTCAAATATTTAAACTAACTTTGCCAGCCGCAAGCAAAAACGCACAAAAAGAATGGAGAAAAACCAAGAATTACGCAATGCGTGGGACTTTGTTGAACACACTGGGATAAGTATTTTCCTCACAGGAAAGGCTGGAACTGGTAAAACAACCTTCCTTCGCACACTCAAAGAGCGCAGCAATAAACGAAATATTATTGTTGCTCCCACTGGTGTGGCTGCTATCAATGCGGGCGGTATGACAATCCATTCTTTCTTCCAGTTGCCCCTCTCGCCTTTCGTACCCAATACTAACATCAAGAATCGATTTGATTATAGCAAAGAGAAACGCAAGATTATGCGTACACTTGACTTGCTAATCATTGACGAGATTAGTATGGTACGAGCTGATGTTCTTGATGCAATTGACTCTGTTTTACGTCGTTTTCGTGAGCCAGACAAGCCCTTTGGTGGTGTACAACTCCTGATGATAGGCGACTTACAACAGCTTACTCCCGTTGTAACTCCTGAAGAAGAGGAACTATTACGACAGTATTATGACACTCCTTATTTCTTTGGTTCAAAGGCATTACGCAGCATTAGCTATGTAACTATTGAGCTAACCCACGTCTATCGACAGCAAGATGAAACTTTCATCACCTTACTTAATAATATAAGAGAGGGGAAAGTGTCTGCAGATGACCTCCAACGCCTCAACGAAAGATATGACCCAACGTTCCAACCAAAGGAAGGTAGTGATTATATTCGATTGACAACACATAACAGAATGGCGGAAAGCTATAACGAAGACCAACTTCGTAAACTTCCCGCAAAAGCCTATACCTTCAGCGCAGAAACGGATGGAAACTTCCCTGAATACAACTATCCAACAGACTTCAACCTTACGCTGAAGACGGGTGCGCAGGTGATGTTCATACGTAATGACAACAATGGACGTTACTATAATGGGCGTATTGGACACATTACCCATGTTGATAACGAGAAAATATACGTTCTTTGCCCAGGAGAGGATGAGGAATTTGAGGTTGAAGTTGAGACATGGGAGAACACTAAATACACCTTAAACGAGAAAACAAAACAAATAGAAGCAGAGGTGCAGGGGACTTTTAGGCAGTATCCACTGCGTCTGGCGTGGGCAATTACCATACATAAAAGCCAAGGGCTTACCTTTGAACACGCTATTATAGATGCACAAGCATCCTTTGCTTCAGGACAGGTTTATGTTGCATTAAGTCGTTGTAAGACCTTAGAAGGTTTGGTTTTGGCATCTCCGATTGGTAATACTGCGATTATAAATGATAATCGTGTAAGTGAGTATATCTCTCATCAAACAGAAGAAGCAGAAAAGAGTATCTCAGCTTTACCTACCTTGAAAGAAGAATACCATCGCCAATTACTTATCGAATTATTCAACTTCAACGAAATTAAAACCTACGAAACGGCTCTCTTTAGGGTATTAACAGAGTTCTTCTTCAAGTTTACAAAGATAAATGCACTGCATAAGATGGCGCTTACTGACTTAGAGTCGCGCATCATCCAAGTATCGATGAAATGGGAGAATCTTATCAAAAAGATGACAACCGAGCAGCTTCACGAAGAGGATTTCAAGGAGAGAATAAAGAAAGGAGCACTCTACTTCCATAGTGAGTTGACCGAAATCTTCAGTAGAATGATAGAGTTGACCAAGGAAGTACAGACAAATAATAAAATAGGTGCTAAACGTTTTGACAACGCTTACACTGAACTCAAACAGACTTACCTGGCAAAGCATGATCTGTTAGAGAGCATAATGGAAGATGGTTTCTCTATCACTACCTACCTCACAGCAAAGCAAGAGGCTATTCTCAACAGTATTTCCGATGGAAACGAGAGAAAAAGAAGAAAGAGAAAGGAAGATAAAGACAAACCTAAAGAGAAAAAAATCAGCACTTCTGAACAGACATATAACCTCTTCAAAACTGGAAAAAGCGTTGAAAAGATTGCCAAAGAGCGAGGATTGACACAAGGTACAATCCAAGGACATCTCGTATCTTACATCCTAAATGGAGACATAAAGCTTGAAGAAGTGATTGATGAAAAGAAAATAAATATCATCAAACGGATAATTAAAGCTGTTGGAACAGAGAACGGAATGAACCCTATTAAGGAGTTGTGCCCTTCAGATATAACCTATAATGACATACGATTAATTATGAAAACAATGGTAACTTAAAGACTAAACAACACCTTTACAATCTTATAAAAAGAGGGATTACCATGCTTTTCAAGATAATCAAACTATCAAAAAACGTCAAAAAAGAAGACCTAATAAAATAAAACAACCTCTGAGACGTTGTCATACAACATAAAATCCCAGCATAAACCGTACTAAAAAGGATAGAGTGAGGTTTTCTGAGATTATTTTATTATCTTTGTATTAGACAACAACACAAATATATCATGATACTAAGTTATGCAACCTCATTGGCGGCTATAATTGCTTCGGCTATATGCTTTGCCATCATTGCATTGATGTATAGGAAGTCCCCAAGTGGTCCACTCACTTTTAAACGTAGAATAATTATATTGGACTATGGGCTTCTTCTTCTATATCTTTGCTGCCATTTTTCACGTAGTATAAACGATGAAACGGAGATTTTATGCGTTCCGTCGATATTATCATTATACCTTCTCTGGGAGTCTTTCCTTATCACATGCACGACATTCAGCAATGGAAAGATTTACAAGAATACATATGCTCTGTTATTCTATAACCTCTTACCGCTATCACTACTTGTCCCACAGATGATATATGCAGCGAACGGAGACATTCATCATTACCAGAATTATAGTCAGCTATTAGCTGATCTCCAACAAACGATGCCAATACAAGCATTAATGCGTATTATCTTTTCAGCAGGTATCCTCTTCTGCAAGCTATTGATGATTATAGAGATTGTGACACAACTGATTAAATATAAGCATCAAATTATCGATGAAAACGGAGATCTTAGAGGTATAGCACAACGCAACAAGTTCTATTTAGGGACGGGAATACTCCTCATAATGATAACGTTAGGACAGCTTGTTCCGTCTACAATTTACCATGCCTTATTAAAGATTTGCATCATCTTTACTGTCATAGCAATCACACGTTCCTACGTGAATCTACATAAACACATTATGATTTTGGAGTCAAACAACTATAACAAAGGTAACTCTATTAAAGAGAAAATAGACAAGTGGCTTCATCAGGACCCATTCCCATTGGCTGATACAGAGCTTACAATGGAGAAGACGGCAACGTCTATAGGAATACAGACCGTAGCTCTCTCCTACTATATCTATGAGTTTGCGGGTAAGACATTCCTATCTTGGCAAAGCGAATGTCGTATGATTCATTGCCGTGAGTTACTCAAAAACGATGACAAAAACATCTCAGAAATCGCATACGAATGTGGTTATAGCGACCTTGCAGCTATGAGTAAAGCCTTCAAAAAGAGGTTCGGAGTAGCTCCAACTATTTATAGGAAGAGGCTTAGCGACGCAAAAAAACCTCAAAGTACAGATCCCCTTGAAGATGAAGTTTAATCGATGAAATGGGCGAAAAACGATGTTTTAAAAGGGTGTAAAAGGTAGTTATAACAACAAATAACGCTTATAACAAATATTATTTATTTCCACAAGCATATTTTTTAAAGAAAATAACTACCTTTGTAAGGTCTATTAAAGATATTTCTTGAGTAGCAATCAAATTACGTTTAAATAGTTATTAGTAAGTTAATAGTCAAATTAAACTAATTAGGATGGTCCTCGTGAGAAGATTGCCTAATGATTTTTTGAGTCAAATAATTTTTTGAGTTATTTAGTTAAGTGGCTGAGTGTATGTCTGCGTGAGCAGATATACACTTTTTTCTTTTCTATAGTTTGAGCCGACAAATCGCGTGGTTTCATAAGAACTTCACACATAAACAATTCTTTAGTAGCCTACCTTATAATTCACAATGAGGCAAACACATCTCTCCTCTACCATCTTTATCCATTGTATTATAGCTTTTTCCATGTCATATTCTTGGTAAGCACCAACTGTGCGAAGTATGAGCACCAATCGTGCGGAGTACTAACACCATTCGTGCGGAGGGTTAAACACCTTATAATATACGACTAAGATGAAAGCCGTTTGCTGTTATCAAAGAGCTATATAGCCCAAAATGAAATAACATTAGTGGATTAAGAGGCTTCCTTTCTCAAAGACATTAGGAATGAAAAGAGCATAACTATCAGCTTTAAAGTACTATTTTGATTAAAAATTATTAGGCTGTAATAATAGAGAATAATATCCTTAAATACTTTGCCAGATAATCTGAAAATAACTAATTTTGCAGATAGAACTTTCATTATAAGACAAAAGATATGGCAAATTTAAGATTTGGAGCTGTTGAAGAAGCATTCAAAAAACGCCCCTTAGAAGTCAAGACACCTACAGAACGTCCAGAACAGTTCTACGGTAAGTACGTCTTTAATCGTGCAAGAATGTACAAGTATCTCCCTGTTGATGTGTACCAAAAGCTGATAGACGTCATTGACAATGGTTCACGATTAGACCGTTCCATCGCTGATGCAGTAGCGCAAGGCATGAAGAAATGGGCAGAGGAACATGGAGCAACTCACTACACCCACTGGTTCCAACCGCTAACAGAAGGTACAGCAGAGAAACATGACGCCTTTGTCGAGCATGATGGTAAAGGAGGAATGATAGAAGAGTTCTCAGGAAAACTTCTCGTTCAGCAGGAACCTGACGCCAGTTCTTTCCCTAATGGAGGAATCCGCAATACATTTGAAGCACGTGGCTATTCAGCCTGGGACCCAACCAGTCCTGTATTCATCATCGAAGACACACTTTGTATTCCTACAATATTTATATCTTATACTGGAGAAGCACTCGACTACAAAGCACCCTTATTAAAATCACTCCATGCTGTTAATGTTGCAGCAACTAAGGTTTGCCAATACTTTTATCAAGACGTAAAGCAGGTTCACACTAACCTTGGATGGGAACAAGAATACTTCCTTGTAGATGAAGACTTGTACTTTGCTCGCCCTGACCTTATGCTTACAGGCCGTACACTGATGGGGCATGACTCTGCAAAGAACCAGCAAATGGACGACCATTACTTCGGTACAATCCCAGAGCGTGTACAAGCTTTCATGAAGGATCTTGAGATACAAGCACTCGAATTGGGTATCCCTTGCAAGACACGTCACAATGAGGTTGCTCCTGGTCAGTTTGAGTTGGCTCCTATCTTTGAGGAATGTAACCTTGCTGTAGACCATAATATGCTACTGATGTCACTCATGAAGAAGGTTGCACACAAGCATAGTTTCCGCGTTCTTCTACATGAGAAACCTTTCGCTGGAGTCAATGGTTCTGGTAAACATAACAACTGGAGCCTAAACACTGACACTGGTATTCTCCTCCATGCAGCAGGTAAGACACTTAACGATAACCTTCGTTTCGTAGTCTTCATCGTAGAAACCTTGATGGCTGTCTACAAGCACAATGGTCTTCTGAAAGCATCAGTTATGAGCGCAACCAACGATCATCGTCTTGGAGCTAACGAAGCACCACCTGCTATTATCTCCTCATTCCTCGGAAAACAGATTAGTGATCTCCTTGAGCATATAGAAAAGGCTGACAAGGAAAACATCTTTAGCCTTACTGGAAAGACTGGTTTACAGATGGACATTCCTGAGATTCCAGAGTTACTTATCGATAATACCGACCGTAACCGCACATCTCCTTTTGCCTTTACAGGTAACCGCTTTGAGTTCCGTGCAGTAGGTTCTGAGGCTAACTGTGCATCTGCTATGATTGTACTGAACACTGCTGTAGCAGAAGCTTTAGAGCGTTTCAGTGAGCGTGTTGACGCCTTGGTTGAGAAAGGTGAAGACCTAACATCGGCAATTATCGATATCATTCGTGAAGACATTAAGACCTGTAAACCTATCCACTTCGATGGAAACGGATATTCTGATAGCTGGAAAGAAGAAGCCAAGAAGCGTGGACTCGATTGCGAATCAAGTTGTCCTAAGTGCTTCGACCGCTATCTCGACGAAGATTCTATCAAGATGTTCGAGTCGATGAACGTGATGAAGCGTAACGAGTTGGAGGCACGTAACGAGGTAAAATGGGAGACATACACCAAGAAGATACAAATCGAAGCACGTGTAATGGGCGATTTGGCGATGAATCATATCATCCCTGTGGCAACACATTACCAGAGTCAGTTAGCGAAGAATGTGCAGAATATGGTCAATATCTTCGGAGATGTAGAGGGAAAACAGCTCAGCGAACGTAACATAAAGATTATACGCGAGATTGCTGAACGCACTAATATCATCGAAACTGGTGTTGAAGAACTTGTCAATGCACGTAAACAAGCCAACAAAATAGAAAGTCAACGCGAAAAAGCTATCGCTTATCATGATACTATCGCACCAAAGATGGAAGCCATCCGATATCAGATTGATAAATTAGAGTTAGTAGTCAGCGATGAGCTTTGGACACTTCCGAAGTATCGCGAACTACTCTTTATTAGATAAAAGATTGCAATTTCATCGACAATTAACACTTTCTTCGTATCTTTACTTAACACTGTAAGGGGCGAAGAAAGTACCAAAAGAAAGGCAGGTAATCCAAATATCAACGGATTACCTGCCTTTCTTTTATCGCTCTAATAAACGTATTACAACTGTTCTTTCTCCTTATAGATAACATTATTAGCACCGCTTGTGAACTTCAGTGCCTCAGGATGCTCATCTACAAAGCTTTCAATATGACGAACACGCTTCTCTTCGAAGATCTCATCAACCGCAATAAGAATACCAGTTTCCTCTACATCACCAAAGCCATAGTTGATAGCTGTACCGAAGAGTTTCATCGTTGGGGAAAGATTCATATAAGCATTCACTAAAGGAGGGATGTTATATCCCAACTCACGTATCTCTCTATTTAATATTCTATAGTCCTCCTTGAAACCATTTCCTTGGAAAAGAGCATCCAACTCAGTGGTTGGAGTGTCAATTTTCAACGGTTTAATCGGTATAATAAGGTCATCCTTATCATCAAAATACTTCTTCAAAAAGTAAAGAATCATATCCCTACCACGACGGATATAAGAAGGATACATGGTCATCTTTCCGAAGAAATACTTACATTCAGGGTACAACACCGTCAACGCTCCAAGTCCATCCCAAAGGTTATCCAACGCAAATATGCTCTTAGAATTCTTACGAACATTCTGGTAATCCAATGAAACAAAAGAACGTCCAAGCTCAACTGTATAAGGAGCATACTCCTTCATGAACTTATCAGAGAAATGGAACATGTGACTTGTTGCGACCTTTGGTTGTCCGTTTTTATCTATTTCCCACTCGCTACCAAAGATATAACGATATCCACCGATAATCTCTTCCGCTTCAGGATTCCAAACAATCAACTGTCTACAACAATTCTCCATCGTGTCGAACTCATCGACATCCATCGATTTGCCCGTACCACCCCCAGCCGAACGGAAAGCAATTTCGCGCAGACGCCCAATCTCCTTCATCACATTAGGAGCTGTCTTAGCCGTCACAACATAAATTTCATTGTGACTTTTGTTCGTCGAACGAAGCATCCGTTCAGGAGTCAACTCGCTCTTGAGTAACTCCTTGCTAATGGGTTGGATGATTTCTTCTTCCATATATTCTATCTATCTTTTTCTTTCTCTAAATCTAATCGCGTGATTGAACCTTTTATTCTATCATTTAATAAGGCCAAATTTTAGAGCTCATAAACCATGTCTTCAACAAATTTCGCCCATTCCATCGATGTGCGACTCTTATCAAACGTCTGCCAAGGGATTGGTTTTCCTATTGCAACACGGAAGGTTTTACCAACGTTTCTGTACATCTCATCAACAAGGAATAGCATCGCTATATTCACCTTCTTAACGTATTTATCACTGAAATGTGCTATACGATAGAATCGATCAGAATTACGTCCGCCAAAGAAGATGGGAACTACATCACGCTGATACTCCACACTCTTGGTGATAAACGTCTTCTTCCACTCTAAGTCATGAATCTTCCCATTAATCTTACGACTATTCAGTCCAGCAGGGAACATCAAAATATGATTATCACTTTTGAAGCCAGCCTCAACCATGCGAGGGAAATCACGACTCTGCTTTCCAGTTTTGTTGATGCCAATACTTACTGGTTTTAAGCCCGGAAGATTGAGTAACAAGTCATTAACCAAATAGCGAAATCTGCCATCATAGTGCTTACCGATAATAGATCCCAATGCTACACCATCCTGCCCACCAAGAGGATGATTTGAAACAAAGGTATAAAGCTTACCATCATCCTTATCTGGAAGATTCTCTAAACCTTCGATTTGCAGCGTCATGTCAAGATATCTAACACATTCCGTGAGCCATTCTGTTCCAGACAAACCACGACTATCCCATAGAAACTGATTAACCTCATCTTCATGAAGGATTCTTTTTAGCCAATTGACAGCAAAAGGAGGAACGAATTTAGCTTTCGCCCCCATCTTATCTCTTAGAATCTTGTCTATGTTTATCGTCTTCTCTATTTCTGCACCCATGTTCTCAAATCTCTCCTAACAAAATGCAAAAATAACGAAACGATTTGGAATAGCTTGCGTTTTTTGCGAAAAATATATGTTTAAACAGAAAAAAATCATGTCAACAACAGCGCTGATTACTCTCATTTAAAACCAAATGCTCCATTTTACCCCACTATTTTTTGCATCCTCCACTTCACATAATGAGTCCTAAAACCTACTTTGATACGCCAAAAAGACTGAAAGAAAGGCAACTCAAAAAGAAGGAAATAAAAGCAAAAAGGGAACAACAAAACTCGTACTAAAAAACGTATTTTGTAATAATATTTCACAACATCAATTTCAACATATGCTCTTTTAGCATCTTAAAGACGCCCAATAAGCTTGCAAAAGGTACCCTTTAAGACCCTAACTAACGCCCTTTTGAAGTCCGATTAAGCACCTTTTGAAAAACGCTTTTACAACCCTTTGATTATCTGATACTTACAAAGGGATTCAGAACAATACTTTTTAGACCTAAATTAGCATTTCAAACCCTCATCGTTGTAAATATATTTCAAAACACCACACAACTCACTCAACACGCTTAACACACAGCAAAAATCAAGTACACCACGAAGCGCAATTGACAAGAGGACAGGAACGTCGGCTAAAGTGTTAATATTCTAAAAATAGAGGTCGTTAACAAAATATTGTGGAGCATAGTGGGGATATGTGGGGAAAAATGTGTAACTTTGAAGCCAAATACAGCTTTATAAAAAATAAACATGAGATTCTTAGGCAATATCGAAGCAAAAACAGACGCAAAAGGAAGAGCCTTCCTGCCTGCAGTCTTCCGCAAGGTGCTCAACGCATCAGGCGAGGAATCGTTGGTATTGCGCAAAGATATCTTCGAGCCATGCTTAGTTCTCTACCCCGAGTCTGTTTGGAACGAACGAATGGACGCACTCCGCAAGCGTTTGAGTCGCTGGAGCCGTCGCGACCAGATGATTTATCGCCAGTATGTCACAGATGTTGAGATGATTACATTGGACGGGAACGGTCGTTTCCTCATCCCAAAACGATATCTAAAAATGGCGAATATCGACCAGCAGATTAGATTTACAGGAATGGACGACTGCATTGAAATCTGGGCAAACGGCGAGAACAACGAGCCATTCATGTCGGCTGAAGAATTCAGCAAGGCCATGGAAGAAACCATGGGCATGGAAGGAGCCAACTCGTTTGACACCCCTTCACAAAACAACGATTAGTCAACCACAAAAGAATCAACAGCATGATTAAGACTGCAGAATGTTATCATATCCCAGTACTCCTCAACGAAAGCATTGAAGGATTAAACCTACATGCCAACGGAGTCTACGTGGATGTAACTTTCGGAGGCGGAGGTCATAGCCGAGAGATTCTTTCTCGATTAGCAGAAGGCAGTCATCTTTACAGCTTCGACCAAGATGCTGACGCCGAGCAGAATATTGACAACATGGGCTTAAGTGCGGAACAGGTAGACCGCTTCACCTTTGTTCGTTCTAACTTCAGATACCTGAAGAACTGGATGCAGTATTATGGCGTAGAATACATAGACGGACTACTTGCCGACCTTGGTGTTAGTAGCCATCACTTTGATGATGAAACACGTGGGTTCTCATTCCGCTTCGAAGCTCCACTTGATATGAGAATGAACAAACGAGCAGGAATAACAGCTGCCGACATCCTCAACGACTACGATGAAGAACGATTGGCAGACATACTCTATCTCTATGGAGAACTGAAGCAGTCGCGCCGCATCGCCTCAGCCATTGTCAAGGCAAGAGGACAGAAAACATATAAAACAACGAACGACTTACTGACAACCATCGAACCTTTCTTTCAGCGGGCACGCGAAAAGAAAGACATGGCAAAAATGTTTCAAGCCCTTCGCATCGAAGTAAATCACGAGATGAATGCCTTGAAGGAAATGCTTATGGCAGCAACCGAACTGCTTCGCCCTGGCGGTAGACTATCGGTTATTACCTACCACTCCTTAGAGGACAGAATGGTAAAGAACATTATGAAGTCAGGAAATATAGAGGGTAAAGTGAAACAAGACTTCTTCGGACGAATAGAAACGCCATTCCGATTAGTCAACAACAAAGTTATCACAGCAAGTAACGACGAACAAGAACGCAACCCACGAAGCCGAAGTGCAAAACTAAGAATAGCAGAAAAGAAAGCAAATGAATGACGAGAACGACAAGAAGAATCCAACGCTGACGGAGCATCCTCTCACAGAAGATCAGACTGCTTTCACTGAAGAGAGCATAAACGTCACAGAGCCACTCGTAAAGGCAGAGACTATAGAAAATAAACAAGAAGCTACTGCGAATAACGAGGTAGCAGCACCACTAACGGAGGAGGAAGAAAAAAGAATAGAAGAAGAGGTAGAAGTAGAAAAGATTAAAGCTGCCATTGAGGAGCAAGCACGCGAAGATGAGCAACCACAATCATCAAACTTCACACTAAGAAAGATTCTTGGAGGTGACATCCTCTCTGCACGACTCCTACGTAATAACATCTGGTTGATTATCACCGCTGTGATTTTCACTATTGTTTACATATCAAATCGATACAGCGTACAGAAGTACCTTATTGAGATTGATAAGTTGCAAAAAGAGTTGGAGGACGCTAAGTATCGTGCGCTTTCAAGTAGTAGTCAACTCACAGAGAAGACACGTGAGAGCCATATACTTGAGATATTGAAAACGAGAAAGGACAGTGTACTAAAGATGTCTGACCGTCCACCTTATATTATAGATGTACCCGAGAAATAGGATATGAGTAAGTTTGATAATAGCAAAGTAATGCCTCGCTACAGTGTTATAGCGATCATCATGTCGCTTGTAGCTGTAGCTGTTATTGGTAAGACTATCTACACTATGACTGCAGGTAGAACCTACTGGCTGGAAGTTGCTGCTTCTCAAAAGAAAGACAGCGTCACAGTAAAGCCTACCAGAGGTAATATCCTAAGCTGTAATGGGCAACTTATGGCAAGTTCATTACCTGAATTTAAGGTTTACATGGACTTCAACGCACTCAAAGCAGCTGGAAACGATACAGCGTTCGTCGATAGCATCAACTATATCAGTAAGGGATTGAATAACATCTTTCCCGAGAAATCAGCAGCCTACTTCAAAAAGTACCTCATGGAAGGCTACCACAAAGAGAGTAAGCATTGGGCGATATGGAACGAGCGCATAGACTATAACACATTTAAAGAGATACAGAGCCTCCCTATTTTCCACCTTTCTAAATATAAGAGTGGATTCCACTGGGATGAGTTCAATGCACGTCGTCGTCCGTTTGGCTCACTTGCTCAACGTACGATAGGTGATATGTTCGGCGCAAAAGATACTGCTCGCTGTGGATTAGAGCTTTCATACGACTCTATTCTGCGTGGTACAAATGGTATCATCCACCGTCGTAAGGTTCGTAACAAGTTCCTTGATATCACGGATACACCACCAATTGATGGTGCCGACATCATAACTACCATTGACGTCAGCATGCAAGACTTAGCAGAGCGTGCCTTGTTGGACGAGCTGAAAGACCCTAACGTAAATGGTAATGTAGGTGTTGCTATTGTGATGGAAGTCGCAACTGGTGACGTGAAGGCTATTGTCAACTTAGATAAATGTAGTGATGGCGAATATAGAGAGGTTAAGAATCATGCCGTAAGTGACTTGCTTGAGCCTGGTTCTGTCTTTAAGACAGCCTCTATCATGACCATCCTTGATGATGGACTCGTTGATACTATGTACACTGTTCAGACTGGACCGGGTGTGTGGAACATGTACGGACGAGACATGAAGGACCACAACTGGACACGTGGAGGATATGGAACGCTGACGCTGCCATGGACTTTGAAATACAGTTCAAACATCGGTGTCAGTCGTATCATTGACATGCACTACCACAAGAACCCAGAGAAATTCGTTCAAGGTATCTACGACTTAGGACTTGCAACTGATTTCCATGTCCCTATCGTAGGCTATTCACCAGCACGAATCCGCATGCCACATAAGAATAGTCGTGGTCAGTATGACAATTGGAGTGCCACTGCACTGCCATGGATGAGTATTGGTTATGAGACACAGATACCACCAATATCGACTCTTGCCTTCTATAATGCGATCGCCAATGGTGGTAAGTTAATGCAGCCACGATTTGTAAAACAGATTGTAAAAAATGGTGAGGTCATCTATAACAATCCGCCAAAGGTATTAAAAGAGCGTATTGCAAAAGAAAGTACCATCAAGAATATTACACGCATTCTGACGGAAGTTGTCTCAGAAGGTTTGGGTAAGAAGGCGGGCTCTGACAAATTCCTCGTTGCAGGTAAGACTGGTACTGCCCAGATGTCAAAGGGAGCCTTGGGTTATAAAACTGGTGGAACAAACTATCTCCTCAGCTTTGCAGGCTTCTTCCCTGCCGACAAACCTCGTTACAGTTGTATTGTCTGCATACAGAAGACAGGTCTCCCAGCATCCGGAGGTGGTATGAGTGGAGTTGTATTCCACCACATAGCGGAAGGCATTATGGCACAGAGTCTGAAGCTGAATGTTACTGATGCACACGATGCTTCATCTGTAACAATCCCTACAGCAAAGACAGGCAACCTGCTTGCAACAGACTATGTGCTGAATTCTCTCGGCTTTCAAATAACGAATGGTTGGAACGGTGCTTACCCATTTGGTAATCCTATATGGGGAACAACCACCATAAAAGGAAAGTCATTGACCTTCCAAAAGGAGCAAACACCTAAAGCCAACATAGTCCCTGACGTCCATGGCATGGGTGCTCGCGACGCTGTTTACTTGATGGAGAAACATGGTATTAAAGTAATACTTACCGGTAGAGGTCGTGTTATTAAACAAAGCGTTGCACCAGGCGAGAAGGTTAAAAGGGGCATGAAATGTGAATTAAGAATGGGATAAACATTCTCTTCACAAAGGCAGAACACTTCGATTACAATCATAAAGAATAAGAAAAGAACAAAGATATGAAGTTAAGCGAATTACTCAAAAACGTTAAGGTTATTGCCAGCCAAGGCAATATTGACGTTGAGATTAAAGGAGTGAACATTGATAGTCGTAAGATAGAGAACGGCCACTTGTTCATCGCAATGAAAGGAACACAGGTAGACGGACATAAATTCATTAGCAAAGCTATTGAGTTAGGAGCCGTAGCAATCCTACTTGAAGATATGCCTGAGGAACTGAATGAAAAGGTAACATACGTTCAGGTAGCATCAACTGAGGAAGAAGCAGGAAAGGTTGCCACAATGTTCTATGGAGAACCATCACGCAAACTAAAGCTGGTTGGTGTAACTGGAACGAACGGTAAGACAACCATTGCCACCTTATTATATAGAATGTTCCGTGAATTCGGTCGTAAGGTAGGCTTACTCTCTACCGTATGTAACTATATTAATGATGAGGAAGTTCCTGCAAGTCACACTACTCCAGACCCAATAGAGCTTAACAGTCTACTTGCGAAGATGGTTGAGGCAGGCTGCGAATATGCATTCATGGAGTGTTCCAGCCATGCTATCCATCAGCATCGTATAGGTGGTTTAGAGTTTGTAGGAGGCATCTTTACCAACCTTACACGTGACCACCTCGACTACCATAAGACTTTCGAGAACTATCGCAATGCCAAGAAGATGTTCTTCGACGGATTACCTAAGACTGCTTTTGCCATTACCAATGCCGATGACAAGAACGGAATGATTATGGTTCAGAACACAAAGGCAACAGTCAAGACCTATTCTATCAAACGAATGGCAGACTTCCGTGCAAAGATTCTTGAATGCCACTTTGAAGGAATGTACCTTGAAGTTGACGGCAAAGAGGTTGGCGTACAGTTCATTGGTAAGTTCAATGTGAGCAATCTGCTTGCAGTATATGGTGCTGCCATCATGTTAGGTAAGAAGCCAGAAGACGTCCTAATAGCAATGAGCACACTCAAGAGTGTTAACGGACGATTAGAACCTATCCAATCACCAGAAGGCTACACTGCTGTTGTTGACTACGCCCATACACCAGACGCATTGGAGAATGTCCTCAGTGCTATTCACGATGTACTTGATGGTAAGGGCGGACATGTCATTACTGTCTGCGGTGCAGGCGGACATCGTGACAAGGGAAAGCGTCCATTAATGGCTCAAGAGGCTGTTAAACAAAGTGACACTGTCATCCTTACAAGTGACAATCCACGCGACGAAGAGCCACAGGCTATTATCGATGATATGCTTGCAGGACTTGACACTACACAGCGCAAGAAGGTTCTCACGATTACTGATCGTAAGGAAGCAATTCGCACTGCAGCCATGATGGCACAGAAAGGTGACGTTATTCTTGTTGCAGGTAAGGGACATGAGAACTACCAAGAGATAAATGGTGTGAAGCATCATTTCGATGACCACGAGGTTATCCGTGAAATCTTCGGTATCAAGTAATTCTAAAATAGAGACCCTATCGTCTATCGTAAGAACAACATAAAAGAGAAATAAAATGTTATACTATATCTTCCGTTGGCTTGACCAGTTCGGTATCAGTGGTTCTCACCTTTGGGGCTACATCAGTTTCCGTTCTATCTTGGCAATGATATTAGCACTGATTATCTCTGCATGGTTCGGAGAACGCTTCATTAAATACCTCAAGAAGAAGCAGATTACAGAGGTACAACGAGATGCACAGATTGACCCATTTGGTGTCAAAAAGATTGGTGTGCCATCAATGGGTGGTATTATCATCATCGTTGCCCTTTTGATTCCAGTTGTCTTGTTAGGTAGACTACGTAATATCTATCTGCTCCTGATGATTGTCACTACCATTTGGTTGGGTTTCCTCGGCGGTATGGATGACTTCATTAAGATTTTCAAGCACGATAAGGAAGGACTGAAGGGTAAATATAAGATTATCGGACAAGTAACCATTGGACTTATCGTTGGCTTGGTTCTTTGGGCATCTCCAGATGTCAAAGCCAACTTGAACCTTGAGGTAGCTAATCAGAATGGGAAGGAAGTCGTCATCAAACATGAAGCAAAAGCTGTGAAGACACTGAAGACAACCATACCATTTGTAAAATCACATAATCTTGATTATTCAGAAATTGTAGGTTTCTTAGGTAAGTACAAGACTGCTGGTGGCTGGATTCTGTTTGTCCTTATGACCATCTTCGTTGTCACGGCCGTATCTAATGGTGCGAATCTTAATGACGGAATGGATGGTATGTGCGCAGGAAACTCCGCCATCATAGGTGTCGTATTGGGTATATTAGCCTACGTAAGTAGTCATATACAATACGCAGCCTACCTCAACATCATGTACATCCCAGGCTCGGAAGAATTAGTTGTGTTCTTCATGGCATTCATTGGAGCATTGATAGGCTTCCTCTGGTACAATGCTTATCCTGCACAAGTGTTCATGGGTGACACGGGAAGTCTTACCATCGGCGGTATCATAGCAGTAGGTGCAATCATCATTCACAAGGAATTGATGCTTCCGATTCTCTGTGGCGTATTCTTTATTGAGAGCTTAAGTGTTATCGTACAGGTTTGGTACTACAAGTTAGGAAAGCGTAAAGGTGTTAAACAGCGTATCTTTAAGCGCACACCAATACATGACAACTTCCGCACACAAGATAGCCAACTCGATCCAGAGTGTAACTATCTCTTGAAAAAACCACATAGTGCAGTGCATGAGAGTAAGATTACACTACGCTTCATCATCGTGACTATCATCCTCGCTGCAATGACTATCATCACACTGAAGATAAGATAAGCACGAGGCGTGCGAGGCGTTAGCACGATATGTGCGGGGCGTTCGCACAATTGGTGTCCATACGAAACACCACACAGCTGACTACTACCCAAGAGGTGAGTAACCGTTTACTCGAAGAGAGGTAAGCAGCCAACAAACAAAAACATTACATAAGCAAGAGTAAGGAAAGGAAAGATATATGAAAAGAATAGTAATACTTGGTGCCGGTGAAAGTGGTGCCGGCGCAGCCATATTGGCAAAGAAAGAAGGCTTCGATGTCTTTGTTTCTGACATGTCAGCCATTAAGGACAAGTATAAGAAGATGCTTGATGACCGTGGTATAGAATGGGAAGAGGGACAACACACAGAAGAGAAGATTCTCAATGCTGATGAAATCATCAAGAGTCCTGGTATTCCTAAAGAAGCTCCTATTGTTCAGAAACTTATCGCACAGGGTACACATATCATTAGTGAAATAGAATTTGCTGGTCGATACACCAACTCTAAGATGATATGTATTACTGGAAGTAATGGAAAGACCACAACAACGAGCCTCATCTATCATATCTTCAAAGATGCTGGTTACGACGCTGGTTTGGCTGGTAACATTGGTAACAGTCTTGCACTGCAAGTAGCAGAAGACCCACATGAGTATTATATCATTGAGTTGAGCAGCTTCCAGTTGGACAATATGTATGACTTCCGTGCCAATATTGCCATCCTTCTCAATATCACCCCTGACCACTTGGACCGCTATGACTACAAGTTTGAGAACTACGCAGACGCTAAGATGCGTATCATTCAGAATCAAACCAAGGAGGATAGCTTCATTTACTGGAACGATGACCCTGTAATCAAGAAGGAACTCGAGAAGTTTGATGTACATGCCGTATGCTATCCTTTCTCTGAATTAAAGGAGAAGGGCAGTATCGGTTACATTGAAGAAGGACAGTATACGATTGAGCAGCC
>ERZ773087.540-NODE-540-length-27792-cov-28.604644_pt1 | contig 27792 bp, 29 predicted proteins | sample MGYA00511375_ERZ773087 | MGnify/ENA primary metagenome ERZ773087 (study PRJEB29015, sample SAMEA2737995) | human oral metagenome | biome: human oral; feature: human-associated habitat; material: dental | place: China | collected 2063 ...
CTTATTCTGATACTGAACTTGATGATATTGCGCGTCGAGCAGTATTGGCAGTTGACGATAAACCAGACGGTCTGTTTGGTGTTGATATGGCTTATGACAAAAACGGTATACCAAACCCAACAGAGATTAATATTGGTCGCTTCTTTACGACACACGAGTTCTTTACTCAGGCGGGTCTAAATATGCCTGAAATGTTTGTCAAGCTTGGATATGGTGAAACTGTACCAAAAATTGACAATAATACCAACCCTCTACCAGATGGTTTAGTGTGGATTCGGGGTATGGATTTTCGACCAGTTCTATCTGACATGAAGACTGTTGAAGAGAGTGTTGCCGAGCGCGACCGTATTCTTCGGGAGCTGTAATAATGAAAGTTCTTATTACAGGCGCTTCGGGCTTTGTCGGTAGGCGTCTATTAGAGATAGTGTCTACCGATTGGGAAATCGTATGCTTAGGCAGGTCGCGGCTAGATGGCGATAATGTCCAATGGGTAGAATGTGACTTATCGGATAAAGAAAGTGTAAAAATGGCCGCTAGAGAGTTGGAGGATAAAGCATATGATGCTGTGGTTCATTTAGCTGCCTTTGTGCCAAAAAAACCGGATGAAGATACCTTAGAAAAAGGTAAAGAAGGAAATATAGATGCTACCATTAATCTTCTAACATATTTTGGCGAAAAGACCAATAAGATTATTATTGGTAGTACGGCCGAAGTTTATGATAAATCAAAGATTAGCGGTATGATTACTGAGGATAATGTTGTTTCTGGCAGTTCATATTATGGGTCTACTAAGATAGCTAGTGAGATGATCTCTCAGTCTTATGCAAAGAAAAATAGCAAAGAGTTGACTATCTTGCGATTCTCAGTTATGTATGGTGGATATGATCCTATTTCTCGGGCTATACCAAACTTTATTAGAGCTGCTAAATCTGGAGATGATTTGACTATTTACGGTCCATCAGTCTTGCGTGACTATATTCATATTGATGATGTTGTGCGTAGCATTATCTGCGCGGTGAATGCTGATGGTGCAGATGTTGTTAATATTGGTACTGGTCGAGGCGTCTCTATTAAAGAAATAGCTCAAGCGGTTGTTGATAGTATGCAATCAAAGAGTCAGGTTACTATCATGTCTGAGAACGGTGGTTGCGATATAGTCATTGATATATCTCGAGCGGAGAAGTTGCTCGATTATCATCCTGAAGTATTTTTCCCAGATAAACTTAAAGATATGGAGAAATTGTATAAATAATAGAAATATCTTTGTTGACTTTGACGGTACGTTGGTTGATATTGCCCCGCGACACTATCGGGTGTATGAAAAGTGTGTTAAGGCGTTGGGTGGGACTCCACTTGACAAAGAGGAATATTGGGAAATGAAGCGCGCTAACGTGTCTTGGGACAAGCTACTACCACTGAGCGGCCTGAGCATTGATGAAAAAGATGCATATCTCAAACTGTTTATTGACCGGATCGAGTCGCAAGAAGAATTGGGTGCGGATGAACTCTTTAAGGATAGTTTGCGCACACTAGAACAGCTACGGGCAAATGATAACAAGTTGTACCTATTAAGCCTGAGGCGAAATGCAAATGCTTTTGATTGGCAGATTGAACATTTGGGAATTCGGCATTTGTTTGAAAAGATTTTGTCGGGCCATAGTGACACGAAAGAGGGAACGCTACTGAAAAAGGCGGATATTGTCAGGCAAATAGTGGACAATCCAAGTGAAGTCGTTATCATTGGTGATACCGAAGCAGACGTTGCAGCGGCTCAGCAGCTTGATGCAACTAGTATTGCCCTACTGAGCGGTATTCGTAACGAGGAATTTTTATCAGCCATGCATCCAAACTATCTCGTTGACGGTATTGGCGATGTGAACAATATCAAACTGTAGCTTATTTCTTAAAATTGTTGCTCTCATTAGAGACATCAATAGTGAGTGCTGTCAAGACTAGCTGTACACTTAAAACAAAAGGTAATACAGCTAACATGACACTGCCGGCGGTCGGTGATTGATGAGCAAATAATTTAACACACAATAAGAAACCTGCAATCAGTAATGAGATGATAAAGAAAAACATACCGGTAAACAAGAATAGTGCTACGGGGTGAAAACCATATAGAACATATTTGTAGTAAATTCGTCGCCAAAAACCCTTCCATACGGCCCTAAGGTTACGCCAAGCGGTTGGGATTAGTTTAATAGTTGACTTCTCATCACCGTAGTGAGCTGGCACGGCGTGGTCAATGACTTTAGCATTAACTATAGATAGGGCTGTTAGCATACTAGTTTCATAGTCGTAGCGCTTTTCCACTATGGAGAAATCGACCTTTTCAATTATGTCGCGGCGTAGCCAACCGCAGCCATTAGTGATGTCTGTGATGGAATAATATCCAGTCGAGAATTTTGTCAGCAGTGATATGAAAATATTGCCAAATTGGCGGTATTTCGGCATAGTCTTAAAGGCTTCTCGGTGGAAGAAGCGGCTAGCTTTCACGTAATCTGCTGATTGATCGATAAAATCGTCTAGCATTACCTCGAGGTATGACGAGTCAAACTGGTCGTCACCAGCCACTATCCCGATAGCGGTCGCTTTGGTGTGCTCAATAGCGTAATTATATCCTGCGATGAGAGCACCGCCGACACCTTGATTTGTTTTGTTGTCAACGACAATCAGTCGATCATTTTGCTTTTTTAATTTATTTAGAACGCCAATGGTGTCATCAGTGCTGGCATCATTAACGGCTATAACATGGTCAATGTACTTTGGTAATTTCTTGATCGTTTGAGTGATCATTTTTTCTTCGTTATAACAAGGTATAACAACTGCGGTCTCTAATTTTCTATACATACCTTTCATTATACTATAAAACATGTATCGTTGTTGAGTGTGCTATGATTAATAAAGGCAGTATGAAAAATATTAGTTTCCAGATATTTTTGTTTGGTGTTGTTGGCGGTGTAACGTTACTGATTGATACGTTGGTGACGTACATTCTTTATCACGGCGCTCACTTGCCGGTGTTTTTAGCAAGTGGTATTGGTTTTTTGTCTGGATTTTTCTTTAATTTCCCCATGAATCGTAAACAGGTTTTTCGCCACAACGAACATGACCGTTTCTCACTAAAAACACAAATTATCCTCTATGTGCTGCTGAGCGTATTTAACCTGTTCGCTACTTCGGCGGCAGTTGATGCGCTCGTTAACTTCCATATATTAGAGATTCAGTGGGCAAAGGTTGTCATAACGGCAATTTTTGCGGTTTGGAACTTTCTAGTGTTTCGATTAGTTATTTTTACCAAGAGAAAAATATCGAAGAAAAGTAGCGGCACTGTTCCAGACTTGTTTATAGACTAAGCAGCCGTAAATAGTATGGCTGCTTAGTATACGATAAATCAATTTTACAGTAGTGAGTTACCAAAAATAGGGTAGAACATCCTAGACCAAGTATGTTCCATACCCTGATTTTTTGAGCGGTTTGGCAAGTTTCTCGAGCTGCTCGCGAGTAATCCAACCATTTTGAAAGGCAGTTTTTTCTGGACTACCAACGATTTGCCCAGTACGGGTTTGAACGACACGAACGAAGTCCTCGGCGTCGGTTAGGCTGCTGATAGTTCCTGTATCAAGCCAGACATCACCGTTATCAAGTGCTTGCACTTTTAATTTGCCACGGCGTAGGTATTCAGCGTTGACTGAAGTAATCTCTAGCTCGCCACGATCGCTCGGCTGAACGCCTTTGGCAATTTCAATCACATCGTTGTCATAGAAATAAAGTCCAACCACCGCAAAGTTTGACTTTGGCTGGGCGGGTTTTTCTTCAATTGACACTGCTTGATTGTCTTTGTCAAACTCGACGACGCCATAGCGTTCCGGATCAGACACCTCATACGCAAAGACGACACCGCCCTCCGGATCGGTACATGCCCGTAACGAATCATCAAGTGCCGCGCCGTAAAAAATATTGTCACCAAGTACCAAGGCCACCTTATCGTCACCGACAAACTCCTCACCAATGATGAACGCCTGGGCGAGACCGTCTGGGCTTGGTTGCACGGCGTATTGTAAGTTGATACCCCACTGTGAACCATCACCCAGTAGTCGTTGAAAGCCGCTTTGCTCTTCGGGTGTGGTAATAATCAAAATATCACGAATCCCAGCTTGCATCAGTGTTGTGAGGGGGTAGTAGACCATCGGTTTGTCGTAGATCGGCATCAGCTGCTTACTGATTGCCTTGGTAATTGGCCACAATCGTGTACCTGATCCACCCGCTAAGATAATTCCTTTCATAAACCTCCTTCGTGTTACATACCCACTATAACATATATTTCACCAAGTGATACAAGGAATCATCCTTGACTTTTTCCTCTAAATCTGCTAAAGTCTAAATCGTAAAACACGTATTGTATGAGATAGTCTTCAGCGAGAAGCTTCTATCTCTGAAAGGAAACTACTACATGTCGGAAAGAGACACATTTCATCACGGTAACACTGTTCTGTCTGAGGGACAGGCCACCGGCTCTCCGGAACAGACCTCGGTACCTAATACAGCAGTACAAGAGCCTGATCGGCAATATGAGGATTATGCCTTTCATCATCAGCTAATGTGCGAAGTTACCGAGGCGTTGGGCGGCAAACGCGACATTACTTACGTACCATTTGTGCCAGACAGTTTTGATTATAATAATATTACCAGTGTTGACAGGAATAATGCGGCGGTGAAAGAGGCGCTCAAAACAGCGGGCGCAGTCATTTGTGTTGGTCGTGAAATTGTAGTTGATCCAAATCATGACCCAGCGTTTCCAGAGCGAAACACTACGGACACGGCATCCGCTCGGTCGAATGTTGCCACCTCAAGCGAGTTGTTTCATGAGGCATGTAAGCTAGGCAATGAAGATGTAAAAGTTATTCCTACCGCTTGGATGCACAACCGCTATATTGATATGATGTTTGCATTGCCAGTTCTGGCTGAGGCCGCTGGCGTGAATGTCGAGGACGTTACTCATATATCAGAGGAGCAGATGCTTCGGCTGTTGGCAGACAAGGATCTTGGTATTTTTAATGAAGTTGCCAAACAGATGCAGGTAAAATCCAAACTAGCGCACCAAGCGTTTCATAATATTATGGCCAAGCGTGGGGTCGATGCCGATAATAACTACGAGGTAGCAAAAGCATTTCTTAAAGAGTACAAAAGTTATCCACGAACTGGTGAGTCGGTACTTATGAAAGAGTCAGCCCTAGAACATGGCGTACCAGCGGATCGCGTGATAGAGGAACCCGATTCGGTTGATACGAATACTAACCTCCTCAATGTTGCGACTGCTATTGAGAATGGTGTTTATGGCTTTGAGTTTAGTGAGGAAACTCCGCTCGTGATCGTTGCTGGTCAAGATCACTTGCCGCGCACAATGTGGATTGCTGACAAGATATTTCCTCCGAATGTTCCACTCGTATTTGTTGAAAGTGATGCGGCGCTGCCGGATAAGGAAACTCTCCACGATTCGTGTAATCGTGAGCTTGCATCATTTAGAAAAGGCAGGGAGTGGCTTCGTAATGTCCAAGGTTCAGACTATCAAGATCACCTCGAAAAACTTGAACACGTTATTGGTGGTGGCTATTTTGGTAACGAAGATATACCAAGAAAAAATCTGGCTAAATTAGCAAAAGAGATTCAAGAGGAGGCAGCAGCCCGCTAGGCGTGGGCTGACTGCTGCTCGTTGTTGATATACTGACGAAGGTCTTCGGTCCAGTCGTGGCTAATGAAACCGGTTGCGTGTAGTTTGTCGAGACTCATATCGCTACCGAGCGGTCGAGGAGCAATGCCTTCTTTGCCAGCAAAGTACTCAGCGGTTGTCGTGGCAGTAACGGTGAGGTCGTCACGTCCAGCTAGGTTAAAGATACGGCGGGTGATGTCTGCCCAAGAAGCAAGCGGGCCATCGTTTGTGGCGTTGTATGTGCCGAAGGGTGCCCGTGTAGTTAACAGATGATCAATAATCCGAACGAGTTCGCTCGTGAATGTCAGGCGGCCAATTTGATCGCTAACCACCGTCGGCGAGATGTTCTTCTCGGCGAGTCCCAACATGGTACGAACGAAGTTTTTACCTTCGCCGATAACCCAGGTGGTGCGGAGGAGATAGAATTTTTCTAGCTGTTCAACAACGAGATCACCAGCAGCCTTACTCTCGCCGTAGACATTGAGTGGGCTAAACGGCTCATTTTCAGCGTGGGGTTCTTTCGTGCCGTCAAAGACGTAATCGCTGGAAATATGCACGAGAGTCATGTCGTGCTGGCGGCAGACTCGGGCAAGGTTTGCGACTGCTGATGCGTTTACTTTCCAGGCGGCAACGCGTCCTTCTGAAGCCTCGGCACCATCAACATTGGTGAAAGCGGCAGCATTCATAATGATCGAAATACCTGACCAGTCAAACGATTCAACTGAATTGCGGTCTGCAATATCAAGTTCGCCTACATCAGCAGATCGGCTGCCTGGGTATCGTTGTCGTAGTGCAGTACCAAGCTGACCATTGGCGCCGACGATAAAAATATGACTGTTATCCATGTTAAACCTCCATTGGGATTACGTTTGCAAGTAGCGGATGAGCAGCATCCTTTTCAGAAATAATTGCCTGGTCCTTGTTGATCGGCCAATCAATACCAAGCTCCGGGTCGAACAGATTCACAAAGGTATATTTAGCATCTGGTGACCAGTGAGCGTCAACAAGATAAGTATAAGCAACGTTGTCGTCTAATGTCTGAAAGCCATTCGCGACACCATTCGGTACGAAGATAGCCGTGCCTGGGTTGATTTCGTGGGTAAAGACCTGACCAAAGCTGTCGCCTTGACGTAGATCACACCAAGCACCAAAGACGCGTCCATTGGCGGTGGAGATAAATTTGTTCCACGGCTCGGCGTGGAGGCCGCGGGTAGCACCGGCTTTATCGTTAAAGCTGATGTTGTTTTGCACAATGTCAAATGACGGCAGTCCCAGTGCTTCCATTTTTTCCTTTTGGTAGTTTTCTTTGAACCAGCCGCGATTATCACCGTGGACAGGCATTGTGATTACAAATAATCCTGGGATTGGTGACTCAGTGACGGTGAGTTCGTTATAATTTGATGGGTCAAAGTTCATACTTCCTCCTCCAAGAACTTTTTAAAACCTTTTCTAATATCATCATTGAACACGATCTCGGGGTTAATTCCGTCAAGCGGTAACGTGACTATTTCAGCAACGTCATCGCCTGGTTTCGGTTGTGCATCGGTATGCAGGATTGCCCAGAATAGACTGGTGAGGACTGGTAGGTCTTCACCCTGGAAATGATAGGTCGCAGGTACTGAGCAGAAGTAGGTGAGCGGGCTATACCATTCTTTCGTTAGCCCTGTTTCTTCGGTGATTTCACGATGTGTAGCATCCTCAATGCTTTCACCCGCTTCTAGGAAACCACCGATACAATCAACCATACCCTTACCGGGATTAATAGCTCGCCGGGACAATACGACATGTTGTCTGTCAGATGTCAAAAAGAATACCCCAGCAGTTGGCAGGGGATTGTTAAAAATACTATGCTGATTATCGCAGACCCAAAACCCGCCAGACGTTCGATTCAGTGCTGTGCCACATCGTCGGCAAAAGTTCATTTCTCGCTGAGAATATATATCTTTTGTAGCGATCATTCTCTATTGCCCCTGCTTTGCATAAGCTGCTTCAACGGCCTCTTTTTGGGCTTTCCACCAATCTTCATGCTCACGGTACCATTCAATAGTCTGCAGTAGGCCGTCGCGCATACCCGTTTGATTGTCGGTGTATCCAGGCCGCCAACCCAGTTCGCGGCGCAGTTTGCTGGAATCCATAGCGTAGCGCATGTCGTGGCCGGGGCGGTCATTGACATGCTCGTACCAATCTTTACCCTTACCCATCAGCTCGCAAATTAGCTCAATCACCATTTTGTTGTTAACGTGGTCGTTGTCGGCGCCGATGATGTAAGTTTCACCCAGTTTGCCTTTTTCCAAGATGAGGTGAACTGCCGAGTTGTGATCATCAACGTGAATCCAGTCGCGGACTTGCTCGCCAGTGCCGTACAATTTGGGCTTGATATCGCTTAAAATGTTAGTGATTTGGCGCGGAATGAACTTTTCGATGTGTTGGTATGGGCCGTAATTGTTGGAGCAATTGGAAATCGTTGCCTTGATGCCGAAGCTGCGAACCCAGGCGCGTACCAGCATGTCGCTAGATGCTTTGGTGCTGGAGTAGGGGCTGGACGGATTGTACGGCGTATCTTCGGTGAAGCGGTTTGGATCGTCAAGCTCCAAATCACCAAATACTTCGTCGGTCGAGATATGATGCAAACGCTTGCCGTGCTTGCGGACAGCCTCAATAATGGTGTAGGTGCCAATGACGTTGGTCTCGACAAACGGCCACGGATTGCGCAGAGAATTGTCATTATGGCTTTCAGCGGCGAAATGCACCACAATGTCAGTTTCAGTCACCAATTTATCCATCAACTCGGCATCGCAAATGTCGCCTTCGACAAAATTAATTTGGCTAGCTACTGGCTCCAAGTTGGCGCGATTGCCCGCATAAGTTAACTTGTCGATAACAGTGATGTCATATTCTGGCTTGTGTTTGACGGTATAATGCACAAAATTCGAGCCAATGAATCCCGCGCCTCCCGTGACTAGCATCTTTGTCATAGCTTCATTATACATGAGATGATGAATATTGTATAATGACCATTATGATTATCGTCATTATCGCCGGCGGCTCAGGCACGCGCCTCTGGCCACTCTCAACCTCCACTCAACCCAAACAACTATTAGCTCTCACATCAGAGCGCACCATGGTCCAACAAGCCTATGACCGGGCCAGAAAGCTTGGCGATACTATCTACGTGGTGACCGAGGCGAGCCACGCCGGGGCGCTGCGGGCGCAGCTGCCGGAGCTACCGGACGAGGCCTTTTTGATCGAGCCGGGACGGCGGGGAACGGCGCACTGTATCGTGTTGGCCCTGGATTATATCAATCGCCACCATGACCGGACTGAGCCGATTGCCTTTATTCATTCCGATCATAATGTACGTGACGTCCAGGGGTTTGCCCACTCGTTTGCTACAGCAGCGCGCATTTCTCGCGAGCGTGGTTGTATTACGCTTATTGGCATTGAGCCGACCTTCCCGTCAACTGGCTTTGGTTATATTCAGCGCGATGGGGTGATTGATGCTCAAGCGGGCGTCTATAATGTCGAGTCGTTCAAAGAGAAGCCTGATTACGAGACGGCGAAGCGGTATGTTGAGTCGGGAAATTATCTGTGGAATTGCGGCTACTTCGTTGGCTCGGTCGAGGTGTTTATGCGTGAAATGCAGCAGAGCGCTCCAGATTTGTGGTCGAATTATCAGACGCTGGCGTCAATTGCTGACTTTGGTAGCGAGGCTTATAATCACACATACCTGGCGCTAGATAATCAAGTGATCGATATCGCCCTGATCGAGAGGGCTCATAAACTAGCCATGGTGTCAGCCAGCTTTGACTGGATGGACATCGGTAATTTTAAGGATCTACACGACGCGGTGACCAAGGACGAGGCGGGTAATTACGCATACGGTGACAACATTCATACCATCGATGTCGCTAATACCTATATTCGCAATGAGCAGCCGGATAAGCCGGTGGCGGTGATCGGCCTTGACAATGTAGTGGTGGTCAATACGCCAGACGGTGTGTTGGTGGCGCGGCGAGATGTGGCTGCTAAGTGCGGTGACATCGCGAAGAAATTGCAAAAATAGCCCAGAAGTCCACGCAACCTAAACGGTTATGACTACAGGCGTACGTACCTAATGTGATGGGCTGGATTATGACCTATGAGCTAGTGTCTTGGCGGCCATATTGTTCATACACCGCCAACGTCTGCTCGGCCATTCGCTGCCACGAGAAGGTTTTGACATGCTGTTTACCCTTCTTGATGAGGTCATGGCGTCGTTTCTCGTCAGTCAGAAGTTCGTCAATTGCCCGCGCCATGTCCTCGACGCTATATGGATCAAAATAATGCGCCGCCTCGCCATGCGTTTCTGGTAGGCAAGTGGCGGTGCTCGAGGCGACCGGTGCGCCGTGTAGCATGGCTTCGAGGCCCGGCAGGCCAAAGCCCTCGCTCAGCGACGGGAAGCAATACACGGCTGCATGCTCGTACATCCAGCGCATTTGCTCGTCCGACACAAAACCGGTGAAGACGACATTTGTGATACCGCGTTCAGTAACGTATGCCTCATGGCGAGCGTAGTTACCGTCCTTTTTGCCAGCCAGTGCCAATGTCAACTCAGGATGTTTCTGCTGTAACAGTGCAAATGCATCGATCAGCCGCCGCAGATTTTTATGCGGTGTCGGCCGGCCAATATACATGATGAACTTTTTTCCAACCAGCTCTTTGACCGGATCATTGCCCTTTGGTAGCTCGTCGGCGGACTCAAGTGTCACGGTAATCTTGTCTGGACTGACCCCGGTAAAATCCACCAAGTCACGCTTCACAAATTCAGAAATAGTGATGATATGAGCCGACTTTCTGGCGACTTTTTTATTGACCCATTTATAAATTTGCTGCTTCACCCAAAAGACCACCGGGTTCTTGTCGGGGTTGCTGAATCGAACGGTGGTCAGGTCTTGCATGGTGGTAACGACCGGGCTGGCCCGGTACCACACGGGCTGCTGAACCATTGCAAAGTGCACGAGATCTGGGTGCAGCTCCTCCAGTTGTTTCTTAAAACCCCGTTGCTCGGCAAATGAGAATTCAGCAAATGGACAGGCGACTTTCTGAAAGCGTGGGTTATCAGCCTGCCAGCTGTCCATGTCCTTTGGTTTGAGCAAGATAATATAGTCATTCCTGTCGTCAATTTTTTGTAAGTAGTGAATCAGCCGTTCGACGTAACGGCCAGTGCTCGTCCGTAGTGTCCGAGCATCAATGGCGATGCGCATGAGCACCCCTCCTTTCGTTGGTCACAATTTTCTTTATAGCGAGTGTAAAGGCATGCTCGGCAAATGGTTTGGCGGAGGCGGCGATGGCCCGCGGCGAGACTCGCTGGTCGGGCAGTGTTTGAAGCGTTGCTACCAAGCTCTCAACTGTTTGTTCAGCGAAAAACCAGCCATTCTTACCGGGGCTGATATAATCCAGCGCGCCACCAGCTTGGTAGGCCACCACCGGCAGTCCAGCGGCCAAGGCCTCAACTGGTGCGACGCCAAAATCTTCGTGGGCGGTAAAGATAAATAAGTCGGCTTGTTGAATGGCGGCAGCCCGGGCCTCGTCACTGACGTAGCCAAGAAAGCGCGTTGATTCGCCCGCCAGCTTCTCTAGCTGCTCGCGATCAGGCCCATCGCCCATGATGTCGAGCGGCCAACCAAGTTGCTGACAGGCCTCAATCACCAAATCCAGCCGCTTCATCGGCACCAGTCGCCCCCACACCAGGCAGCGCGGCCGGGTGGGTAGTGTGACGGAGCGTGGCCTGGTTTTTGCGAGCGCCATAAAGCTGGTTGTTTGTACCGGCGGAAAGACGACGATACTGTCTCGGTCATAGAATTGCTTGATATCAGCTTGAATGGCGGTGGAATTAGCCAAGAAAACATCAACCCGCTGCGCCGCCTGATAATCACGTCGCCTGAGAGGTCGGACCAGTAGCCGCAGGCCCAGTCGCGCCAGCCACCGCGGTCGAAAGCTCGGTCGACGCAGGTATTCTTGGTAGTGCCGCCAATAAAAATGCGTCGGCGTATGACAATAACAAATGTGCCGTTGGTTGGGGCGGGTGGTTCGGATAAACTTGGCCTCGCCATTGCCAGAACTAGAAATAATAATATCAAATTGCTCGAGATCCAGCCGCGCAAACCACCGCTGCCTGAGTACCGGCAGTAGTCGCCTGAGCTGGGCAAATGGCCAATACTGCAAATAACCAGTTACCACCTTGTTATCAAGCTTCTCTCGCCACCTTCTCGAGCAATACGAGGTATAAATTGGGGCGTCAGGATAGAGCCGGTGCAGCGCCAAAACAACCTGCTCGGCACCGCCACCATACAGCCAGTCATGAACGATCGCGATGGTCGGCTGGGCGCGCATCACGACTCCTTCTTAAAGATGACCAGGCAGGTCTTGAGGAGGATGGTGATATCCAGCCACAAACTCCAGTTTTGCACATAATAAAGATCCAGTCGCCGCCGCTCTTCAAAGCCGATACTACGTCGCCCCGACACAACCGCCAGGCCGGTCAGGCCAGATTTGACCGTCAGCAGCGTGTGCTTTTTCTCGTAGTTACTCAGCTCGTGCGGCACCAGCGCCCGCGGCCCAACGAGGCTAATATCGCCCTTGATAACATTAAATAACTGCGGCAGCTCGTCGAGGCTAAACCGGCGAATGAAACGACCAACCGGCGTGACGCGAAAGTCGTGATTGAGCCTATCACCGTTCTGGCGATATTCGTCGATCAGCTCTGGCTTGCCAATCATGGTGAATACCTCCTCGTCAGTCTTGCCGTCAAACTTGGCGTAGTGCGAGCGAAACTTATACACTTTGAACGGGCGATTAAACTGGGTCAAACGTCGCCGCTGCTGCCCATGCATCAGTACGGGGCCGCGCGGGTCGCCGAGCTTAACGGCGATTGCCACCAATAGCATGATCGGCGAGGTGACGATAATACCAATGGTCGCACCGATGAGATCCATCAGTCGTTTGACCACGCGTCCGTAGCCGGTAGCTAGCGGCGTTGGGTGAATATATGCCAGCGGCACGGAATTGATAATCTCGACCGTATGGCGCGCCGTCATCAGGCCATCGAGGGCCGGCGCTTGATAAAAATCGAGATAGTGCTGCTCGGCCAAGTTATAGTGCGCTTCGCTGCGGGTGGTGTCGGTCTGGATAATGGCGTCAATTTTATCGCGAGTCAGCGCCGATGCCAGTGTCGAGCGCCGCAAACCCTTGAGTCGTGGCGGAATGAGCTCATCTTTGGATACAATAGCACTGAGGTGAAAGCCGGTTGACGGATGGGCGCTAATAAACTCGGCCAGCGTCCGCGTCGATTCGGCGTTGCCGACCAGCGCCACGCGCTTGATGCCGATATTTTTGCGCAGCAGATGCAGCCGCACGATATTGGCAGCGCTACGCAGGATGAGCAAGATGACAAAGCTGATGATCAGCGCATAAATCACCACCATCTTAGCCGGAAAGAGCGGTGTGTTGCTAAAGAAACTAAAGGAAATCATCATCATGATGCCGCAAACCGCCGCCATGCCAAGTCGCCAAAATTCGCGCAGCGGATGAATGTAGTGCTCACGGTCGTATAACCCAAAAAACGAGAACAAGACAACCCATAGCGGCAGCATCAGTACAATCGACGTGATAAACTCCAGCGCCCCGATTTGTACATGGAAAGGCCGCGTGTCGAGTGATACGCGCATGATGTATGCCGCCGTGAACGCACCAACTAGCGCCAGTACGTCCAGCCCGATCAACACCAATTTGAAGTAAAAATCAGAGTTCTTCTTCATGACCTTTGGGGTGATTATACAAGAAAATACCAATCCATGCAAGGCAATGTACCGAGTTGATCAAGCTGCCAAAAAACCAAAAGTGGATGGCGATGGCCGTCGTTAACAGTAAGGCAAATCGCCCCCACGGTTTTGACAACCATTGGCCGCTGCGCCATAGCGTAACGGCGAGCAGTACCAATAGTGGCAGCACACCGACAACGCCGATATTACTCAGCAGCAAAACATAGAAAATGTACACCGTGTGATCGGTCGATACCGGTTGATGCAGCTGATGTTGGATAAAGCTGCCGAGATTGCCAAGGCCAGTCCCAAAGAGTATGGTGCGTGGACTTGCTGCCCAGGCTCGGAGCGCCAGTTGAGCGGCGTTGAGTCGGTCATTAGCCGAAGCGGCGACGAAACCCGATGGCTGGAAATTGGCTGATGGTGCGAGCGGGTTTGGCTGGGTGACGGGTGGTGATGGTGATGATTTCGGTGCCGTGGTCTCGTTGGTTGGTGGTGCTTGCGGTGAGGGTGTGCCACCCGGCGTTGGGATGGTATTTTTTTGTGGTAATTTGATGCGGCCGAGCGACAACTGGTCAAGCATGCTCACTGCAGTATTATAGGCAATGTGCGGCGTGTCGTGATAGCGAACCACCGCTGATACCAGCAGTAGGGTACATCCAACCACGAACCCCGCCGTGATGATGCCGAGTTGACGCCACGCGTCACGACGAATAGGCTCCACGGTGTCAATAGAACGAGCCTCGCTTCTGCATCGCTGCCAGCAGCGGACAACGCCATACACGATGCCTGCGCCAATTACCGCGATAAACGCGCCGCGCGAAAAGGTGAGGCTGATCGCCACACTGCTACCAAAAACGCTCCAGCCTGCCAGTCGCCGCCTCTCTCGCCAGCACAGTCCGACGAACAGGGCCGGTAGCAAGCTGCTTGCTAAAAATTGCGGCTCAGCAGCAAATAGATTGATCCTGACAAAGCCAAACACGCCGGCGTGACAACCTGAGCAGAGCGTACCGAACGCTGTTGGTTCAACGTGAGCAAAGATGAGCTGTAGCACCGCCAATATACCAAAGACGATGCCGCTCCACAGGCCAATTGTCATGAGGCGGCGCCGATCGCTCGTCGATAACGCCCGGTATATCAGGGCAGCACATACCGCGGTTATTAGCAGCAATAAAAGCGATGCCGTGTATAATGCGGTACGCGCTCGGACATAGGATAATAACAGCCCAACGACACTAGTGATAGCCAGCATGCCAATGCCGAGCCACCACCATCGCCCGCGAGGCCGCAGTCGCTGGCGCACCATTATACCAAGACCGCAGCCAATGACGCCGATCACCACCACTTGATATAGTCCGATGCGGAGTGACGGAAAATCGAGCATCGCCAGGCTGATGCTCGGCTGTAGTGACAGTGCGCCGCCAAACAGCACAACGGCCAGTAGCCACACATATATCGTCGATGATATTCGCTTCACCTCTTTAGTATAGCGCAAATAGTGCGGGCAGGTTATACTAAAGGCATGCAGCCAACAAAAAAGCAAAAAATACTGCTGGACTTCATCGATGGATTTATCAAGGGCAATGGCTATAGTCCGACGCTGCGGGAAATTATGCGGGCTTTGGGGTATAAGTCAGTCTCAACGGTGGCCAAGCATGTCGATAATTTGGTGGCAGCCGGCATGCTCGATAAGCGTGATGGTGAGATACGATCGCTGGTGCTGCGGCAGGAAAAGCCAGCAGCGTGGTGGCATAATTTAGAGAGGGAGATTAACCGGCGGGAAGCGGCGGATGATGAAAAGTCGCGCTCGGAAGCAGCAATCTTGAAAAAAGCCCTGGCAATCGTCCGCCAGTAACTTTACAACCGCTGTAAAACTCGCTATAATACGACAGGTATTCCGGGGTAGCTCAGCGGTAGAGCGGTTGGCTGTTAACCAATAGGCCGCGGGTTCGAACCCCGCCCCCGGAGCCATGAAAAGGCACTTCTAGGGAGGTGTTTTTTCTTTGTTCCTTGAAATACAATTCGGTACCACGCGAAATTCCACGCTGGGCTGACGCTGGTGGAGGCTAATTTTGCCATGATCAAACCAAAAGTGCTGGTTATCCCGAACAGTTGGACGAGCAGCCATATGACGACTGGCTGTAGAACCCATAGGCCGGTGAGGGTGATGCAAATAAACTGGACGATTGGCTGGCGGTCGGTTTTGAAGGTGAAGCGAATATTGAGAACATAACTACAAACCATTCCTGCGGTGGTTGAAATGATGACGGCCAATAGTAGCGGTGCGGTGAGCCATATCAACAGAGTGTATATTGCGATGTCAATGGCGGTATTAAGAACGCCGATGGCAGTAAAAGTGGTAAGTTGTTTGCGAATAGTCATGCGGGTGAGTATAGTGGGTGGGGCTGTAAAATAGCTGTAAAGAACTAAGAGCCTCGACTATTTTAAAGTGTGACTCATGCTAAGTTATCGCTCTTCTGATTGATGTATAATCTAGAGAGAGGTAGATATGAAAAAAAGTGCACAAATACGGCTATTGAAAGCTCAGATTGATAAGATTGATGACCTTGAAAGGGCTGAAAACTATGATAATTATAAATCATGGCACACACAAACTAAGCTTTTACTAAGAGAGGTATTGGGTGAATCTAGTGAGGTTCAGGAATTTAATATGCTTAGTGATGGGCATGGAGCTGTCGTCAACTGTAATCCTGATATTAATGCTAGGCTAAGGGCTAAAACTTATTTTAGAAATTTAAAGAAGTGCCGTAGTCTCTTGATTGGTATTCTAGAATTTTTAGAGAGTAAAAAGGTGAGTAACACTGAGGAGCCGATAAGTACTCAAGCTTTAGGAAATCTACATAAAAATGTTAAACAAAAATGCTCTAAACTGTATACAGACGAGCATTATCCAGAAGCTGTCGAAAAAAGTTTTAAGGTTGTTCGCGATAGACTCCGCGAACTAACCACATACGAAACCGGGTCTGAAGCATTTGGTAAAGGCGGGCTGTATATTAAAGGCGCGTCAGCAGAAAATGTTGACAATGATTTCCAGAGTGCCGTCAAATTCTTGACTATGGCTATTGATCGGTTTCGTAATGAAAAGAGCCATACATCGGATGGTAATATAAATGATCCAGTACGTGCCTATGAGTATCTCACGTTGAGCAGCTTAGCAATGCGTCTATTAGATAATAGTGAAGTGAGAAAGAAAAACGAACAGTCAAAAAGGCAAAATTTCAATAAAATTACGACTTTAAATCGTCAGCAAACAATTGCCTTAGATATACTACAAATGTTTATACTTAGGTTATTTGGGTCAATGACTGACCTTAGGGAGTTGGCAGTCGTTCGTCATATGGGCGGAAGCACAATACACCCCCTCGGTAGTGTAAGTAACCCCGAACTACTCAAAGAGCTTAATGATATAGATTCTGGAGAGCTTGAAGCTAACCTTGATGAGATGGTGTCGCTGGGTTTGCTAACACATGAATATAGCAGTCGAGGCACTCCTAAATACAAACTAGCAAAACGGGGGTGTGACATTATAAAACAACATCCCGAGCTAAGTACTGGGAGATGAACGTGCCGATATCTAGTGAAACATATATATGGGTAAAGATTACTACTCAGCCCAGTAATATAAATTTTTCAACGACAGTTTCCCTAAATGGCGAAAAGTGGAATGTTGCGTTTTCTAATAACTACATAAGGGCTGAGTCGCAAAAAACATATCCTCTCCCTCAGAATCATTCAATTAGTGACGATAGGGATATAGAAAATGTTATGAATCGTATTGTTGGACATATCAGGAATTTGGGCTACTTCAGTATGGAATTAGATATGAAATGGGGTTATGAGGGGGGTTATAGTGGGGTGTATGTTCATGCTGAAGGAGTAGATATTTTTCCTTCAATTCATCAGAATAGTTCAGTGAAGTACAGTAAATATAGTCTAGAGTTGGCAGAGCGAATAATAAAGGACATTGGAAGTAGTCGTAAAAAGGGTCTCAAGACAATGCTAAATTACTGGAGGAGAGCAAAAGAATTAGACAGTCTTGGTTTTGATTCAGAAGCTTATCTAAATTATTTTAAAGCCACAGAATGTCTATCTGAGCTTAATAACCCTCAATATAAGAAAATAGCTGAACGGTTTAGTCCTAGAGGAACACCACAGAAATCCTTATGTAAAAAATATAAAGCAAAAACAAAAGCAGACAAGAGGTGTTTAAACCGGCAAATATGTTTTGTTGCTAAAGCGCTCAGTGCCGCTGGAAGTGATTCACGCATAAGAAGAGGGCTTTTTGTGAAAGTGCTTGATATTGTGTACATGCGTCATCATTGGAATGTAGCTCATAAACTACTTCGTTCCAATCCATATGACAGTTATGATGCGATAGGTCAGCATAGTGATGAGTTCAGTCTTGTAATGATTGAAAATACTTATATTAGTATAATCACACAGCTTTTAGTGCTCCTTTATGTTAAACCTGGCCAATACGGGCCTTCCATGGATGGCAATATGCCCGTGATAGTATCCTTACCGGGAAAAGATAGGGTATGATCACTTTCTATACCCTTATCTTATAAGGGTTGGTATTTTTGAGAACCGTTAACGTGTTATTAAGTATAAAGTTTGTTTAAAGCAAAATTACAGACCCCTCATCTATAGTTGCTGGCATGACTATGAAAGCAGCAACCATACCCCAACCGCTGGCTCGGTCGCGACACCTCGCCGCTACTGAGAGCCAGCCGGCGTTTCGGGCGATTGCCCGTCCATTCATTGATGTTGTCGTGCCGGTGCTTAATGAGGAAAAAATCCTCCAGCAAAGTATCACGACGCTTGATGAGTATATGGCGAAACGCTTGCCGTATCGCTACCAAATCACCATCGCTGACAATGGCAGTCAGGACAAGACGCTGGAAATTGCCAAGAACTTAGCGGAAAAGCACCAATCGGTGCAGGTCGTTAGCTTGGCGGAGCGCGGTCGCGGGCGGGCGCTCAAACAGGTCTGGCAGAATAGTCCAGCGGACATCTTGACCTATATGGATGTTGACCTGTCGACAAGCCTGGACGATTTTCTGCCAATGATTCAGCCGTTGGTGGCGGGCGAGGCTGGCGTGGCGATTGGCTCGCGGTTGATGAAAGATTCTAGAACTAGTCGTGGCGTGAAGCGGGAGTTCATCTCGCGTTGCTATAATAAAATCATCAAATGGACGTCGCGTACCAAGTTTAGCGACGCGCAGTGTGGTTTCAAGGCAATTCGCCGGGATGTCGCCGCAAAGTTTTTACCGAAAATCAAAGACAACGAGTGGTTCTTTGATACTGAGCTGTTGATCAAAACCGAGCGGGCGGGCGTGCCGATTCACGAACAGCCGGTAACCTGGATTGAGGATACGGATAGCCGCGTGAAAATTGTGAAAACGGCCATCGATGATCTGAAAGGGCTGTACCGTGTCAATAAAGAACTAGACAAACGGTCGTGGTTTGATAAGTGGACGCTACCAGTGCTGTTGGTACTGACTGGTGGGTTGTATTTGTTTGGCGCGCTCCATAATGGTATGGCCAATAGTTACTATGCGGCGGCGGTACAGGCGGCCAGCCAGGATTGGACAGCGTGGTTGTTTGGTAGTCTGGACGCGGCTAATTACGTGTCGATTGATAAGCCACCACTAGCGACGATGGTGATGGGACTGAGCACTCGGTTGTTTGGCTTTTCGAGTTTCTCAATGTTACTACCAAGCGTGTTGGCGGGAGTTGGTTCGGTGTGGTTGGTGTACGGTGCGGTGAAACGGCAGTTCGGTTTTACTAGTGCTGTGATTGCTGGAGCGACACTAATGCTAACACCGGTGGCGGCACTGATGTTTGGCTTCAACAACCCCGATGCGATTTTGACATTGATGTTGACCGCCAGCGGCTACGCGTTTTTACGCTCGCTGGAAGGTAAACGGCCACTGCTGTGGCTGGGTTTGGCGGGGCTATTCACGGGGCTGGCGTTTAATGCCAAGATACTGCAAGGGCTGATGGTGCTACCGGCGATGGTGCTAGTCTATCTGGTGTTTGCCAAGCCGCCGATCGTCACGCGGTTTCTGCACGTGATGTTTGCCGGCGTCATCACCACGATGTCGACGCTATGGTGGAGTGTGCTGGTCTGGCTGACGCCAGCTGGTAGCCGGCCGTGGGTGGGTAGCACTAATGATAACAATATTTGGAGTTTGATTTTTGGCTATAACGGCCTTGGTCGACTACTCGGTGGGCGTGGTGGGGGCGGTGGTACGCCACCACGTGGTGGTGCGGATGGCGCTGCGGCACTTCAAACTGCTGGTAATACCACGCAGACTATGGCAGACGGCGCCGGTATGATGCCAGGTGGTATGGGCGGTGGTCCTGGTGGCGGACATGGTCCAGGCGGTACGGGTTTCGGTGGGCAAACGGGAATTTTCAGAATCTTTAACAATGATTTTGGGCCAAATATTGCCTGGTTGTTGGTCTTGGCGCTGGCGGGTGGCGGGCTGATGTTATGGATTTTGCGTAAAACACCCCGAACGAATCGTGGGCGGGCGGCAGTAATTTTCTGGATGCTGTGGCTACTGATTCACATCATGATTTTCAGTATGACCAGCGGCGTAATTCACCCGTACTACGTAGTGGTGATGGCGCCAGCGGTGGCGGCACTCGTCGGTATCAGCCTGCCGTTTCTGTGGGGCGCGTATACCAGACGTAAACCGTATGCGTGGCTACTGCCGGTGCTGGTTGGTGTGACGGCAGTGATAGCGGTGATTATCCTCGGTTACGCTGGCACGATGACGTGGCTGATATGGACGGTTGGGTTGCTGGGTCTTGCGGGGATGATTGGACTGCTGGTTAATCTCTATGTGCCGCGGCGGTGGCTACAAAACTTGGCGATTATCACCGCCATATCCGCCTGTACACTTGCCCCGACGGTTTATACATTGGCGACAGTCAACGTCGCGCACACCGGTAGCATTCCGACGGCTGGGCCGAGTTCCACGGCGATGCGGGGTAGTAATAATGAATCGTCGCAGGCCAATAGCCAGTTGGTGCAGTATCTCGTAGAGCATCAACATGGCGCAACCTGGTTGGTGGCGGTGGCGAGTGCCAATGAATCAGCGGCGATTCAGCTGACCAGCGGCCATCCAGTGATGGCGGTCGGTGGATTTAACGGTAGCGATACGCCACTGACGCTGGAGCAATTTAAGCAATTAGTGAAGGTCGGCAAAGTTAGATATTACGCCAGCAGCTCGCATAGTCGCGGTGGCGGTGGGCCAGGCGGTGGCAACAATGAAATCACGACGTGGGTCAAGCAAACTGGCACGGTCGTCAATTATGGAGGTAGCGATGTAACATTGTATGAATTATCGAGAGAGTAACGTAACGAAAGGAGAAATTATGGCAATTTTACAAACCAAGCAAGCACAACTCACCACGCCAGAAGCGGTCTATGATCAGCCGCCCGCACCGCGTCCAAACGGCACAAACTCTGGCAAAAGTGGCCTCAGCGCCGGGGCAATTACCGGCCTAGCAGTCGGCGGCGTAGTGGCCTGTGCGCTCAGCTTTGTCGTCGGTATGCAGGTCGGTGGCTCGCAAAATGGCAGCATAAATAGCCAGGCTGGTGGCCCGCCGGGCATGAGTCGAACCCAGAATAGCCAGCTAGGCGGGCCGGGTGGACAAACGGGCGGCGCACCAGGCGGTAGCCAGAACCAGACTGGTCAAAGCTCCCAAACGCCAGCGACCAAGAATAATAACGGCACCGCGCAAAACAACCAAACCGCTCCGTCAGGGCAAACGGATTCGGCGCAGCCGTCAACCACCAACACTGCGCCGCAGACCAATTAATCAGCGGCGAATCATCACAAAAGCAGCGTCTACCTCCTCGGGCGCTGCTTTTTCGTGCGGTAATCTGGAAGGTGACCGCGGGCGCTACCTGGGTGATAGCAAGTTCTTGGCCTCGGCGCGCGGGTGAAACTAGCTATTGAGCAATATCCGCGCCGCAACCTTTTACAGCGAAATTACAGACCGTCTGGCTATCATATACTCACGATAACCATAAGAAAGGATGAGTATGAAGACGAGACAATCACAAGAAGTAACCTTAACCACCAACGAGGCGCTGGTGTTGCAGCAAGTCTACGAAGACGGCGGTGATGAGGCGGCTGTGTTGGCGGTACAAATGGGCATGCCACGCCGAACGGCGATGAACGTGCTGGCGGACTTGCGGCATAAAGGTTTGATGGCAATCGACCAAGTGTATGGGGACGCTTGGGTGCGGCTAACCACGCGCGGCAAGCCGGCTGGTACAGCGAATTTGGCCGGAAGCTCAGGCGATAGCTGCCTAAGTATCACCTATCGGCAACCCATGCGGTCATATTGACTACTTCAACCCCCGAAAAGTACTTGATTTGACGTTATCATACATCGCGTTGTCTCCAAGGAGTTTCTTCATCGTTTTCACATCGTCGGGCTGTCCTGCCACGAGATATTGAGCCTTGTTGCCATGTCTATCAATCGCCTGCTTGAAGCGTTCCTGGCTTTGAGAGAGGTTAGCACTGGTCTCATAAGTCATATTAGCTGTTTTGTTTGCTAGCTCTGAGAGTTCCTTGTCAAAGACCTTTACCCCCTTATCTAGGTGATAGAGCATGATAGGGCGTTTACCGGCCCACTGCCTGACAATTGGTCGTATTGCTGAGATACCGACATCAGAGGCGAAGCAAACCAGCGGCTCGTTGCCGTCTGTAACTGACAAAGAAGATTCCAGCCAACTCATCTTGACCTGACTACCTGCTGGTAGGCTCGTCAAAGCTTTTTTATAAGGACTACCGCTATTGTGGGTTAGGATAATAATTTCATTATCCTCAGGACTAGAGGCAATACTCAGCCAACGACTTGTCTGTTCGCCCTTATGATCATTCTTTTCACCATCAGATGCCGTACTGGGTAGCGTGATCTTGGCATAAGAGCCTGCCTTCCATGTCATATTATCAGGCTTTGCTAGGTGAATGACATGAAGGTCTCCGCTAGGGTTTTCGATGGATTTGACCGATAACGTTTGGCCTCTCCCTAAGTAGGCGATAACGCCCCAAGCGATAAGGCCTGTAGCCGCAAGAATAGATATAACGATGATTACCATTTTTTTACTCCTTTTCATGATGTAAAGATACCTTTAACAAAGTTAGTGGCAAGTATTTCCAGCGTCCCACTAATACCTGGAAAATCGCCTTCAGTGATATGTATATCCATGTAGTAAAACAAATTATAAACCTGTAAAATATCCTGAATTTTTTCCTCTGAATATCCTTCTGCCACCATGCGACCAGTAAAGGTTTCGACCAAAAATTGATGGAAGGTATTCGTAGCCTTACCCTTACCCGAAGAATAATAACCACGTAGTGTACGAGAGATGGCTGGATTATGCCATTCCGCCAGAATTTTACTGGACGAAACGAGGCTTCGTGACTGTTCAAAAATCTGCCTTACAAGCTCAACCAAATCCTGCTGCCAATCAATGTCGTCCATCATCGCTTGGCGAATGCGGTTGTTTTCTTCAATGTACACATCCAGAAAGATAGTTTCTTTACCGTCGTAGTAGTTGTAAAAAGAACCGACTGCTACCCCAGCGCGCTTAGCAATTTCTGAGATACCGGTCTCTTTATATCCCTTTTTTGAGAAGATACCATAGGCAGCTGTTTTTAATGCTTGTCTTTTGTCCAACGCTGGCAACCTCCTTCATGTTAACGATATGAATGAATAACTTTTTGTATTCATTCATATCGTATCGAATTATGACCATCGTGTCAATAGAAGGGTGGCTGTTGGTAGATTCGTGATGTCCAAGGACTGATGGCAATCGACCAGGCCTATGGCGATGCTTGGGTGCGGCTAACCACGCGCGGCAAACGACTAGTGCAGAGAATTTGGCCGGAAGCGCAGGCGATGGCTGTTTAAGATTTGCCTAATCTAAAGATTTTATTGTAGTTTGGTAGGCATGACTAGTAGAAACACTTTTATAGGCTGTGCTATAATTCTATGGCATCGCTGTTGGCAAGAAGTTAAGAAAAACTATAAAAAAGATACAACACTGTAGGAATTATGAAAATCTGGCACTCAGGACGAGAATCAAAATTACTTGACGATATTATCGCCGGGCGGAAGACGGTTGAAGGTCGATTGAATCGCGGAAAATTTGCCGAGTACCGAGTCGGCGATAAGATTCACCTGCGTCGCGATGTTCGCGATGCCGAAGGAATACTACACGACGGCAAACCAGATCAAGCACGCGTGGAGATTATCGCCATCCGCCACTACAATTCCTTTTTAGAAATGGTGCAGGCCGAGGGTTACCACCGTGTTATTCCGCATGCCACCAGTGCCGAAGCTGCCGCTGCCGAATACAACAAATATTATTCCGCTGCCGACCAAAAACATTATGGCGTGCTAGCAGTGGAAATTTGCTTATCGCTTTAATCTTTCAGTAAGGCTATGATATGCTGAAACTATGATGAATTTACTCTCAATCCATCATCATCTCCACATGTAAGCAGGAGGTGTTTTATTGCTGTTTTATGCCTCCTGCGGGAGGTTTTTTGATTGATTAATTTTAGGAAAGGAAATATATGATACCAGATAAATTAAAGCCAGGTGATGAAGTGAGGGTGATTGCACCGGCGCGCTCAGCCAGCGATATTGACGAAGGTGTTTTAGAGCGAGCCAAATCAGCATTAGAGTCACTTGGGCTAAAAGTTACGTTTAGTAAAAATGCTTTTTCTAGGAGTCAACGCGGTTGCCCGACAGATGACGAGAAGGTTGAAGATTTACACGTAGCATTTATGGACGAAAACGTGAAGTGTGTCTTGGCGGCGATTGGCGGATTCAATTCAAATCAGATGCTGGGTAAAATTGACTGGCAAATTATTAAAGACAATCCGAAGCTCTTTGGTGGCTTTTCTGATATTACCGTCCTCAATCATGCGATTTTAGCAAAAACTGGGCTGGTGACTTATGCGATGCCAAATTTCTATTGTTTTGGTTTGCCGCCAGAAGCCGATTATTCGTTGGAGTATTTTCGGCGGTGTTTGTTTGCGGATCAGCCGGCAGAATTTATCGTTCAGCAATCGGAAACATTTTACGATCTTCCGTGGAATTATGACGAAGCTTCGCTGCGCCAAGCTTTGAAAAATAATGGGCCGCGAGTCGTGCAGGGCGGATCGGCTGAAGGAGTAATGATTGGCGGTAATCTTTGTAGCCTGAACTTGTTGAACGGTACGGAATATTTTCCGAAAATTGAAGACGATAGCTATGATTCAATTCCTGAAACGCTTGAGCATCACGTGCAGGCATTGATGCAGCAGTCATTTTTTCGTCAGGTAAAAGCAATTTTGGTTGGGCGTTTTCAGGGCGAATCTCGGGCGACTGACGACATGATTAGCGACATCATTCTTTCAAAGAATATCGATTCAAAAATTCCAGTGGTGGTCAATCTTGATTTTGGTCACACTGACCCGAAGTTCACGTATCCTGTCGGTGGCAAGTGTAGGATTGTAGCGGGAGATGGTACTAGAATTGTCATTCGTTGCGGCGACTAAGCGACTTTTGAGTGGTGAGCTTTAAGCAATTTTTCAGATGCCTGTGCTAAAGTTGAAAAAGAGGATAGTTAGCTAATGAGAATTTTACTAGTAGAAGATGACACGGCGATTGCCCAGTCGCTGAAAGAAGGCTTGGAAGATGAAGCCTATGCGGTTGATGTGGCGCATGATGGCGACGAGGGTTATTGGACGGCGACGGCGGACGAGTACGACGTGATTATTCTTGACGTGATGCTGCCGGAAATGAATGGCTATGAGGTCTGTCGGGCGCTACGCAAAGACGGTAATCAGACGCCGATTTTGATGTTGACAGCGCGTGATGCCGAGCGGGATATTGTCGAAGGCTTGGATATGGGCGCTGATGATTATTTGGCGAAGCCGTTTAGCTTTGAGGTGCTATTGGCGCGTCTTCGAGCGTTGTTGCGCCGTCCGAACGAGAGGCTGGAAGAAGTCTTGCGGGTTGGTGATTTGACGCTTGATCCGAGTCTGAAAAAAGTAATGCGGGCGAATCAGGAAATTAACTTGACCGCCAAAGAGTACGGCGTCTTGGAATATCTGATGCGCAACGCTGGCAAGGTTTTGTCCAAAGAGCAAATCATCTCGCACGTGTGGGATTTTGATGCTGACGTCTTGCTGAACAATGTTGAATTGTTCATCATGTTTTTGCGCCGCAAAATCGATAAACCATTTGACTCAAAACTGATTCACACCGTCCCCGGCTTTGGCTATAAACTGGAGGACAAATCATGAAACAGCAGCGTGTTAGGCGGCTAGCGCTGAGCTATTTAGCGGTGATTATGACGCTATCACTAGCCTTCAGTGTGATTATTTACGCCATTACTTCCATCCAGTTAAATCGGCCGCTGCCGCCGGGCGAACATGCTCAGCAGCCGCCAGAGCTCGCCGAACGTCAGTTCAATCGCCGCCTGGAACGGCGCAATAGCGAAACCCGTGGGTCGGTCGTTATGTCATTGATAGTGCTGAACGGGGTGATGTTGTTGGTTGGATATTGGCTGAGTATGTTGTTGGCGCGACGGACTTTGGCGCCGATCGAGCGAGCAATGCGGGCTCAGGTGCAATTTGTGTCGGATGCTAGTCACGAGCTGCGGACGCCACTGACGGCGCTAATGACCACCAACGAAGTGGCGCTACGCAAAAAAACGCTGGATGAAAAAAAGGTGAGGGTAGTTTTCCAGCGCAACATTGACGAGGTTGAAAAATTGCGCGAGCTGACGGACAATTTGTTGCAACTTACCCAGGTCGATAATCAGCAGATTGAAAAACAGGCGGTCGATATGGCGAAACTTGTCCGCGACACGGTTGATCGCTATCAGCCGGTGGCTGACAAAAAACAAGTAGTGCTAGATATGCAAGTGCCGTCAGTAACGCACACGGTCGCAGTCGCGGCGGTGACGCAAATTTTGGGTACGCTGATCGATAATGCCATCAAATATTCGCCACTAGGTGGTACAGTAGTCATTCGGCTGGACGGCCAAACTCTCTCAGTTGTCGACCAAGGCATTGGCATCGCCAAACAAGACCAGGCGAAAATTTTCGATAGATTTTATCGTAGTGATGAAGCGCGTACGCGTGGGTATGGTTCGGGCTATGGACTCGGGCTAGCTATCGCTAAGGCGGTGGCTGACAAAAACGGTTATCAATTGAGCGTTAAAAGCGAAGCGGGTCAGGGCTCTACCTTCAGCTTGCATTTCTGAGGGTTGGCTGGCTGATACTACTTGCAATTAAAGAAAGTTACGTTTTGATCTGGTGGCGTAAAAGCCTACCATGCGATATACTGAAACTATAGCAAATGATGACCATAAGGAGTCGCTATGAGTGATACTTCACCGCTGATGTTACACGGGCTGACCAAGCGCTTTGGGCATAAGCTGGCAGTCAACAATGTGTCGCTGGAGCTGCATGAAGGCGAGGTGTTTGGTTTTCTTGGACCGAATGGTGCGGGTAAAAGTACAACGATTCGGTCGGTGATGGATTTCTTGAGGCCGACGGACGGCTGGGTAGAATTGCTGGGCGGCCGGAATTCTAAGGAACGAGCGGCGCTTCATGATCAGGTTGGGTATCTGGCGGGCGATATCGCCCTGTATGAAACTATGACTGGTCGGAAATTGCTGAAGTTTTTGGCGCGGACGGGTCGGAAGGTTGATTGGCACTATGTTGATGAATTGGCTGAGCGTTTTGAGGCGGTGCTGGATCGGCCGATTCGCCAGCTTTCCAAGGGTAATCGCCAGAAAATTGGCCTAATTCAGGCCTTTATGCACCGCCCGAAACTGCTGATTTTGGACGAGCCGACCAGCGGTCTGGATCCGCTGATGAAGCAGGTATTTTACGAGTTGGTGCGCGAAGTTTCTGAACAAGGCGCCACGGTGTTTGTCAGTAGCCACGACCTGGCTGAAGTGCAAAAGATTTGTCACCGCGCTGGCTTTATTCGCGACGGGAAATTGATTGCCATTGAACCTATCGCCACCATGAAACATCTGTCAACGCACCGCTACATTGTGACATTTGCCAAAAAACCGTCCCTAACGGCAGCCAGAAACGTGCCATCCATCACCGGCGTTCAACACCGTGGCGACGAATACGAATTTACCGTCAAAGGCGACGCAACGGAGTTTGTCTCGTTCATCGCCGAATACCAACCAAAACTATTGCGCGAATCAGA
>ERZ773087.548-NODE-548-length-27545-cov-6.590324_pt1 | contig 27545 bp, 36 predicted proteins | sample MGYA00511375_ERZ773087 | MGnify/ENA primary metagenome ERZ773087 (study PRJEB29015, sample SAMEA2737995) | human oral metagenome | biome: human oral; feature: human-associated habitat; material: dental | place: China | collected 2063 ...
CGGTTACTTTGTAGCCCATGGTTTTGGCGGCAACGGTAAACATTCTGCCTAATTGGCCTCCGCCGAGGATGCCGAGGGTAGCAGGAGGGAGGATGGGGGATGTGTTCATGGATAATCGCTTTATGAAGAAATTGGGTAGGGTGTTTGCGAGCCGTCTGAAAATGGTTTTACGGCTTCAGACGGCCTGATGTTTTAAAGTTTGCCGATAAATTGCGGCGGAACGTTTTCAGTTAACCATACGCCGTTGTCCGCCAGATAAAATTGATGTTCTGCCGCAAGCATGGCGACAGTGTCGATGGTCAATACAACCGGCTTGCCGTGTCGGGAGCCGACGTTGACGGCTGTTGCGGCATCGGCAGACAGATGGACAAAATGGCGCGAGGCAGAATGCAGGCCTTGCTCCAAAATAGACGGAACAGAGTGCTCAGCCGTACCGTGATACAAAATTTGAGGAGGCGTTGCTACTTTGTGTTCGACCTGAACTTGTGCCGTCGAATGACCTTGCGCCGCGCGGATGCGTTTGCCGTCTTCAGAAAGGGTAAACCGTTTTTTATCGTTGTTTTCGACCACTCCCAACAATATTTCGTAGGTCAGCGGATTGCCTGTAAAGTCGCGATCGGGATGGTTTGCCTGCGTCAGTAGAGTATCAATATCCACCCAGCCGTCTTTATCCAAAGTAATGCCGATTTGTTCAGGATGATGGCGCAAGATAAAGCTGAGGAATTTGCTGATGGATTTTAGTTGTTTTTCGTTTAGTATCATAATCTTGTTGTTTAGTCATTTCAGAGCGCAGGCCGTCTGAAAATTATTTATCCAACCCTTCTTGCACCATTTGCGCTGCGCGTATTACTGCGCGGGCTTTGTTTTGGGTTTCCTGCCATTCGGAGGTTGGGTCGGAGTCGGCAACTACGCCTGCGCCGCTTTGGACGAAGAGGGTATTGTTTTTAATCACGGCAGTGCGGATGGCAATGGCCAAGTCCATGTCGTTGTTGAAACTCCATACGCCGACTGCGCCGCCGTAGATGCCGCGTTTGCTCGGCTCGACTTCTTTGATGATTTCCATGGCGCGGACTTTTGGAGCGCCGGAAAGTGTGCCTGCCGGGAAGGTGGCGGCGAGGATATCCATGTTGGTCATACCGTCTTTCAGACGGCCTTCGACGTTGGAGACGATGTGCATCACATGGGAATATTTTTCAATCACCATTTTGTCGGTAACTTTGACTTCGCCCGTTTTACTGATGCGGCCGACGTCGTTGCGTCCTAAGTCAATCAACATGACGTGTTCGGCGATTTCTTTGGCGTCGCTTAATAAGTCTTGTTCGTTGGCAAGGTCTTCGGCGGGGGTTTTGCCGCGCAGGCGCGTGCCGGCGATGGGGCGGACGATGACATCGTCGCGTTCGCGGCGGACGAGGATTTCGGGCGAGGAGCCGACGATGTGGAAATCGCCGAAATCGTAGTAAAAGAGGTAAGGCGAAGGGTTGAGCGTGCGCAGAGCGCGGTAGAGGGCAAGCGGGCTGTCGGTGAATTCCATGCTCATGCGCTGGCTGGGGACGACCTGCATACAGTCGCCTGCGAAGATGTAGTCTTTGATTTTGTTGACGCAGGCTTTGAACGGCTCTTCGCCGAATTCGCTGACGGCTTCGGTGTGTTTGCTGCCAAGGGAAAGCGGGATGGCGCAACTTTGGCGTAACTGGGTACGGATGTCTTCAAGACGTTCGCGTGCGTGTTCATAGCCGTTGGCTTGAGACGGATCGGCATAAACAATCAGGTAGATTTTGCCGCTTAGGTTATCCACTACGGCAAGTTCTTGCGAGAGCATCAGGAGGATGTCGGGCGTACCGAGGGGATCGGCTTTGGCCGTATGTTTCAGGCGGTGGGCAAAATGTTCGAAGTTGTAGATGGTTTCATAACCGAAATAGCCGACCAGGCCGCCGGTAAAGCGCGGCAGGCTTGGGATTTCGGGCGTTTTGAAGCGGTTGTGGAAGGCTTCGATAAAGGGCAGGGGATTGCCGTCGTATTGTTCGACGATTTTGCCGTTTTGATACACGTCAACATGTTTACCGCTGGTTTTGAGATAGTGGCTGCAAGGCAGGCCGATAAAGGAATAGCGGCCGAAGCGTTCGCCACCGACAACGGATTCGAGCAGGTAGGTGAAAGGCTTGTTGGCAAGTTTGAGGTAGATTGAGAGCGGTGTGTCCAAGTCGGCAAGCAGCTCTTGAACGAGTGGAATGCGGTTGTAACCTTGTGCGGCTTGGGCTTGGTATTCTTGTTTGCTGATCATCTTGATAAGTCTTTCAGACGGCCTGTTTTAGGGTGTTAAATCGTGTGAAGAGTATAGCATTTTATTGGGATTGTTGACAGTCTGAGCGTTATGTCAGATATGGAAAACGCCGTCTGAAAAAGACGGCGCGAGATATCAGGCAAGGGTATTGGAGATTTTGTTTTTCCGGCTTCGTTTCCACTTGAAGACATAAGCGGCAACAACGGGAATCAGGGCGATAATGGATTTGAATGTCCAGCCTGAATACCATGTGCCTTCGGGAACATCGCTTGCAAGCCAAGTGAAGTACGGCCACCAGCAGGCAACCAGGCTGCCGAGGAACAGCGGCCAAATATGACGGCTTAAGTTACGTTGCCATAAAAGGAAACAGATGGCCGCCCAAACGAAAGTCAATACGGTAATCAGGAGAATGGTGTAGGCATCTGAAATCAGGATGGCGGCAAAGTAGTAGCTGAGTCCGACCCATAATAGGGCAAGTATCAAGACGATGATTTCTTCCGGGCGTTTAAACATGATTTCTCTCTTTTGTAAGACTGGCAATGCGTTAATACTATACCCTAAACAAGAAGCGATGATAAGAGTCTTTCAGACGGCCTTGTAGTCAGGTTTGCTATAATGAGTACAATCAATTTTTTAGAAAGGACAAACCATGACGGCAAACTTTCAAGAAACGCTGAAGGCTTTGGGTAAACAGGCGAAAAAGGAAGCCGCGGAGCGAGAAGTCGAAGCGAAGGCTAAAAAGCAGGTAGAGGATGTAGATTTCAGCAAGGCGGTTGGTAAGGTTACACCGTTGAAAAATGCGGGTAACTATTATGAACAGCCCCGTGATAAATCTCCGATCAAGCCGCGACCTAGAGAAATGGCGACTTTGGAGCAGGAAGATTATTTTTATGTGGGCAGCGGCGGCTGGGAAGAACCGCCGGCTTCGTTCAGTAAAAACGGGCAGGGTAAAAATGATTTGATGCGTTTGCGAAACGGCCATTATCCTGTGGTGGCGGATGTGGATTTGCACGGCTATACGCAGGAAGAAGCGCAGCAAGTATTGAACGAGTTTATTGAGTTTATGAAAAAACGCGGTGTTTGCGGCGAGATTGTCCATGGTAGCGGCTTAGGTTCCGCAGGCTATAAACCGGTTTTGAAAAATATGACGCGCCGCTGGTTGATGCAGCATCCTGATGTGTTGGCTTATGTCGAGCCTCGACAAGGCAATGATGGCGCAGTCAGGATTTTGTTGAAACGCCAACGCCGAGACGATGATTGGAAGCAGTAAAATAAAAAAAGCAGTGTCAGTAAGATGACACTGCTTTTTTATGTTTGTCAGACTAAGAAGATTTCTTTTTGGAAACCGATTCGCAACCTTTGCCATTGGTCATTGTAGTTTTGGATTTATCGGCAGAATCAATATCAGTACATTTGTAAGCATTGCCCAAACTATCCATCCAAACAGAAAGGGTATAGCCTGTTTTTATGGGAATGGCTTTCAAACGATAGGCCCGGCTTTTACTGGCATCAATCATTTCATGAGAGTATTTGTATTTGTCTGCCAAATCTTTATGGCCTTTGTATGAGGAAATAAATGTACCTAATTCTTTTTCAATCCTTTTAGTTTCCCAATTTGGATTTTTAACCATCTTATTTTTAAAAGCAGAATTGATGGCGACTAACTCGGCATGCGCTTGTGATTGGTAGCCGCGTTCAATGTAGCGGTTGTAAGAAGGAATGGCAATGACGCTCAGGATGGCTAAGATGGCGACGGCAATCATCATCTCAACCAGCGTAAAGCCTAGTTGTTTGGTAGAGGTAGTATTCATTATATTATTCGCTGGCAACGTAAGACTGAAGAACGACTTGGGTATTGGCATTCTTACCCCATGCTTTGGCAGTAACGCGGTAGGTAATTCGACCCTCAGAAGTTTTGCCTAAATATTCGATGATGTAGCGTGGATTGTTTGCGATGCCGCTTTTTTTATCTAAAGGATATTCCGTACCATTGGCGTCAATACACAGGCTTTTGCCGCATTTGCGCTTCCAAGCATCTACGGTTGGGTTGCCTTCTTCAGTAAAATCGCCATTGGATTTTACGTTTGGTGTGGAACATAAACCTTTTGTACATTCTGCAGTAAAAGTAGTCTTTTTACCTTCAATATCAAAAATTTGATTTTCACCTTCACGCAGTGCCGCTTCGGCTAGGGTGGTTGCCAGTTTGCGGTCGGCATCATTGGTACTGATACGCTGTTCGGTATTGTAGGACTGGGTGGCTGTAACCACGAGCAGGGCGATGACGACCATCATCATTAAGACGATAAACAAAGCATAGCCCTGCTGCCGCTCAGGTTTGATTAGAGTGATCTGTCGGCGCATACATTTCCTCCGCGGATGGTGGCATTAATATTATAGATATCGACTTTATTGTCTTGTTCTTTTGATGGGTCAATACTGCCGTTATTCAGTACGATTTGGATAGAAGCCGGAGACTTGGCCTTAGCTGAGATATCCAATGCGTTTTTGTAATCAAATGATTCTGTATTCAATCCGCTGGCAGATGCATTTTCAGAATCAGGACATTCTGCATAGATATAGTGGATATCCATAGCAGTGATGCCTTTAATTAACAGCTGCGGATTACTCCATGAGCCATCATTTGATAATTGGAAACGGAACAAACCGCTCTCTTCACCAAGTTTACCGACAGCGTAGGCAATCATTTCATGTTTCATAATGGCGATACTGCCGTCTTGATCAGAGTTGGTAATTTTTAAAGCCGATTTTGCCGCAGCCAAATCTTTAATTTCTGTGTGAGGTTTGGCAATGCCGGAGCAGCTGCTGGCAATGGCAGTTTTTTCAGTTGAGTCTGCTTTGTCGATACCGTATTGAAACAGCAGGATTGGGTCTTTACCGGTTTTAGCAAAGCCGCTATAGCTTAATTTATTGATTTCTTTAACCGGCAACAGATTATTCACACCAGCTGTTTTCAAGGTATATTCATCTGAGCTTTTGTCTTCTATCACTGCAGAGGCAGGAGAATTCGACATATTGAAGCAGCCGAAATTGCCCGCCATACGCGCATCGCGGACAATCATGTTGGCGGCGTTGCGCAAATCTTGTTGGATACCGATGCGGGCGTTGGCAGATTTGTTCAATCCGCGTGCAGTAAAGTAGGTGGAGCTGACAGCCATTAAGACGATCATGCTGAGTAGGCTGGCAACCAGAAATTGAAGGATGCTGAAGCCTCGAATAGCGGTTTTATTGGGAATATGGTTGAGTAAGCGTTTATTGTTCATTGTTAGTCTCTTACGCGTGATTGGTAGGTATAGACAACGTAGTGCCCCGATGTGTTGAGATCTTTTGTGCTATTTTCTTCTTCGACATCTTGCAACCATAAAACTTTTACGATGGTCGTGTCGCCTTTGCCATCGCATTTTGCATTAAAACCATTTTCGTAAGTCGGCTCTGCACCGGAAGAATCTTTGCAGATAGCGAAGTAGAATTCGGCTTCTGGGAGGGCTTCGGCTAAATCTGTTTTAAACTGTGCAATTTGAGCCTGTGCAAGTTGGGCTTTGTTCATTTTGGCTTCAAATTTTGCAGTTTGTGTAGAGGCGAATTTTATGTAGGCATCGTAGGATTTTTTATAACGGGTGGTTTTTTCCCCTGCAGTATCGGTTTCTTCAGAGAGCGTCGGATTAATGAGCATGCCTTCAATCAGATTTTGTGTAATTTGGGCGACGGCGGTTTGATTTTCAGACTCACGCACGCTGGATACGGTACGCAGTTGGACAGCCAAAAGGGCGAGTACGCCGATGGCAAGGACAAACATGGCAATCAAAACTTCAATCAGGGTCATACCTGATTGAAGTTTTGGAGTAAAGCTTGTTGAGCTTGTTTTCAGACGGCCTTTAGATGATCTGAGATGAGTAGGATTAGTAATGTTCATAAGATACCGTTGTTATTATTTGGAAGTGTATTCGCACATTTTGCGCTCATCGTTTTTAGCACAGATTTCGACATGCCCATTGCCATTAATTAAAAGTACGGTAGCACGGGCTTTCTTGGTTTCAGCATCAGCAGCAGATTTATCTGTCAGGCTGATTTTGATGTGGCCGTCTGAAAATTGATAATTCTTGCCATCGGTTGAATGGCCAAATGTACCATTGGGAAGAAATCTCCACCAGACTTCTTCTTTTGCAGCTGAAGAGGAGGGGGCTGAGTGTTTAGTGCCGATAGGGATATAGTTGAAGCTGTATTCCACTTTGTCGGTATCTCCATTAAGGATAATGGAGCGGATGGATAAATCGACTGTGTCGTTTTGATAGCGTAAGTCTTCGTTTTTATCGGCGTAGGCCAACATACCATTACCGGCATATTTGGAATCGCAACCATTATTGGGTGAGCCATCAGATTTGATTTTGACCGGGCAGATGTAAACGGGAAGATTGAGACGGACGGCCTCATTACGCGCGAAGCGCAGCAGATTGGCAATTTGCTCTGCTTGCGATGCCGCACGTCTGGAGGCAATCCATTGATTCATATTGGGAAGTGCGATGACTGCCATTACTGCTGCAATAGTAATGACGATCAGCAACTCAATTAGGGTGAAGCCTTTTTGTGTCTGATACATGAGTGATTTTTTGGTAGTAATGTGTTGGGTAACCGACATTTTCTCTTTTACACTTGCCTGTGGCAATACTTTTGCTTCTATCAGATCTATTCTAAACGATTTTGTAATGCGTGGCTAATGAAATATGAAATTCGGTTAGTTTTTCAGACTATCTGTTTCAATCTTCCATCAATATGGATTCTGGAACATAGGCAGCATTATCAAATTTGGTAAATTGACCCATCCAAGTGAGGAATACTTTCCCGACAGGGCCGTTACGGTGTTTGCCGATAATACATTCCGCCAAGCCTTTTGCGGGTGAATCTGAGTTGTAGTATTCGTCGCGATACATGAACATAATCAAGTCGGCATCCTGCTCGATTGCGCCGGATTCACGCAAGTCGGACATCATCGGCCGTTTGTCGGTACGCTGCTCAACTGTACGGCTCAACTGCGACAGGGCAATGACGGGAACTTGCAACTCTTTAGCCAATGCTTTGAGGGAGCGCGAAATTTCGCCAAGCTCGGAAGCACGGTTGTCAGAACGGCCGGAGCCTGACATTAATTGCAGATAGTCGATAACGATCAAGCCCAATTTACCGTTGAACTGGCGCGCAAGACGACGGGCGCGGGCGCGGAGTTCGAGTGCGGTTAAACCCGGAGTTTCATCGATATACATGGGCGCATCGGAGAGTTTGACGACCGCTTCGTTCAGACGGCCCCAATGTTCGTCTTGTAATCTGCCGGTTTTTAAAACGCTTTGATCCAAACGTCCGACTGAACTCAGCATACGCATAACCAGCTGCGCACCGCCCATCTCCATAGAGAATACGGCGACAGGCAATTTGTTTTCTACGGCAACGTGTTCCGCAATATTGATCGAAAAGGCGGTTTTACCCATGGACGGACGACCTGCGACGATGATCAAATCGCCTGGTTGAAGACCTGATGTTTTTTTGTCGAGGTCGATAAAACCTGTCGATATGCCGGTTACTTCATCAGGATTGTCGCGCGAATAAAGCATATCGATGCGCTCGACCACTTCTTTCAGAAGGTCGGGCATCTCAAGGAAGCCTTGTTTGGATTTGGCGGTGCTTTCGGCGATTTGGAATACTTTGTTTTCTGCCTCGTCCAAAAGCTGGCCTGCATCGCGCCCTTGCGGATTGTATGCGCTGCGTGCAATTTCCGTGCCGACTTCGGCAAGCTGGCGCATGATGGAACGTTCGCGCACGATTTCGGCGTAGCGGCGGATATTGGCAGCAGATGGCGTATTTTGCGCCAGCGTAATCAGATAGTTGAATCCGCCTGCCGCTTCCAATTCTTCATTGCGTTCCAAACTTTCTTGGACGGTAATGACGTCGGCAGGACGGCTTTCATTAATCAGGTTGGCAATCGCACGAAAAATCAGGCGGTGTTCGTGGCGGTAGAAATCCTCGCCGGAAACGACATCGGCAATACGGTCCCAAGCAGAATTTTCCAGCATCAGGCCGCCCAATACGGATTGCTCCGCTTCTGTGGAATGTGGCGGCAGTGACAATGCGCTGATTTCACGGTCTTCAGACGGCATATCGGAATAATTGCTCATGACGGGCATCTCTGGCTGGAAAATTGCAATCCACTATTATAGCGCAGTGTAAGTTCAATTGGTTTGTTTAGGCTAAAGCAGGTAAAATAGTAATGTTGTCGATTTGACAACACACACTACCAAAATATAAATATCAAGAATTAGGAGCATAAAAATGGAACACAAGCTGCCACAATTGCCTTATGAACTGGATGCGTTGTCCCCTCATCTGACCAAAGAAACTTTGGAGTTCCACTACGGCAAACACCATCAAACTTACATCACCAATTTGAACAATCAAATTAAAGGCACTGAGTTTGAAGAAATGCCTTTGGAAGAAATCGTGAAAAAATCTTCCGGCGGTATGTTCAACAACGCTGCTCAAACTTGGAACCACACTTTCTACTGGCTGGGCTTTACCCCTAAAGGCCAAGGCAAACCTGCCGGCGAATTGGCTGCAGCCATCGACGCCAAATGGGGCAGCTTCGAGAAATTCCAAGAAGCGTTCAATGCCTGCGCGGCCGGTACTTTCGGCTCAGGTTGGGCATGGTTGGTGAAAACGCCTGCCGGTGAATTGGATCTGGTTTCTACTTCCAATGCAGGTACTCCGCTGACTACTGAAAACACTCCGCTGTTGACTTGCGACGTATGGGAACACGCCTACTACATCGACTACCGCAACAGCCGTCCTAACTACCTGAAAGGTTTCTGGGAAATCGTTAACTGGGATGAAGTTGCCAAACGTTTCGCCGCATAAAACGATATGGATGAAAAGGCCGTCTGAAAAATTTTCAGACGGCCTTTTTGTCAATATTGGCGTGAAGAGATGGTTTAGATGAATGTTTTTTCTGTCTGATGCGCAAAATTATCATGGAGCAAAAAAAAGGATAAAGGGGAGATTATGCTAAAATATTGTCAACAATTTTTGATTCCGCATGATATGGAATCAGCGTTTGACACACATAGACAAGAGGATTTTATGAAATTTCTAGACCGTGAGGCGACCATTGCCAAACCCGGCTTTAATCGTTGGCTGGTACCGCCTGCCGCTTTGGCCGTGCATCTTGCCATCGGGCAGATATACGCTTATTCCGTGTTCAATGCGCCGCTGACCAAGCTTATCGGTATTACTGAGTCGGCTACAGGAGATTGGAAGCTGACCACGGTAGGTTGGATTTTCAGTATTGCCTTGGCGATGTTGGGCGCGTCTGCGGCTATGTTCGGTACTTGGATGGAACGCGTTGGGCCGCGTAAGGCGATGTTTGTTGCTGCCTGCTGCTTTAGCTTGGGCTTTTTTGTCTCGGCGATTGGCGTCCATACGCACAATCTGTTTTTGCTTTATTTAGGCAACGGTGTGATTGGCGGGGTCGGTTTGGGCTTGGGCTATATTGGGCCTGTATCGACACTGATGAAATGGTTTCCCGATAAACCGGGTATGGCGACAGGTTTGGCGATTATGGGTTTTGGTGGCGGCGCGATGTTGGCTTCGCCTTTATCCGTGTCGCTGATGAATTTTTTCTCCAGTGAAACTTCGGTTGGCGTAGCGCAGGCTTTTGTCGTCTTAGGGTTGTTCTATCTGGTGTTGATGATGTTCGGTGCGTTTACCATCCGCATACCTGCCGATGGCTGGAAACCTAAAGGTTATGTTGCGCCGAAAATCAAAAGCAAATTGGTCAGCAGTAATCACGTCAATGTTTCCGAAGCCATGAAGACGCCGCAATTTTGGCTCTTGTTTTGGGTGTTATGTCTGAACGTGACGGCGGGTATCGGCGTTTTGGGTCAGGCTTCGGTCATGATTCAGGAGCTGTTTTCTGAAACTTCTGTCGGTAAACAGGCTGCCATTGGCGCGGGTGCGGCGGCAGGTTTTGTGAGTCTCTTGAGCCTGTTTAATATGGGCGGCCGCTTTTTGTGGTCCAGCGTGTCAGACAAAATCGGGCGTAAAAATACTTATACCATTTTCTTTGTGCTCGGCTCGCTGTTGTATTTTGCCATTCCGTCTATTGGAGAGAGCGGTAATAAGGCTTTGTTTGTTATTGGGTTTTGCGTCATCATTTCCATGTATGGCGGCGGTTTCGCAGCGATTCCGGCGTATCTGAAGGATTTGTTCGGCACTTATCAAGTCGGTGCAATCCACGGCAGGATTTTGCTGGCATGGTCAACTGCGGCCGTTATCGGCCCGGTGTTGGTCAACTATATCCGCCAAAGCCAAATTGAAAGCGGCGTTCCGGCTGCCGAGGCTTATAGCATCACCATGTACATCATGGCAGGTTTGTTGATTGTCGGTTTGCTGTGTAATTTGAGTGTCCGTTCGGTTCACGAAAAGCATCACGAGAAGGACATTAAGGTCGCGGCACATAGCGGCAACCCCGATGATGAAACCGCTGTATCCGATGCCTATTTGATCAGCAAGAAAGTATCAGCGGGCGGTATCGGCGTATGGTGGCGCTGGGCTTTGGTCTGCATTCCTTTGGGCTATGGCGTCATTATGGTGTTTGTTAAAGCATTAAGTTTGTTTAATTGATTGTTGAAAATTAAAGGCCGTCTGAAAACATTTGAACTGCACCCCAAAAGTTGGATACACCCTCCTCCAACTCACAAGGTGCAGTTTTTTTATGAGCAAATATACATTACACTTCAAATACCAAGCCGTACCCCGCTACCTGCATGAAACCCAATGAGATAAATATATAGAGTCTCTGAGATAATTGGGATTATTTTGGATGGAGCGGGATTTGGTGGGATTGGTTTTGTGAAAAGTAGTTTCATAGAGTGCAATAAAAAGACGAGCATAATTTGCTCGTCTTTTTTTGTTTACAGGCCTGAGCTGAGTGACTCGATTGCAATGTCAAGGATGCGTTTATCTGCTCCGTTTTGAAGTTGACCACTGCCGTTAATTGGTAGATAGGGTCGGGCTGGAAGTTGGACGCTATGGTTTCGGCCTGCGGAGCCGCCTAAATGGTGGATTGCTGCGTATGGTTTATTGCTTCCTATGCGTGCGAAGTCGCTGCCTACTTGTGTGGAGATGCTGGCTGCAAGTTGGCCGGTCAGTTGCAAAGTCTGACCGCCTTGAGCTGCGCGTTGGCTTTGTTTCCATCTGTTGCCACCGAAACTTTCGCTTTCGAAGTTTTCTTCAGTTAATGAAGTCATTTCGGTCGCTATGGCTTTCATCATTTTGCGCGGATGGCTTATGTTTTGCAGAAGCTGGCTCAAGCCACGATCTAGTGATGAAGTATCAAGATTAATTTCAAGCATATCTAACCTCTGATTAATTTTAGTACCCATGCCAAATCGACTGCGGATAATGAGGATTTGAATTTGCTGTTGGTCATCATTGTTTTTAAGGCTACGCGTGCAATATCGGGATGAACGGATTGTGCTTTTTGGACGGCCACGGAAGCCATGCGCGAGAGCATGGCTTTTCCTTGGTTGGCATTGAAGCCTGCGCTTGGGGCGACAAACTTTCCGTCAATTCGCAAGCCGGTGCGTTGGGCGTAGCGGGCTTCTCCGGTGTATTCGTTGCTACCGATGTCGACGGTTTGAGTCTCAAGTGTCGGACTCGGCAATGCACGGCTTTCGCCTGCGGCGCGTGATAATGGACGCACGCGACAGCGGCAGCGGAAATCCAACGGCGGATACATGGTGTCCCAAACCGGGTCGGCTGCTGCATAGACACGCCCGTGCATTCTACGGTGGCTGTCACGGGTGCGGCTGTCATTTATAGCGACGTATTGCCAATACGGGTGGGTATCGACAGAATCCATCATTTCAGCGTAGCGTCCGGCCATGTAGGCTGACTGCATATTGGTCAGATAGATGGTTTTCAGGCGGTGCGGGCTACCGAGCTGAACGGTTTGGGCTTCGCCGGTGTCCGGATTGGTTGTTGGGGTGCGTCCCCACCAACCTTTGCTTTGCAATACCGGCGTGAGTGTTTTCTGAAACTGCTCCAGCGTTTGGCCGGTCTCGGCAGCGTTGACAACGGCGCGATAAATATCATTGGCAACGTCCATACCTGCGGTTTTGGCCACGGTAAAGGCGGTGGCGTGGGCATCGTCAAGCATGTCCTGCCAGTCCCACGAAACGGCCACACCTTTCTGCTTCAAATATTCGACCGCTGCTTCCGGCTCTAGGCCAAAAATTGCCTTGATGTCTTCCGGATTCATCAGCTCATCTCCTGCGCCGCTTCAATGCGGCCGACCAAACCGGACAGGAAAATCACACGCGCCAGCTCGTTTTGCAAGGCGGTGTCATCCATATTCGGGAACTGCTCGGCCAAGCGGTCGAGAATATTGTCTTCGGTTTCGCCGCGTTGCAAATCCTGCACCAATAAGGCAGTCAGGTCGCGGCCTTGTTGGTTCAGACGGCCTGCATTGGGCGCAAGCGTATCTAAAATCAAGCCTGCATCGGTTTCTGTGCCATCCCAACCTTCGGCAAAGTCAGCAGCGGTCGGGATAATGGCATCTTCTTCAACGATATCGCCGTCTTCCAAACCATAAGTGCGTTTCCAATATTGCAGGGTGAATTTCACACCCGCACTGAACAGCATACTGTCACGCTCGGCACGCTCTTTCGTCCCCGCCTCCTCGTTTTCAAACAGTTCGAATTTTGGACAAGCCACATCGCCGAAATTCAGTTCCACCACCCATTCAATCAATTCGTTAAACGCCGCTTCGACAATACGGCGGTCGCCGTCACGGATATCGTCGGCAATTTCCAAGCCCGCGCTGGCACTGGCATGGTTGGTTTCTTTGTCGGTGGTTTGGTCTTGGCCAAGCAAGGCAATGTTGATGCCGGACTTACACTCTTTCAGCAGCTTGTCGAATGCATCTACTGATGATGACTTGCCGCTGGCTTCGTGGATTTCGACGCTGGAATCATTCGGAATCGTGCCGACCGAATTACTTATTAAAGCTTCCAATGCGTTGAGCAACTTTTCGGTGTCGCTATGGGTATTGGAGCGTGGCTCTTTGCCAATGAGCCAAGGTGCGCCGTATTTTTCGGTGAAACTTACCCAAAATTTCATGCCGCCGCGTTTGAAAGTTACCAGCCAAAACACCAAACCCAAATCACCTAGGCCATAAGGGTTAAGATAGTCGTCCTCATGGCGCGGACACAGAAATTTATAAGGTGGCAGCGGTTCTTGGCTCAAGCCGTTTTCGGTAAAAACCAACTCACGCTCATCATTGAATCCGAACCATTCCTGCGGCTTAGCCACAATTTCAGACGGCAGCCATTGACTGCCTTTTTGCCAGATAATTTCGATAGGCTGATAGCCGAAAAATGCTGCATTCATGATGTCTTTGCAGATCTTATAAACATCGACATCAGCGGCCAGCCAATTTTCGACAAAATCCAATACACGATCTTCGACTTCATCGCCGCTTAGTTTCCAATCCAGCCTTGCCACAGCGGCTTTGCGGCGGCGCACGAAGCTACCGACCAGCTCGTCGCGCAACAATTCGCGGTAAACATGGATTTGCTTGCCCATCTTACGCAAAATCGGGTCCGGATTAGGCAACCAACCGCCGAAACCGCCTAAAAATTGGTGTGAGACGGCGATATGGCCGGTCAGGTCATCGGGTTTGAAGGTGATGTTGCCATGATTGGTTTTGAGTTTAAAATGCGGTTTTTTCATGGGATTCTCTTTTCAGACGGCCTAAAAGCCATGCGTTGTTCTGCTAATTCGACGCACGCGGCGGCTGGCCACGCGTACCGGTCCAGCATTGAGTTCGCGGCTAGCGTAATGGGCAAGGACAAAGGCAATCGCTGCGTCGCCGTGGCGTTTTTTGCCGTCTTGACCTTTGGTTCGGGTGTCCGGAATACGAGGCACGCCTTTGACTAATTCGAACGCACGTAAATCGGTGAGGATGTCTTCATCTCGCGGCAGGCCGTCGAGTGTGCCGTCTTCAAGGGCGGCTTTGAACGGAGCGGTATGGGTGCGGTACCAGTTTTCCGACAGCATCACGGCTTCCACCACTTCTGCGCCGAACGCATCGCGCATGGCTTCTGCCAGAGATTGACCGTTGCCTCGTGCATCCAAGGCCGCGCCGCGCAGATTGGGTAGCTTGGCCAACAGGTGCTGCATAATTTGCTCCTGCTGTGCAAACGGCATATTGCCCAGCTCCAAAACAAACGGCGGTTTTAAAATCAGGTCTTTGCTTTGTAAGAGCGGCACAATCACGGTGCGGTCGCCCGAGCGGGCAAAGTCTTCGCCTACAAAAGAAACACAGGTTTTGTCCAAACTGTCGAGCAGCGGCTGCAGGGTATCGGCTATCCAGTCCGCCACTTCGGCAGCGCGGCGCGGTTCGGGCAGCAGGCCGAAGTCGTCGGTCTGGTCGTAGCGGATAACCGGCGTGTATGGGGTCATACGGCTTTCGATTAAGGCACGGTTCAGCCATTTGCCGCCGCCGTTTTTCGGGATACAGTCCAACTCTTCGCTGGCATCTTCACCGTAGAAATCGCGGATTTCCTTACACCACGCGGCTTCGCCTTGGGGTGTCCAATCCTTGCCCAAACGCAGACAGATGCGGCGGTACAAGCCTTGTTCGACCGCTTCGTCAAAGGTAATGCGGTGGACGGAATAAGGTTTTTTCCCTGCACGTACATCGTTAATCAACTCGTTGAACGGGTTGTCTACGCCGTCATGCGTAGAGATGATATGCACCTGGCCGCCCCACATCAGCAAGGCCATTGCCGCTTTAAGCAACTCGCCAAGCTGCTCGTGGAACGCCGCCTCATCAATGATCACGCGGCCTTGTTTACCGCGCAGGTTAGAAGGCCGGCTAGATAAGGCTGTAATGCGGTAGCCCGAGGCAAAACGGATGACAAACGCCAGCACCGACTGGCGGTCGTCGCCTTCGACAAACACTTCCTCAGTTTCTTCGATTTCGCCTGCCGCCAGCTGATAATGCTTCGCCCAGCCTGCACAGTCGCGAATAAACTCCAAGGCCATGTCTTTGTTATAGCCGATATACCATGCATCCATACCTTTGGCGGACGCGGCCAGCAGCGCGGTGTCCGCTGCTTCGCCCCAGCTCAAACCGATACGGCGCGATTTTTCGCATAGTTTCACGGGCGACTGGTCGGCGCACCAAGCCTGCTGATACGGCAATAAGACCGTAGGGGTACGGTCTTCTGATGGGCGGGTATTTCGGATTTCAGACGGCGTCATGATGCAATCCCTAAAATATGCTTGCGGATGGCCTCGACCGATTCTTCAGACAAGCCGCCTTTCTTGGCCTGCTTGGCTACATCTTCGGCGGCCGCCTGTACTTTGGCTTTGACCTTGGCCTGATACTCTTTCAGGCGTGTGCTGGCGGAAATCAGACCGCTAATTTTCTTCGCACCCTCGGCCATCACGCCGAAACGGTCGAGCGCGTTTAATTCTTCGCTGTCCATCTCGCCTATGGCTACCAATGCGTCGAACAGTTCGGTTTGCAGCATGGCCATCAGGGCTTCGCTACGGGTATCGCCTTCATCGGCTGCGCCTTCGGCAATCAGTCGCGCGGCTTCGGTGCTGGATTTGATGGCAGCGAAACGACGTTGCACTTTTTGGCCGTAGCGATGGGCGGCTGAGCGGCTGATTCCATAGCCTTGGTCTTGCAGCCATTCGGCAATGGCTTGGTAGTCTGAAAAACCGTTTTCTACCAGCTTCCGTTCAAATTCATGTCGGACGGCTTCGGGGAGTTTTTCAATGCTGCTGCGTTGCGCCATGCCTAGCTCCATACTTTCTCAGGCCGTGCAATACCGGCACGGCACTCCACCGTATATTCGGCAATATCGACACCTAAACTGGTCAAGTCGGCAAACCACAGGCCGTGCGGGGCTTTATTGAGGTCTACCATTTTGCGGTCAGACAGATAATCAAGTTGTTGGCGTAGCTCCAGTGCGGTGGTTTGCGGGTAAATCGCGTTCATGATGTCCAACAAGAAGGTTTCGCTTGTCGTGTGCGGTCGGGCTTTATTAAGGGTGTTGATAATGTTCCAACGCATACCCTCGCGCCGTTGTTTGGCGATCAGTTCCTGGCTAATCATTTTTTTACGCTTTCCATTTTGTAGATTTCAGTGAGTTTTTCTGCGACGTTGTCGAGTTTGGCTTCGAGGACGACTTGATTACGGATGTAGTCTTCGCGTAGGACGTATGTGAGCGGCAGGCCGGCATTGAATTCCGCCAGTTTGTTTTCCATGATTTCGACTTTACCCTGTAGGCGTTCCTGCTGTTTTTGGCGTTCGTCCTGCTGCTCGCGGAATTGCGCCAGCAGCATTTTGCCGAAGGTGAAACAGATGCCGAGGAATGAGAGTAAAAAGCCGACAAGTTGCCAAAACTCGATGTTGATAAAGGTTTTTTCCATTTTTATGGCCATCCGTGTTCAAAATATTCTTGGCAGACAACGCAGCGCGTACAGCCTTTGACTGCCTGTTGTCTTGCTTTTGGTATTGGCGCACCGCAATCTTCACAATGACTGAGGCTGGCGGTGTTTCCAGACGGCAGTCGATGCTTTGACAGTGATTCTGTGAGAAAGATGGCTTTGCGTTCGGATGCGCGGTCGGCAAAATCAGTCATTTTTCAGACGGCCTTTCTTGTACCATGTCTGCCAGCCGGAAATTTGTTTTTCCAGTTTTTGGCAGTATTCGCCATAGCGGACGGCGTGATTTAAAAGTTGTTCGGGAGAGCCGCCACTCAGACGCTCGGGGCGTTCGTGAACGAGCAGCAGCTCGGAAGATACGGGGGGAATTTCCGCTACGGTAACGGTTTTAATCGTGGCCAAGGGCGCGGTTGTAGAGTTGCACGCTGTTAATGCCAAGGCCGTTAAAACGGTTGCCGTCTTTTTGTACAGTTTCATCAATCTGTTTCTCCAATTGCGCCGCTTGGCGGCCGATTTGCTGATAGGCGGTTGCCAAATCGCGACTTTGTGCCTGTGCAAAATCAAACCAACGCTGTTTTTCTTCATTAGCAGCTTTAAGCTTCTCGGTATAGAGCTGCTCGGCGACCAAGGCTGAAGCTTGATAAGTAGCAATAACTTCGGCTTTTTCAGTTTCCGCCTTCTTTGCTGCAGACTTATAGCCGCAGAAATAAATCGTTGGTACCACCACTGCTATCAGTAAAACCAGAATCAGGGTCTGCCAAACAGGGTTAAACATTTTCCACATCGTCTTTACCTTTATGGATTTCAGCGACCTGCGGAATCGCCGCGATGCCGCGTTTAATTAATGCATACCCGCCGACCAATGCGCCATAAGCCCACCAGAGCCATTCCGGCGCATCCGCTGTTTGCGAGAACTTATAGGTCATAGAGGCGGCTGCCACGTTTGCCCATAGTTTGGTATGGCTGATTTTCCCTGTGGCCGGATTAGATACCAAACCACCCAACCATTTGAAAAAGGCGGTTATTTGCGACACTTTTTTTTGGCTGCGCGTTTCGCGGCGGCTACCCCGCTCTTGCGGTGGGCTTGAGTCCAACATCCCTGAGTCGGCATGGCGTAGCGAATGCCCAGGTCGCTGTGGCTGAAATCGGGCAGCATGGCTGCGGTCATTAGGGCGATGAGTGACTTTTTTGACATGGTTTGTCTCCCTTTAATCGGTATTATCTGCAGACGCATGAATCAGGTTTTGTGCCACGCGGCGAATCCAGCCTTTGCCAAATGATGTGAACGTGCCGAGTTTGGTATAAAACACCAAACGTTCGGCATTGAAACGGAGCAGAAGGTCATTCTCCGGAAGTGAATTGATGGCTTTGAGGCTGACTGCTCCGATAACGCCGTCGTCCGGCACGCCTGCGGCGCGTTGCAGCATACGGGCAGCATTACCATGACCGTGGTTGATGCAGGCATCGAAGAATTGGAACGCAACCGCTTCCGGCATTTGATCGGCGTGATAGCGTTCCCAAAATGCTTGACGGTAAATGCCGATCGCCTGTTCGCGCGTCATGGCACGCATGGAGCCGTTGTAGCCGTTTGCCTGTGCAGTGCGTTTGGTGATACCCCAGTTGGTTTCGCCGCCGGGGTCTTTTGGATGATTGACGTAGCCGCCCTCGTGGGAGAGGACGCGCTCAATGAATTGGTCGAATTTGGTGGACATAAAAAATCCCTGTATCTATTGATAGGTACAGGGATTTTAGGTAAGGCCGTCTGAATGGGCTTTTAAATGGGGTTAAAACTCGTTTTAGATTTTGGGTTTCTTCTTTTCCATGAGTTTTTTAAACTCTTCTTTTCGGCTTTTAATTAAATTTCCAGGTAAAAATACAGAATAAAAAATGGAAATACAGGCTAAAAATAAATAGCTCCGTTCAAGCCAAAAAATGGCTGGTCCATTTTTGTATTCTTCTTTATGAGCCAACAAGATGACAATAAAAACACAAACCAATACGGCAAGATATGTGTAAAAAAGTAAGGAATGTTTTATATACCGTTGTTCTTGTACGCCTTCACGAATTTGAATTTGTCTCCAATTTGCATCTTCATCAAACCGCATATCACTAAACAATGTCATGATAGCAATTAGGAAACCGGCCAAGATTGCAAATACGTTGATAATTAAATCAACGGCTTTTTCATTCCCATGAACAAAAGGCTGCCCTTGCCATGCTAAAAATGCTGATATACAAGCAATCAACACAAAACGTAGTAAGGGCAGGTATTTTTTCATTGTTCAGTTAAGTTTCTGCTTTGGAGTTCTATAAAATATTCACTGATTGCTGTAAATGCTGAGTCAGGAAGTAACGAGTTAGCTTCATCGTATCGACCAATTCTAACAGATTTAGACAGTTTTACATCAGAAGGCTGAATCACTTCACCTTGTTGCGTGGTAATAGAAAATCCTTGATTAACCGTTTCATCATCAATAATTTCCTCTGCCTGTTCCTGCATCAGCGATTGCGCTTCAATACTGGCTCTCGAATTACCGTTTAGTAAGACTTCTAAATTAATATGAATTTCAGATTGTGCTTCCAATTCCTCATCACTCAATTCGCTTGTAAATACACTACCGACCTTCCCTAATGCTTTGGCAATGGTTGAACGGCTATTTTGATACAGTCTATCTCTGGATAATTGATATGCCGAAGCATCTAAAATAATACTTTTCACACCATGTTGTTGTATCAGTGACAACTTATCGCAATTGCCTACTGCTTTGAATTCAATATTAAAGATAACAATATTCGGATTGCTCTCTCTCAATTTATTGCTTAGTAAACTTAAATAAGAAGCAACCGTTGATGCTGACAAAAAACCATGTCCGCAAAAAATTACATGGTGTTTAACAATATACAAAAAAGCCTCTTTACGCAAAAAAGAGTATCCACTTGGAGGTGCTTGTGTACCACCATGATCATCTTGCTGTACTGGTGTATTGCTCATAGTGCGGATATGTTCATCTTTTGTTCCACTACCAATGTGGATCAGCAATCCATCAATTAAATTGCCAGCTACATCTTTAGGATCAAGAGTTCTATGCATGATTTGGGTAAGCTGGTTGTATTGTTCAATTTGTGTATCTTGAACAGTAGGAGCGGCTAACAAAGCCGTTCTTAACGCCGCTTCTAAATCAAACAGGTGATGGTTTTGCTGCGCACGTAAATAATGGATAGTTTTAGTAGTTTTTTTGGCCATTTATAAATTCCTCATTTCTTTCTTGATTTTTACTCACATTCTGTTTATCGATTACTCAGGCTTCGCCGTCAAAACCACGCTCGGCAAATTAGTAACAGTGACTTTATAAGCAATCCCACCACGCGCCCATTCTCGGGTTGGCTCTTTTTGCGCATTATGGCTGTCAATCGCCATTTTGATTTGGTCGCCGATATCACGCAGCAATGTGCGGTCTTCCGGGACGGTTGCTGCAATTAAGGCTGCGGCGGCTTTGGACAGTTTTTCCGCTTTTTGAGGTGCTGCATCTGTATTCCAGACTACTCGGACGGTAGTAATTTTGTCGGCTTTATCGGTATCAACGGTTAATGTGAGGCCGTCTGAAAAGTCATGCAGCAGATTCTTCCCTTCTGCATTATCGGTTGGGACAACATGTTCGGGAAGGGTCAGACCGGTTTTTTGGTCGTTCAGCCCTTTATTGGCTGCTGATTGATAGTTGGTATAGCTTACCGGCATGGTTTTTAATTCGGATTGTGCCTGCTCTTGGGGTTGGGCAGATGCCGGTTGTTCTTCAGATTGGCCGCTACACGCAGACAAGGCAACTAAAACCGATAGTGCAAGTAAGATTTTTTTCATGAGTTTCCCTTGGTCTGATTGGTTTATTTCTTATGCTTTTTCGGACATTTCTTACCGTTGCCGCCCGGGTTGCAGTCGCAGGCTTTCCCATCACCATCACGATCTAAACTTTTCCAGCCCGGCTTCTTGGCCAAATAATACTTTTGCGCTGCTTGATGTGTCGGGAAATCTTTGCATTTAACTGCAGCAACAGCCTGATGCGGCATTAATAGACACAAAACAGGCAGTAATGCCGCAAAAATTTTTTTCTTCATAAGTTGTTTTCCTTTGTTAGCTCAGGTCTTTTGAGATTTGGATCACTTGTCCGATGACCTGAATATCGGGGTGGTCTGCCAACATCAATGACATCGGCGGATAGGTTTCGTTGTCCGAAATCAGCAGCAGGCTGCCGTCAATCTGTTTTTGGATGCGTTTGACCCATAGTGTGTCACCGGAGCGGATTACGTAAATCTGTCCGTCGCGCGGGTTGTTTTTAGAGGTGTCTACCAAGAGTGTGTCTTTACTATGAATGGTGGGCTCCATGCTGTCTCCTCGTGCGGTAACGCAATTGAGGTCTTTGGCGAACAGGCCGCGTAACTTAAGCCAGTCTTTGCGATAAGCTAAGTGGTTGGCTGGTTCTGCCACTCCATAGGCGGCCGCTCCATTCCCTGCGGACACTTCTACGTCATACATTGGGATGTATGCGTATTCATCTTTGTTAATTTCCTCTATTGGGTGGAAATTCCCTCCTTTTCCAATCAGCCAGTTTGCATCTATTTGAAAATTTTCCACTATGGATTGGATCATTTCTAGCGGCGGGCGCTGCTTTCCTCGCAGTACATCCTTCAATCTGGTTGGTTTTTCTCCAATTTTTTCGGCAAATTCATCAAGTGTAATCTTATTAAATTCAATAACCTGCCTAATTTTCTCCAAAATCATGCCTAAAATTCCTCAAATAAGTGGAAATAAACCTTGCAATAGTGGGATATTTCCACTATTATTTACACAACATTTAACCAAGATTGTTTAAATCTTTAAACAATCGGGAATTTTAACACGAGAACGAAACAGGAGATATTCCGTGAAAGCAGAAAAAATAAAAGCAGGTTTCCGAGAGCGCGGTGAAACGATTAAGGATTGGTGCGATGCGCGTGGCTATGACCCGACTTATGTGTCTCGGATTTTGAATGGAAACGTTAAGGCAAGCCGTGGTAAGGCGCATGAAATCGCGGTTGAGTTGGGGATGAAGTCCAAATTGGATGAAGTGAAACGGAGTGCGTGATGAGTGCCAAAGGCGTACGACTTTTGAAAGTCTTTAAGGCATTGGAAGCCCATCCGATTATCGGCATCAGCAACAAGGAAATTTCAGACGGCCTCGGTATTTCGCCGGTACATGTCAGCCGGGACTTGGAAGACCTGATTGCAGAGGGTTTGGTGGTCAAGCTGGATAACGGAAATTTTGCTTACAGCATTAAAACCTTGCAAATCGCGGAACGTTTCAGACAGCAACAAGAACGTTTGACTGCACGTTTGCAGGAAATTGAACAACGAGTTTATTAAATGCGACGACGTCGTCGCATTTGCAGGAGATAAAAATGGAAGTATTAGGACACGCGGTTGGCGCAACGGCAAACGAACTGGCAATACACAGCATGGCAGTTATGGATCGTTTTTCAAATGGCGAGGCTTACAACGAGGCTGTTTGGATTGAACGGGGACGTTTTGCGGTACGCCAAACAATGGAAGGTATGTTTGAGCTGGGTCGCGCACTCATCATCATCAAAGAGCATACGCCGCATGGCCGTTTTGCTGAGATTGCTGAGAAAGAGTTTGGCTTAGGTCGCCGTGAATCGCAACGCTTAATGAATGCCACGTTGCGCTTTATTGACCCAAAAATGAAACAGGCGCAGCCACAGCTGATGAAACTTGGAAAGTCCAAACTGCTGGAGCTGCTGGTGGAAGATGACGACACCTTGCTGGAGTTTGCCGAAGGCGGAGAAATCAACGGCAATACGCTTGATGATGTCGACCGCATGACTGTTAAGGAGCTGCGTGTGGCCTTGCGCGAGAGCCGCGAAACGGCTGAAGCGAAAGACAAAGTCATTGCCGACAAGAACAAGAAGGTCGACGAGCTGGCCGAAAAGCTGGCTAAGAAGCAAACCGGTGTAAGAGAGCCGAAGGCGGAAGATGTGGGCAGTGAATTGACGATGCAGTTATCAAGCCTTGAGGTCGGTATCCGCAGTCAAGTGAGCCGTCTGAAAGATTTGTTCGACCAACTTAATGCGCACAGTGAGGCGCACGGGATTAGTCATCAGGCAAAAATGGTCGGGGCGTTGAATCAGATTATTTTGGATTGCAACGGCATCCGCGAGAGCTACGCTCTACCGATGGAAGCCCCTCAAGATGAGACGCCGGAGTGGTTGGGAGAGTAAATCATGAACGCCGGATTGGTAGAAAGACTGACTGAAATCGAGGCTCAAGCCGCTTTGCTTGGACGGGGAGAACGGTCGGAGTATCTGAAACGGTCGGCACAGGATTTAGGGGTATCGCTCGCTACGCTCTATCGGAAATTGGAGTCTGTGAGTGTTAAGCCGAGCCGAAAACGGCGAAGCGATGCCGGTAAAACGGAACTGAAGCTGGAAGAAGCCAAACTGATTTCGGCTGTACTGGTGGAGGCCATGAGGCGCAACGGCAAGAGGTTGATGTCGGTCAAGCAAGCAGTGGAGATGCTGCGAGCAAACGGCAAAATCGAGGCGGCGCGGATTGATGAGGAAACGGGGGAAGTCATTCCGCTTTCTGAAAACACCATTACCCGGGCTTTACGAGAGTACAAGCTACATCCCGACCAATTACTTCAGCCTGATCCTGTCAGCCGTATGAAATCTGAACATCCGAATCATTGCTGGCAAATCGACCCTAGTTTGTGTGTTTTGTATTACCTGCCGCGACACGGCAAGGATACGGGGCTTAGGGTGATGAAAGAGGAGGAATTCTACAAAAACAAACCTAAAAATGTTGTGAAGATTGAGCAAGACCGCGTGTGGCGTTACACCGGCACCGACCATGCCAGTGGAACGATTGTCGCCCGGTACTACTTCGGTGGCGAGACGAGTGCGAACTTGTGCGATTTCTTCATCTTCATGATGCAAGCCAAGGAGGATGTACATAAGGATCCTATACGCGGTGTGCCGCGCATGGTCATGCTTGACCCGGGAAGTGCGAATACGTCGTCTGCTTTTAAAACGCTGTGCAAGTCGCTTGATGTGCATGTGCAGATCAATAAACCCGGCAACCCCCGTGCCAAAGGTCAGGTAGAGAAAGCCAATGACATTGTGGAAACGTCATTTGAAAGCGGTTTGCGCTTTACCGAGGTGCACGATATCGACCAACTGAATGCCCTGGCAGAGCGTTGGATGCGTTACTACAACGGTACGCAGATTCACAGCCGTCACGGTATGACCCGCTATCAGGCGTGGAACAAAATCAAACCGGAGCAGCTGATCCTGCCGCCTCCTGCGGAATATTGTCGTGAGCTGGCAATCAGTGCGCCAAAAGAAGCCAAGGTATCGGCTGATTTGGAAATACGCTTCGGCGGTCGTTTCTACAGTGTGAAAGCCATTCAGGGCATATTGGTTGGGCAGAAGGTTTTAGTAGCCAAAAACCCTTGGGAAGAGAACGGAGCGCGAGTAGCAACGTTTGATGCAGACGGCCGCGAAACATGGGTGGCTGTTCCGGAAGTGGTGTTTGACGATATGGGCTTCAGAGCCGATTCGGCAGTCATCGGTGAGGAGTACAAGGCACCAGGCAATACTGCTGCCCAGCAACATGCGAAGGAACTCGACAAGATGGCTATGGGTGCGGAAACACTGGAACAGGCCGCAGCCAATCGAAAAGGCAAGGCTGTACCGTTCGGCGGATCTATAGATCCATTCAGGCACCAGGAAGATACGCTCGCTACACGCAATACGCTCTATTTGGAGCGTGGCGGCCAGCAGATGGAATACAACCGGATGGAAGTCGCCGAGCAGGTGTTGAGCAAGGTGGAAATGGCGAAGCTGTTGAAGCCGCGTATCGAAGCCGAAGGTGGAGACTGGAAACAGGCTGTTGCGCTCATTACCAAATATTATCCGGACGGTGTGGCCGCCAGTCAGTTGGAAGCGGTTTTTGACAAGCTGAAAACGGCAGGCCGTCTGAAATTACATAAAACCGGTTAGGCAAATGCGACGACGTCGTCGCATTTGCGGAAAGGAAACGATGAAACAAAGTTTTCAAAAAATCGGCAAATCCTATGCCACTGCAGCAGCCGAAATCGGATGCAGCAAGCCGATGCTGGTGGCGGTAGTCAATCATGGGCAATGGCCGAAAAAAAACGCAGCCGAGCTGCGAAGGAAATTGAAACAATTTTTTGAAAAGAATGGTGCGGAAATCCCAGCGAGCCTGAGAAACGAGCCGGAAACCGCACCTGCCCAAGCAACTTACGAAGACAAGGACAATGAGATGTTACTACGAAAAGCAACCCTGAACCAAGCCGCAAAACAGCATTTTGGATTATTCCGCGACCCGTTCAACGATGAAATCCAGTCGGCAGACGATGTGTATATGACGTCAGATGTGCGTTATGTACGTGAGGCAATGTTTCAGACGGCCTGTCATGGCGGTTTTGTAGCGGTGGTCGGTGAAAGCGGCGCGGGTAAATCTACACTGCGCGAAGACCTGCAAGACCGTATCAACCGCGAAGGCCGTCAGATTGTGTTGATTGAGCCTTATGTGCTGGCAATGGAAGACAACGACCAAAAGGGCAAGACACTCAAAGCGGTACATATCGCTGAGGCAATTTTGGAGGCGGTTGCGCCTGGAACAAGCCCGAAACGCAGTCCGGAGGCTCGTTTCCGCCAAATCCATCGCGCTCTGACTGAAAGCGCAAAAGCCGGTAACAAGCACCTGCTGCTGATTGAAGAGGCTCATGGCCTGCCTCTGCCAACCCTGAAACACTTGAAACGCTTTTTTGAGCTGAAGAACGGTTTTGAACGACTGCTCGGCATCGTCTTAATCGGACAGACGGAGTTGGCGCAAAAGCTCAGCGAAAACAATCCTGCTGTGCGTGAGGTGGTGCAACGTTGCGAGGTGGTTACCCTCCTGCCTCTGACTGACGGCAAGCTGGAAGGTTATTTGAAACACAAGTTTGCCCGGGTCGGTGCAGATGTTTCAAAAATCTTGAACCAAAGTGCAGTGGATGCAGTAGCGGAACGTTTGACTGTGAAAAGCAGAACGAGCAAAGGGGTTGAACAGAACAGCCTGCTCTACCCTCTGGCTGTCAACAATCTTGTGGCTGCTGCGATGAATCAGGCGGCGGAATTGGGTTTCGAGCTTGTTGACGGCGATGTGGTACGGGGGGTGTGAGATGAAAAAATATGAAATCGAATTTGCCATTGTAATTGTGCTGCTGTCCATCGTCGTAGCCATACAGGCAATGCTGACCGAGCCTTGCCGCCAAAAACAGCCTATGCAGATCAACGTCTATGACAGGGGGCAGTACAAATGAGGGGGTTATGGATACTGACCGCCATGCTTGCCGCCTGCCAGCCGGTCGCGGCAACGGCAGATCAAAGAGATGCTCTGGAAGCCGATAAAAACTGGGAAGCGGTTTACGGCGGGATGAGCGAGACAGACAAAATAACAGGCGTGGTTTTGGAGCCTGCGGGAGCGGAAAAATGAACAGGGATTACAGCAAAATCAAAGTATCGGTTTGGCGCGAAAAAGGCGGCCATCTTGTCACTGAGCTGACAACGGTGTCGGGTAAGTTTGTGATGATGTATGTGTCATCTCGGCTATCGGATGAAATTGAGGATGTGGTTCAGACGGCATTGCGGTGTTTGAGCCGTAAGGATTTGGAGGCGGCGAGATGAAAGTACGCTGCCCCACCTGCGGCGCGGTAATGAGCTTGGATGTATTAATCGCCCATGATGATGCACGCGAAGCCCTGATTGCCCTGACAGGCATTTCAGACGACCTTTTTAAGGCGATATTGCGGTATCTGACGCTGTTTCGCCCCGCCGAAAAGGATTTAAGTTTTAACCGAGTTTCAAAGCTCGTCGGCGAGATTGCGCCGATGATACGGGACGGAAAGATTGTCCGCAACCGCAAAACTTACCTAGCCCCGCGCGAGGCTTGGATTTGGGCGGCAACGCGATGCCTTGAGGCACGGGACGAGGGAAAGTTGACGCCGCCGCTGACCAGCCACGGTTATTTGTTGGAAAACATCACGTTTTGGTCGCCTGAAAAGACGGCGGCAACGGCGGTTTTGCCCTCTCCCCAACCCTCTCCCACGGGAGAGGGGGTAAGTACCAAATTGAGGAGCGGTTTGGGCGATTTGATGGAGTGGTCAAATGGAGGACAACAATAAGTGGCTTAAAAAAGCAATCGCGCAGGGTTTTATGATGCTCGCCGCCCTAAACCTCAAAGGCCGCCCTGCCTCGGCGGATTTGACGGCAGTCGCCGAACTTTGGTTGGGCATACTAAGCGGCCGGTCGTGGCAGCCGGAGCATGACGGGATCAGGATACAGGCAGCCTTTAGGGCTATCGCGGCGTCCTCGTCAGAGTGGCCAAACCCTGCCGACCTTATCAAGCACCTACCACCGGGCGAAGTCAGAATGGTGCCGAGGCTGGAAAAGAAGCATCACCCGACGGAATACGGCAAAACGCAGGCCGCCGAACTGAAAAAGATTGTCGGCAGATTGAAAAACGCACCCTGCATGAACAGGGATTGGATACACGGGCCAAGGCACCGGTCGGTGGACGAATGTATAGTCAATTAAAAACAAAATAGTACAATACTCAACTTTGAAGGTCTAACCATGGCATACTCTGCGGACTTAAGAAACAAAGCTTTAAACTATTACGAACAATGCA
>ERZ773087.549-NODE-549-length-27453-cov-13.198993_pt1 | contig 27453 bp, 27 predicted proteins | sample MGYA00511375_ERZ773087 | MGnify/ENA primary metagenome ERZ773087 (study PRJEB29015, sample SAMEA2737995) | human oral metagenome | biome: human oral; feature: human-associated habitat; material: dental | place: China | collected 2063 ...
GGAATCGCTGATAAAATGAAGTCTGTCAGATTGGTGTAGATTTTTTGTCCTGTCAAGGAGACAAACCGGACGCATAGCCAAAGCTATGTGGAGGATTTGTCGACAAAGAGAGGGCGAAAAAGATGCGTCAAGATGGCGTGAATTTATCAGTGCTTCCGTAATCTGTGGCTGAGCGCGCGCTATGCACATCGTGTGGGCGAATTGGAAACAATAAACGAGAATAATTGAAAAAGAGATATAAAAATTGTACGCGGAAAAAAACTTGTCACTCCTTTGAACCTTGTGATAAAATGAACAAAGTCGTGCGCGGCGGTGGCCGTGATATCGCCGTGCAAATTAGTTACAAAGGAGGCGCTTAAATGGAAACGTTGGCCGCGATTATTTTTGTTGTAATGTATATGGTGATCGTCTCGGAAAAGATTCACCGCACGGTTGCTGCGATGATCGGCGCGGTGCTCATGATGCTGCTCGGCATCCTCTCGCAGGAGGTTGCGCTGCATCATGTGGACTTTGAGACGCTTGGACTGCTCGTCGGCATGATGGTGCTCGTCGGCGTGACGAAGGAGACGGGGCTGTTCGACTACGTGGCGATCAAGGCTGCGAAATCCGCAAAGGCGGAGCCGCGCCGCATTCTCGTCTACCTCTGTCTGATTACGGCGCTGTTCTCGGCGTTCCTCGACAACGTGACCACGGTGCTCCTCATGGTGCCTGTGACGTTCAGCATCACGAAGATTCTGAAGCTCGACCCCATGCCCTACCTCCTGACGCAGATCATCGCGTCGAACATCGGCGGTACGGCGACGCTGATCGGCGACCCGCCGAACATCATGATCGGCAGTGCGGTCAAGGAACTCACCTTCGTCATGTTCATCGAGCATCTCGCACCGATTGCGATCATCTGCATGCTCGTTGTCATGTTCATCATGTCTGCGATCTACCGCAAGGCCCTCGTCACAACGCCGGAGCTGCAGGCGGAGCTCATGCAGATGGATGAAAAGGCGGCGATCACGGATCACGGCCTCTTGAAGCGCTCGCTCTTTGTTCTGGGGCTGACGATACTAGGATTTTTCACGCACTCCTTTACGCACATTGAGTCCTCGCTGATCGCGCTGACGGGCGGCTTCCTGCTGCTCCTCCTTGCGGGCGGCAGTGAGCATCTCGTGGAGAAGGCGATGCACTCGGTCGAGTGGCCGACGATCTTCTTCTTCATCGGACTCTTTATCGCGGTCGGTGGACTGATCGAGGTCGGCATTATTGCGCAGCTCGCGGAGACGGCAGTGGAGACGACGGGCGGCGATCTGACGGCGACGGCGCTCCTCATTCTCTGGATGAGCGCGGTCATCTCGTCCGTGCTCGACAATATCCCGTTTGTTGCGACGATGATTCCGCTCATTCAGAATATGGGCGCAATGGGCATCGAGAATCTCGAGCCGCTCTGGTGGTCGCTCGCGCTCGGCGCGTGTCTCGGCGGCAACGGCACGCTTGTCGGCGCGTCGGCGAACCTCATTGTCGCGGGCATGGCGGCGGAGCGCGGCGTGCACATCAGCTTCATTCGCTACTTCAAGATCGGCTTCCCACTCATGCTGCTCACGATCGTTCTCTCGACGGTCTACGTGTACCTGCGGTATTTGATATAAATTCTTTGCAGGAAAAAGCCTGCGCGAGGGCGAATCAAACTCTATAAGAAATGTGTGAAGGCACCGACACAGTTTCGGTGTCTTTTTTATTCGGAGAGAAGTTATGTTCATACTTGCGTCTGCGTCGCCGCGCCGCCGTACGCTCCTGCGGCAGATCGGGGCGTCGTTCGTCTCGATCACGCCCGCCGTCGATGAGGTGAATGATGGGGATCGCCCGCGTGACGCCGTGATCTGCAACGCGCTCATGAAGGCGCGCAAGGTTGCGGAGGAGTACCCCGACCACGCCGTGCTCGGAGCGGATACCGCTGTTGTGCTGAATGGCATCGCATTCGGCAAGCCAAAGGATGCAGCGGAGGCACGCCACATGCTCTCCTCGCTCGAGGGGCGGCAGCATACGGTGCTCACGGGGATTGCGTGGGTCGTGAATGGGCGGGAGTACACGGATGCAGCGGAGACCACGGTGCGCTTTGCCCCGATGACGAAGGCGGAGATCGACGCCTATGTCGCGACGGGCGAGCCGATGGGCAAGGCGGGCGCGTACGCGATTCAGGGGCGTGCGGCAATCTACATCGAGGAGCTGCACGGCTCGTTCTCGAACGTGGTCGGCTTGCCGCTCCACGCCGTTGCGGCGCTTGCACGTACGGCGAGGGTCACGATGGAGGATGGCGATGAATCTGCGTGATCTGCCAGCGGGCGAGCTGCCACGTGAGCGCCTGATTGCGCGCGGCGCAGAGGCGCTCAGCGATGCAGAGCTGCTCGCAATCCTCCTGCGCACGGGGCGTGCGGGCGAGAATGTACTGGAACTTGCGCGCGGCATTGTTGCGCGTTTTCGCGAGACGGGGCTGCACGAGATCCTTGCGATGCCATGCGCCGAGTTCGCACGCATACCGGGCATCGGCACGGCAAAGGCGGCGACCGTGCTCGCGGCACTCGAACTTGGACGGCGCGCGCAGCAGACGGCAAAGAGCCGCCCGCGCATCCGCGAGGCATCTGATGTAGCGGAGTTGCTGCGCCCGCGCTTTCGTGCGGAGAAACGTGAGCATTTCCTCGTGCTGCCACTCAGCGCAAAGAACGAGGTGCTGATGGTTGCAGATGTGTCCGTGGGCACGCTCACGAATGCGCTCGTCCATCCGCGCGAGGTCTTCGAGCCGCCGATCCGCTGCGGCGCAGCGCACATCATCCTCGCGCACAATCACCCGAGCGGCGACCCCGCGCCGAGCGCAGAGGATCACCGCCTCACGCGCGTGCTCAAGGATGCGGGCGCACTCCTCGGCATCCCCGTGACAGATCACGTCATTATCGGGGGAGACGGCTTTTTCAGCTTTGCGGAGGAAGGTGTGCTGTAATCAATACTTTTTTTGAAAAGAGAGAGGAATTCACACATCAATCATCGAAATATACTGATACCTTAGTAAATATTATTGCTAAAACGTGATTAGGAGGGATTATGATGAGTGCGATCAAAAAGATCCTCGTTCCGGTCGATGGGTCGGTCAACGGCTGCAAGGCGGTCGATGAGGCGATCTTCTTCGCGGAGAAATGCGACGCAGAGCTCGACTTCGTCTACGTTGCGAGCAACATCAACAAGGACATTCCGAGCCATATCGTCTTTGACCGCATCTGGGAAAAGCTCTCGGGCGACCGCAAGGCGCGCAAGCACGTCAAGAGCGGGCATATCGCTAAGAGCATTCTCGAAGTTGCGGACGAAGAGGGTAGCGACATGATTATCATGGGCAGCCGCGGGCTTGGTCTCCTCAAGGGCGTGCTCATCGGCAGCGTCAGCCAGAAGGTGATCGAGGAAGCGAAGATCCCGGTCATGGTGATCAAGTAGGCGGGAGGTGGCGGCCTTGACCGTTCGAGAGCGGCTTGAGGCGCAGGAGGATGCACTCCTCTCTCCACTGGCGGCGCGGAGCAAAGACGCAAAGCGCAGCCATCCGATGGAGGAGTGCCCCTTCCGCACGAAGTTCCAGCGCGACCGCGACCGCATTCTGCACTCGAAATCATTTCGTCGGCTCAAGCACAAGACGCAGGTCTACATTGTCGCGGGCGATCACTACCGCACGCGCATGACACACAGCCTCGAGGTGGCGCAGATCTCGCGCACGATTGCGCGCGGCCTGCGGCTGAACGAGGATCTGACGGAGGCAATCGCGCTCGGGCACGATGTCGGTCACACGCCGTTCGGGCACGCGGGCGAGGCGGTCGTGGAGGAGATCACGGGGCATTTTGCCCACAACGAGCAGAGCCTGCGCATGGTCGAGATCCTCGAACGCGGCGGGCGCGGGCTAAACCTCACGAGTGCGGTACGCGATGGCATCCTGAACCATACGGGCAAGGGCGTGCCGACGACATTCGAGGGGCGGATTGTGCGCATTGCCGACCGCATTGCCTACCTCTGCCATGACTACGACGACAGCATCCGTGCGGGGCTTCTGACGCCCGAAGAGCTGCCCACCGAGGTGCGCGACGCATTTGGTACGGATACGTCCGCGATGATTACGAGCATGGTGTCGGATATGATTGTCACCTCGGAGGAACGCGGCGACGCGGCACTCTCGGATGAGGTGCAGCACGTCATGGACACGTTCCGCGCCTTTATGTTCGAGCATATCTACCACTCCAAGACGCTCGCGCACGAGCGCGCACAGGCGGGCTTTGTTCTGCGTGCCCTCATGGATCATTTCACCGTGTATTTCCACACGCTTCCACCCGAGTTTATCGCGCGCGAGGAGCGCTGGGGTCGCGAGCAGTGCGTCGTGGACTATGTGGCGGGGCTGACGGACAGCTATGCCGTCGCGCTCTTCCGCGAGATCTACATCCCGCCCGTGGATCAGATGACAATCAAACCAATATAAAAGGAGAAAAACATGCGTGACCCGAGGATGGAGGCCTTTGTGCAGCAGGTGCGCGCGCAGACCGACATCCTTGCCGTCGTGCAGGGCTATGTCCCGCTGAAGCGCAAGGGCAACCGCTACTGGGGCTGCTGCCCCTTCCACAACGAAAAGACTGCGTCGTTCTCCGTTGTGCCCGTCGACGGCTTCTTCTACTGCTTCGGCTGCCACGCGGGCGGCGACGCGTTCAAATTCATCTCTCTCATGGAGCACATCACGCCGTTCGAGGCGATCCTCAGGCAGGCGGAGCAGCTTGGCATCGAAAAGCCGGAGCAAAAGCGTGACCCGCGCGAGGAGGCACGCCTGCGCGAGCTGGATGATCTGCGCAAGGTGAATGCGCTCGCGCGCGACTTCTTTCACAACTGCCTCACCGTGACGCGTTACGGCGCGGCGGGCAAGGCCTACCTCGCGGGGCGCGGCATCACGGACGAGGCGATTGCACGCTACGGCATCGGCTTTGCGCCCGATGCGTGGTCGAAGCTCTCCGACGCGTTCCGAAAGCGTAGCATCTCCGAGCACATCCTTGTGACGGCGGGACTTGCCGTGAGGCGTGAGCGGGGCGAGGGCGTCTATGACCGCTTTCGCAACCGCGTCATCATCCCGATCGCGGATGAGCGCGGGCGCATTGTCGCCTTTGGCGGGCGCGCGCTCGGCGACGCGCAGCCGAAGTATCTCAATACGGCGGAGACACCCGTATTCAACAAACGCAAGCTTCTCTTCGGACTCGATCGTGCGCATCGCGCCATTGCGAGCGAGGGCGCGGCGATTGTCGTCGAGGGCTATATGGACGCAATTGCCGCTTGGGAGGCGGGGGTTCAGAACGTCGTCGCGACGCTCGGCACCTCGTTCACGAGCGACCATGCAGCGCTGCTCCTGCGCCGTGCGCCGCGCATCGTCTTCTGCTACGACAGTGATGCGGCGGGACAGGAGGCAACACTGCGCGCTCTTGCAGCCGTGCGCGGACGTGCGGCAGAGGTGCGCGTGCTCCTCCTACCGGACGGCAAAGATCCCGACGAGTATGTCCGCACGCACGGCGCGGAGGCGTTCCGCGCGCTCGTGGAGACGGCTGTTCCTGCCCCTGCGTTTCGTCTGCGCCACGTGCGCAGCCATATGACGGACAGCGTGGAGGGACGGCGCGCCGCTCTTCGGGAGATGCTGCCCGTGCTTGCGGAGCTGGACGAGATCACGCGTGCCGCCTACGTGCGGCAGACGGCGACGGAACTCTTCTTGGACGAGGGGATTGTGACGGATGCCCTGCGCCGCTTTCTGCGGCAGGGGGCTGCGGAGCCACTACAGAACACTGCGCCGCAGCGCATGGCCGTGCGACAGGGAGACGATGCTCTGCGGCGCACGGGGCGCGAGATTATTGCGGCAATTTGGCGAGATCCTGCGCTTCTCACCGAAATTTTATCTTCCATTCCGATGGAGGATTTTCCCGATGAACTCATCGCGCAGCTGCTCCGTGCGATGGCGGCGCATCTCGATGCGGGCGGTGTTCTGGATGCGGACTTTATCGCTGCACAGCCTACAGCGTCGGGGGATGAGCTCACACGCGCCATCGTCGAGGAGGGGCGTACGGAGGCCTCCTATCAGGAGGCTCTGGGGACGCTCCGACGCAGTTATTTGACGCATGCACTTGCGCGGCATACGCGCCGCGCTGAGGAGATGATGCAAGAAGGAAAAGAGGGATACATTGACGAATTAAACGAAGTGAAGAAAATACAGGATGAGATTGCCCGTGAAAATTTGCACGAATAAATACGCGCACTTTAGTGCTCGAGCCTTTATAGCGACATACTAAATGATAGATTTTATTAGATAATACTACAAACTGAAAGGAGGGGGGCAAAATGCAGACAGCAACAGTGCGGATCGAACGAGATGAAATGATTGGAATGGGAAATATCAGCGAGCTTGTGGCAAAGGGAAAGTCGAACGGCGGAACACTGACCTGCGGTGAACTTATCGAAGCATTCAGCATATGGAATATGACCCCCGACGATATGGATGGGCTCTATCAGCGCCTCAGCGACGAGAGCATCGAGATCGTGGACGATACGGCGGTCGGCGAGAGCGGCGATGATGACGTGCTCGAGCCGGTGGATGACATTGACAAGGACGAGGAGGAAATCGAGATCGACCTCAGCGTCCCCGAGGGGGTCGCACTGGACGATCCTGTCCGCATGTACCTCAAGGAGATCGGTCGCGTGCCACTTCTGACGGCAGAGGAGGAGGTTGAGCTTGCGCGGCGCATGGAGGCGGGCGACGAGACTGCGCGCCATCGGCTCGAGGAGGCAAATCTGCGCCTTGTCGTGAGCATCGCCAAGCGCTATGTCGGTCGCGGCATGCTCTTTCTCGACCTGATACAGGAGGGCAACCTCGGACTCCTCAAGGCGGTTGAAAAATTCGACTACAGCAAGGGATACAAGTTCAGTACGTATGCAACCTGGTGGATCAGGCAGGCGATTACGCGTGCGATTGCCGATCAGGCACGCACGATCCGCATCCCTGTCCACATGGTCGAGACGATCAACAAGTACATCCGCATTTCGCGGCAGCTCCTGCAGGAACTCGGGCGCGATCCCACGCCCGACGAGGTAGCGAAGCATATGGGGCTGAATACGGCGCGCGTGCGTGAGATCATGAAGATCGCGCAGGAGCCCGTTTCGCTCGAGACCCCGATCGGCGAGGAGGAGGACTCCCATCTCGGCGACTTTATCGAGGATGAGGCGGCGCTTGACCCCGCAGATGCAGCCTCGATGATGTTGCTCAAGGAGCAGATTGCCGATGTGCTGAAGACACTTGCGCCGCGTGAGGCGGAGGTCCTGCGTCTGCGCTTCGGGCTTGAGGACGGTCGTTCGCGCACGCTCGAGGAGGTCGGGCAGAGCTTCGGTGTGACGCGTGAGCGCATCCGACAGATCGAGGCGAAGGCGCTCAGGAAGCTGCGGCATCCCGTGCGGCTGCGCAAGTTGCAGGGAAACATTGATCTTTGAGGTATGGTTTGCCTCACGAATAAACGATAGGAGGACAGCGTTATGACAGAGGGGACGGAGCAGCCAAAAGCGCCGGGCGCCGACATCATTGAACGCCTGCTTGCCAAGGGCAAGAAGAACGGCGGGACGCTGACATACGGCGAGCTCATTGACGCACTGCAAAAACAGGATATGTCCCCCGACGAAATGGACGATATGTACCAGCGCTTCAGCGACGAGGGTGTTGAGATCGTCGATGATGTGCCGGGTGCGACGGTGGAAGAACCCGTGGACGATGATCCGCCCGAGAAGGAAGAGGAGGTCGAGATCGACCTCACCGTGCCCGAGGGCATCTCGCTCGACGATCCTGTCCGCATGTACCTCAAGGAGATCGGGCATGTGCCGCTCCTGACGGCGGAGGAGGAGGTCGAGCTCGCACAGCGCATGGAGGCGGGTGACGAGAGCGCACGCCATCGGCTCGAGGAGGCGAATCTGCGCCTCGTTGTGAGCATCGCCAAGCGCTATGTCGGCCGCGGCATGCTCTTTCTCGACCTCATACAGGAGGGCAACCTTGGTCTTCTCAAGGCGGTCGAGAAATTCGACTACAGCAAGGGCTACAAGTTCAGCACGTACGCAACGTGGTGGATTCGGCAGGCGATTACGCGTGCGATTGCCGATCAGGCACGCACGATCCGCATCCCCGTGCACATGGTCGAGACGATCAACAAGCTCATCCGCATCTCACGCCAGCTCCTGCAGGAACTTGGACGTGACCCGCGCCCCGAGGAGATTGCAAAGGAGATGGGCATCAGTGTCGCACGCGTCCATGAGATCATGAAGATCGCGCAGGAGCCCGTGTCGCTTGAGACGCCGATCGGCGAGGAGGAGGACTCTCACCTCGGCGACTTCATCGAGGACGAGGCTGCGCCCGCACCCGCAGAGGCTGCGTCGTTCATGCTCCTGCGCGAGCAGCTCGAGGAGGTCTTGGAGACGCTGACCGACCGCGAGAAGAACGTCCTGCGTCTGCGCTTCGGGCTTGAGGATGGGCGTTCGCGCACCCTCGAGGAGGTCGGGCAGAGCTTCGGTGTGACGCGCGAGCGCATTCGTCAGATCGAGGCGAAGGCACTGAGGAAGCTCCGGCATCCGAGCCGTAGCAAGGTGCTGCGTGACTTCTTGGAGTAGTTGACGAATTGTGCAGAATATCGTATAATAAGCGTACAAAAGGCGCTGCCGGTAAACGGTCAGCCCCCCAAATCTACGTTGGATAAGATTACCCGCCTAGAGTTGGTAGCTGCAGGCGGGCTTTCTTATGCTTTTGACATTACGATACAGATCGCAACGAGGAACACCAGCGAAAGAAATTCGTATGGCCCCATAAGCGTACCCCCCTTTCAGGGGCTAAGAATCGACCGCCTACCGTTTGGCAACGCCTATGTGGATTATAATACGTACGTTTCCAACGTACAAGCAATATTTCTCTTGACAGGAGGGTGCGTTGCCCTTATAATACGCATGTCTGAAACATTCCTCGATAGCTCAGTCGGTAGAGCGTCTGACTGTTAATCAGAATGTCACTGGTTCGAGTCCAGTTCGAGGAGCCATTTGCAACAACAGGAGTGTAACGCAGCAGTTACACTCCTTTCTTATGTCTGTTATAGATTGTTTGGAGTGATGAGGTGTGCGTCCCTAAGCGAACCCTAGTGGAGCAAGCGGAAGCGAGTGCGCGTTCTGCCCCCTGCGGATTTCTTTCGTTCAAGCGAAGCGCGTTTAAGAAGTCCGCAGGTATTTAGGCAGATAAGCGCACGACCGCTTGCGTAACTAAGCGTTCGCGTGGGACGTGCACATCAGGTAAATAACGTCAGAAAGGAGGATCTCATGCAGCTCGATGCGCGTCTCGCGGCGATTGCCGCATTCGTCCCGCACGGAACAGTGCTCGCGGACATCGGCGGCGACCACGCTTATCTCGCCGCGACCCTCGTCATGGAGGGCGTCGCCCCGCGTGCCGTTGTCGGCGATCTCAGTGCGGGCGCATGCGAGGCGGCGCGGCGTACGGTCGGCGCACAGCGGCTCACGCGCGAGATCGACGTGCGGCAGGGCGATGGGCTGTCCGTCCTCCTCCCGGGCGAGGCGGAGTCCATCGTCATCGCGGGCATGGGCGGTGCACTCATCACGGAGATTCTCTCGGGCGCGCCCGATGTGCTCGCGCGCGTGCAGACCCTCGTCCTCCAGCCCATGAACAGCGCGGCACGGCTGCGCCGTTGGCTCTACGAAAACGGCTGGGACATCGTGGACGAGACGCTTGCGCGTGCAAACGGCCGCCTCTACGAAATCATCCGCACCGAGCGCGGCGCGTGCGAGATGCCCGACGAGGTGCTGCTCTCCATTGGGGCAAAGCTGTTTGAAAAGCGCGACCCTCTCCTCAGGGAGCATATCGATGCACAGATCGAAAAGCTGACCCGCGCCGCCGCCGGCATGGGCGCAAGCCCGACGGCACGGCAGAGTGCGGAGTATCGGGAGACGGTGTCGCAGATCGCGGCGCTGCGGACAATGTTGGCGCAGCTCTGAAACAGGAGAAGCCCAAAGCCTCCCCCGCCGAAGCGGGGGAGGGGGACCGCTTGCGGTGGAAGGGGCGCTTTGGACGAAGGAAAGCCAATGTGCTTTTAGCCAACAATACACGATAAAGGAGACACCCATGCTCAGCTGTCAGCTCATCATGAACGCGCTCGAGCGCATCGCACCGCGCCGCCTCGCCGAGGACTGGGACAACCCCGGACTCCTCGTCGGCAGCTACGCGCAGAAGGTCGGACGCATTCTTGTCGCGCTCGATGTCGATGACTGCGTCACCGAGGAAGCCATTGCACGCGGGGCGGACATGATCGTCGCGCACCATCCCGCGATCTTTCGCGGCATGAAGCAGCTGCGCACCGACCTCCCTCTCGGGAAGCGTCTCGCCGCCCTCCTCACGCACGGCATCGCCGTCGCGGCGGCGCATACGAACCTCGATGTTGCGCACGGCGGCGTCAACGACGTGCTTGCCGCGCATCTCGGTCTCGAAAAACTCTCCTCCTTCGTTATTTCGAGTCAGGAGGAGGGCGTGACCGAGAGCCTTGGTCGCATGGGCGTGCTCCCCGCCCCTCTGGCGATTGAGGACTTCGCACGCACGGTGAAGGAGCGCCTCGGCGTCAACCACGTCCGTCTCGCCGCCGCTGCGGCGCGCCCAGTGCGTCGCGTTGCGGTTTGCGGCGGCGCGGGTGCGGAGTTCATCGACAACGCCGTGCGGCTCGGCGCGGATGTCTACGTCACGGGCGATGTGAAGTACCACGACGCTCAGCGCGCCGTGGAGCAGGGCATGCACATCATCGACGCGGGGCACTTCGGCACGGAGGCGCCCGTCCTGCCCGTCCTCGCAGAGCACCTCCGCGCAGAACTTGCATCCGAACATGGAGAAATTGAGATTTTTGTCACAGACACGCAGCGAGACGTGTTCGATGTCATTATATAAGGAGAGAACAATGGATCAGAAGCATATCCGCAATTTTTCCATCATCGCCCACATCGACCACGGCAAATCCACCATCGCCGACCGCCTCATCGAGTATACGGGTACACTCTCCGAGCGTGAGATGGAGGCGCAGGTGCTCGACAGCATGGATCTCGAGCGTGAGCGCGGCATCACGATCAAGGCACAGACCGTGCGCCTCGACTACCGCGGCGAGGACGGCGAGCTGTACGAGCTGAACCTCATCGACACGCCGGGACACGTTGACTTCAACTACGAGGTCTCGCGCAGCCTTGCCGCATGCGAGGGCGCGCTCCTCGTCGTGGACGCGGCGCAGGGGGTGGAGGCACAGACGCTCGCGAACGTCTACCTTGCGCTTGAACACGACCTCGAGATCGTCCCCGTCATCAACAAGATCGACCTGCCGAGCGCGGAGCCTGACCGCGTGAAGCATGAAATCGAGGACACAATCGGACTCGACACGAGTGCCGCCGTCCTCGCCTCGGCAAAGACGGGGCTCGGCATCAAGGAAGTCCTCGACGCCGTCGTCGCGTTTGTCCCGCCGCCCGAGGGCGACCCGAGTGCGCCGCTGCGTGCGCTCATTTTCGACTCCTATTTCGACCCATACAAGGGCGTCATTGCGAACGTGCGCGTCAAGGAGGGGACAATCAAAAAGGGCATGAAGCTGAAGCTCATGGCGACGGGCAAGACCTTCGAGGTTACGGATGTCGGCTGCTTCCGCCCGCAGCCCGTCGATACGGGCGAACTCGGCACGGGTGAGGTCGGCTTCATCGCGGGCGCGCTGAAGGATGTGCGCGATGTGCGCGTCGGTGACACCGTGACGGGCGCGGAGAGACCCGCTGCCGAGGCATTGCCCGGCTATCGCGGCGTCACGCCGATGGTCTTCTGCGGACTCTACCCCGAGGACAGCAAGGACTACGACAACCTGCGCGAGGCGCTCGAAAAGCTCCAGCTCAACGACGCCGCGCTCGTCTTCGAGCCGGAGACCTCCATCGCGCTCGGCTTTGGCTTCCGTTGCGGCTTCCTCGGACTCCTGCACATGGACGTCATACAGGAACGCCTCGAACGCGAGTACAACCTCGGGCTCATCATGACGGCGCCCTCCGTTGTCTACCACGTCTACCGCACGGACGGCACAATGCGTGAGGTCAGCAACCCCGCCGACCTGCCGCCGACAACGGAGATCGACCACATCGAGGAGCCGTGCGTCAAGGCGACCGTCATCGTCCCGAAGGACTACGTCGGCGCGGTCATGGAGATCTCGCAGGAAAAGCGCGGCGTCTTCCAGACCATGGACTACCTCGACGCGACGCGCGTCATGGTCATCTACCACATCCCGCTGAACGAGATTCTCTATGACTACTTCGACCGTCTGAAATCCGCGACGCGCGGCTACGCGTCCCTCGACTACGAGCTGATTGACTACCAGACCTCGAATCTCGTGAAGCTCGACATCCTCCTCAACGGCGATCCCGTGGACGCGCTCTCGACCATCGTCCACCGCGATCGCGCCGTTGCGCGCGGCCGTCAGCTTGCCGTCAAGCTCAAGGGCATCATCCCTCAGCAGATGTTTGAGATCCCAATCCAGGCGGCGATCGGCAGCAAGATCATTGCGCGCGAGAACGTGCGCGCGCGCCGCAAGGACGTGCTCGCGAAATGCTACGGCGGCGACATCACGCGCAAGCGCAAGCTGCTCGAAAAGCAGAAGGAGGGCAAGAAGCGCATGAAGGCGGTCGGCAGCGTCGAATTGCCCCAGGAGGCGTTTATGGCGGTTCTCAAGATCGATGAGTAAGACTTGGGGGCTCTATGCCCACATCCCTTATTGCGTGAAAAAATGTGCATACTGCGACTTCGTCTCTGCCGCAAATGCAGCTGTGGCGGAGATGGAGGACTATGCGGCGGCGCTGCGGGCGGAGATTCTGCGCGAGGCGCCGCCGCTTCGCGCGCTCTGGGGCGATGTCACGACCGTCTACCTCGGCGGCGGTACGCCGACCGCATTGCCTGCCGTGCTTCTCACGCAGATCCTCAACACTATCCATAAGGCGGCAGGGGAGCCTCTTGAATGCACGGTGGAGGTGAACCCGGGCACGGTGGACGAGGAATATCTCGTGCAGCTCAGAGCGGCGGGCGCGAACCGCCTCAGCCTTGGCGTACAGAGTTTCGATGATCGACTGCTACGCGTCATCGGGCGCGTCCACACGGCGGAGGAGGCGCGCGCGGCAGTCCGCGCGGCACGCGCGGCGGGGTTCGATAATCTCAGCCTCGACCTCATGTATGCGCTGCCAACGCAGACTCTTGCTGATCTCAAGCAGAGTGTCAACGAAGCACTCGCTCTCGCGCCTGAACATATCTCTGTCTATGGGCTCATCGTGGAGGAGGGCACACCATTTGCCGCTGCAGAGGCGGCGGGGCGGCTCGCGCTCCCCGATGAGGATGCGGCGGAGGAGATGTACGACTATCTGATGGCGGAGCTGCCCGCGCGCGGTTACCGCCGCTACGAGATCTCGAACTTTGCGCGCGCGGGCTATGAGAGCCGGCACAATCTTGGCTATTGGAGGAACATCCCCTATCTCGGCGTCGGTGCGGCGGCGCACGGCTATGTGGACGGCGTACGCTGGGGCAATGAGACGGATGCGCGTCGTTACATCCGCGCCATCCGTGCGGGCGCGCCTGTCCGCACGCCCGAGGATGTGGAGCGCACAGCGACGAACGCGATGGAGGAGTACGCCTTCCTCGCCCTGCGCACAGCGGAGGGAATTGATGAGGCGGATTTTTACCGCACATTTGGCGTGAGCATTGATGCCGTTTATAGCACTGTGATCACGCAGCAGATCAAGCGCAACCTGCTGTGCCGCGCGCAGGGGCATATCGCCCTTACGGCGGCAGGTATGAAGCTGGGCAACGAAGTCTTTGCCGCATTTTTGCAGGAGAAATGATTCCATTAACGATAAATTTGTGCTATGATAGCTATTGTTTCACGTTGTTATCATCCGAAAGGAGAAAATCTATGAAAACATTGACCATGATCGAGATGGCGGGCTGCCCTTACTGCGCGAACGCCCACCGCGCGATGGACGCGCTGCGCGCCGAGAGCGGCTCGTATGCGGATGTGACAGTCGATTTCATCGACGAGAACCGCGAACCCGAGAAGACGCAGCTGTTTGCAGGACAGTACTACTACGTGCCGAGCATCTTCATGGATGGTGAGAAGCTCTACGAGGCACAGCCGGGGCATAGCTACGACAAGATCTATGCCGAGGTAAAGCATGCGTTCGATGCAGTGCGTGAGAAAACGCACAATTCATGAAAAATATGACAAAGTTGCATGAGAAAAACGAAAATAAAACTTGTAAAATTATCTGAAATCCAGCATAATAACGAATGTGCTATTTTCACAATATACATAAAGATCCTCGCGGATGCGATCGTGTACGGGTAGCGCGGCGGCGTTCACGAGGGGAAAAACAAGATGAGGTGAGTTTATGCATCAACCCGTTACTGACAATCCATTTGTCATCATGTTCATCAACATGGTCATCGTCTTCGCGGTGCTGACTGCGATCTGGGGTCTTATCGAATTGACCCACAGACTCGATCCGACGAAGAAGAAGGCAGAGCCGCCCGCAGCGGCACCTGCCCGACCCGCTCCCGCGCCTGCACCTGCAGCGCCCGCCGCACCCGCAGTTCCTGCGGGTCTGTCCACCGAGACCGTTGCCGTCATTGCAGCAGCCGTCACCGCCTGTGGCTACAGTATCGAGCAGATTCACGCCATTCGTCCGGCAGAGCAGCCCGCGTGGCGCAACTTTGGCCGTACGAGCGGCATGCGTACGCCGCGCTGAGAAGGGAGTGAGAGATTATGGATTTCATTAACGCATTTACCGTCTCCCTGCAGGCAGTCGTCGATGGCAGCGGATTCGTCGGCATGACCGGCGGCAACGTCATCATGATTATCGTCGGTCTCGTCCTGCTCTATCTCGCGTTTGCACGCGACTTCGAGCCGCTGCTCCTCAGCCCGATTGCATTCGGTTGTATCCTTGCGAATATCCCGTTCAACGGCTTTGAGGAGCCGGGCGTCATGTCCGCGATCGGCATGGGTATCAAATACGAGATCTTCCCGCCGCTCATCTTCCTCGGCGTCGGTGCGATGACGGACTTCGGACCGCTGATTGCACGTCCCTCGAGCCTTCTCATGGGCGCTGCGGCACAGTTCGGCGTCTTTGTTGCTCTCCTCGGTGCGATGTGGTTTGGCTTCACGGCACAGGAGGCAGGCTCCATCGGCATCATCGGCGGTGCGGACGGTCCGACGTCGATCTACCTCGCGACCAAGATGGCACCGCATCTCCTCGGCGCGATCGCCGTTGCGGCATACACCTACATGGCTCTCGTTCCGCTCATTCAGCCGCCGGTTATGCAGCTGCTCACCTCCAAGAAGGAGCGTGAGGTCATCATGGAGCAGGCGCGTGAGGTCACGAAGTTCGAGCGTATCGCATTCCCGATTGTCTCGACTATCTTCATCAGCCTTCTCCTCCCGTCCATCACAGCTCTTCTCGGTATGCTGATGCTCGGCAACCTCTTCCGTGAGAGCGGCGTGACGGATCGTCTCTCCGATACGGCGCAGAACGCGCTCATCAATACGGTCACGATCTTCCTCGCACTCGGCACGGGTCTCACGATGAGTGCAGAGAACTTCCTCGTTGCTGAGACCATCCTCATCATCTTCCTTGGTTTTGTCGCCTTCATCTTTGGTACGGCGGCAGGCGTTGTCCTCGGCAAGATCATGTGCCGCGCGACGGGCTGGAAGGTCAACCCGCTCATCGGCTCTGCGGGCGTTTCCGCTGTTCCGATGGCGGCACGCGTCAGCCAGATCGTCGGCATCAAGGCAAAGCCGGGCAACTACCTCCTCATGCACGCCATGGGACCGAACGTCGCCGGTGTTATCGGCACGGCGGTTGCGGCAGGTACGATGCTCGCGATGCTGATGTAAACAGCGTTTTTTAAGTGAAAATACGCCTAAAGACAACGCTTTGCATTTGACAAAATCCTCCTTCATATGTACTATGAGGGAGGATTTTTGATTCCAGATCTCGCTCTGTTCTTCCACCGGAGCGAAAACAATGTTTATTTTTACATGGAAGGAAGATTTTATGCGCGGAACATTCTATGGCATCGGCGTCGGCCCCGGCGACCCCGAGCTTCTCACCGTCAAGGCAATCAAGGCGATCGAGGCGGCGGACGTCCTCATCGCCCCCAAGACCGAGAAGAAGGAGGGCAGCGTCGCCCTCGAGATCGCACGACCCTACCTCAAGGATGACATCGAGATCGTCTACCAAGTCTTCCCGATGGTCAAGGACTTTGCAGAGGACACGGGCGCATGGGATGCAAACAAGGCGGAGATCCTCGCGCTGCTGAACGCGGGCAAGAACGTCGCCTTTCTCACCCTTGGCGACCCCATGTTTTACAGCACCTACATCTATGTTTTCCGCCTCCTCGAGCATGAGGACGTGGACATCGTAACGATCCCCGGCATCCCCGCCTTTGCCGCGATCGGCAGCCGCGTCGGCAGACCGATTGTCGAGGGCAACGACATCCTCGCCATCATCCCCGGCACGGCAGACAAGAAGCACCTCGAGGAGGTCATGGCGGTCGCAAGCAGCGCTGTCGTCATGAAGGTCTACCACAACTCCGCAGAGATCATCGACCTCCTGCGCCGCAACAATATGACGAAGGAGGCGGTGCTGGTCAGCCGCGTTGGACTCGACGACGAGCGCATCATTCACGACCTCGAGGCGCACGCCGACGAGAAGTTGAACTACCTCTCGACCATTCTCACGCGGAGGAGCTGACATGATGACGAAAACATGGACAGCCACCCTTCTCACGGCACTCACACTCGCTCTTACGGCATGCGGCGCGCCCGCTACGCAGGAGAGCACGTCAGGCACCTATGCCACAATTACGGACGACAACGGGCGCACGGTCAATTTTGACAAGAAGCCCGAGCGCATCGTCGTCACCTCCGCCTCCTTCCTCGAGCCACTCTACGCCGTTGGCGGCGAGGTCGTCGGCAGACCTGACTCCAAGTCGAAGATCCCCGATGCGGCGAAGAACGTCACGAGTATCGGTCGCGTCTACCAGATCGACGCGGAGAAGGTGCTCTCCCTCACGCCCGACCTCGTCATCCTCAACAAGGGCATGAACGAAAAGCTCGTCGAGACCCTTGCGGCGAACAACGTCAACACCCTCGTCCTCGACATGAAGACCTACGATGACGTGAAGCGCGAGATCGGTATCTTTGCCACGCTCACGGGCGAGAAGGAAAAGGGAGAGCAGCTCACGTCGAAGATGGATGCGGACATCGCCGCCGTGCGCGCCTCGATTCCTGCGGAGAAGAAGCGCGTCGCGATCATCCACAGCACGGGACAGGGACTCTCCGTCCAGCTCGACGGCAGCATCGCAGGCAGCATTGCGAATATGCTCGGCTGGGAGAATACGGCGAGTGGCATGACCGCCCTCGACAAGAACCCCGACGCCGCCCCCTACAGCATGGAGACGCTCGTTGCGCAGAACCCCGACATCATCTTCGTCACGAGCATGGGCGAGGAGGCGGAGATCCGCGCCTCGATGGAGGCGATGTTCGCGGAGAGCCCCGCATGGCAGAGCGTTGCGGCGATTCGCGATGGGCGCGTCTACTACCTGCCGCAGGAGATGTTCCTCTTCAGCCCCGGCATCGAGTACCCTGAGGCGGTCAAATATATGGCGAGGCTCGTCTATCCATGAAAAAGCGGATAGGTCTGCTCGTCCTCTTTGGCGTACTCGCGGCATTCTCGATGATGCTCTCGGCGGCAAAGGGCTCGGTTGACATCCCACTCGCGGAGATCATCGGAATTCTCGGCGGTGCGCAGGACACGGCGCACGCGCAGATCCTCTGGAACATCCGTCTGCCGCGCACGATTGTCGCCGCACTCGTCGGCATCAATCTCTCACTCTCGGGCGCGATCCTGCAGGCGATCCTGCGCAACCCGCTCGCCGACCCGCATATCATCGGCATCTCCTCGGGCGCGGGGCTGGCGGGCATCTTCATCATGCTCATGCTGCCGGGCGCGGCGTGGCTCATCACGCCCACAGCGTTCGGCGGCGCAATGGTCGCCGCGCTGCTCATCTATATCCTTGCGTGGCGCGATGGCATCCGCCCGACGCGCATCATCCTCGCGGGCGTTGCAGTGTCGGCATTCCTTGGTGCGGGCATCTCCGCAATGATGATCCTCTACAGCGACCGCGTGCACAGCGCGCTGATGTGGATGGTCGGCGGACTCTCTGCACGCAGCTGGCCGCATGTCGATCTGCTGCTCCCCTATACGATTGTTGCAGGTCTGCTCGCGCTGATGGCGGCGCAGCGGCTCAACATCCTGCAGCTCGGCGACGACATGGCACGCGGCATCGGGCTTGCTGTCGAGCGCACGCGCATCCTCCTTACGGCAGTTGCCGCGCTCCTCGCCGCGAGCGCTGTCTCCGTTGTGGGGCTGCTCGGCTTCGTCGGGCTCATCGTCCCGCACGCGGCACGCCTCATGATCGGCGCGGACTATCGCTTCCTCCTGCCGGCGGCGGCGCTCCTCGGCATCACCGTCGTCACCCTCAGCGACACGGCGGCACGGCTGCTCTTCGCGCCGCTTGAGCTGCCTGTCGGTATCATCATGGCGGTCGTCGGTGCGCCGTTCTTCCTCTATCTCCTCAGGAGGCAACTATGAGTGCCGGGATGAGCACCCGCAATCTGTGCGTGAAGATTGCGGGTAAGGAAATCCTCCACGGGCTGAACGTAGAGATAGCCGCAGGGCGGCGCACAGCCATCATCGGCCCGAACGGCGCGGGCAAGACCACCCTCCTGCGCGCGCTTGCGGGGCTGAACCGCCGCTACACGGGCGAGATCACGCTCGATGGGCGGGAGCTTGGCAGCTACGCAGAAAAGGAGCTCGCGCGCGTGCGCGCCATCCTGCCGCAGGAGCGCGCGGCGGCGCAGGGGCTCACGGTGGAGCAGCTCGTTACGTATGGACGCTTCGCCCACGCGGGGCTCTTTCAGACGCGTGCGGACGCGGAGGATCGTGAGGCAATCGCGTGGGCGATGGAGACCGCGCACGTCTCTGCGTTTGCGGAGCGCGAGGTGCACACCCTCTCGGGTGGCGAACGGCAGCGTGTCTTTCTCGCAATGGCGCTCAGTCAGCGCCCACGCCTACTCCTGCTCGACGAGCCGACCACCTACCTCGACGTCGCGCATCAGCTGCGCGTCATGGAGATCATCAGCGCGCTGAACCGTGTCCATGGTATGACGATCCTTATGGTGCTGCACGACATGGCGCACGCCATGCAGTACGCCGACGACATCGTCCTCGTGCAGGCGGGGCGCGTCGTCGCGACGGGCACGCCCGCCGACGTGCTCACCGAGGAGCGTATCGCCGCTGTCTTTGGCGTCAAGGTCGAGATCTTTACGAACAGCCGCGGCGTCCGTGTGCCGTCTCCTGTGGCGCTTGTGGAGGCCTGAGACTGAAGTTAGCAAACATAAGCTTAAAATTATAACCAAGTATAAATTTTTTTGACAATAGGGCTTGCAATTTATTTTTCTCCGTGGTATGATAAAACCGTTCCAAGGGAAGAGAATGAATCGCGAAAAGGAAACATGGACACTTCAGCGACATCTCACTCCTTTGGAAATCAGATACTATCTGTTTTACAGAAGGAGGAGTTTCTCATGAAGAAGACTCTCGTATCCGCACTCGCAACGGCTCTCGTTGTCGGTGCAGCAAGCACGACGTTCGCTGCGGCGAACCCGTTCTCCGATGTGCCCCGTGACCACTGGGCTTATGATGCTGTGACCCAGCTCGCTGCTGACGGCGTTGTCGAGGGCTATGGCGACGGCACCTTCCGTGGCGACCGCAACATCACGCGTTATGAGATGGCGCAGATGGTTGCAAAGGCGATGGCAAAGGAGAACGTCCCCGTCTCGGACAAGGCACTCATCGACCGCCTCGCAGCTGAGTTCGCTGACGAGCTGAACAACCTCGGTGTCCGCGTCACGAAGCTCGAGCGCAACGCTGACATGGTGAAGTGGAATGGCAAGCTCGAGTACACCTACACGAGCACACGCTATGAGGGCGAGCGCCGTGCCAACGAGGATAAGGTTGTCTTCCGCCTTGAGCCGAGCGCGGAGGTCAACAACCACTGGCATGTCAATGCACGTCTCGATGCCGGCTACAACATGGACAAGGACGACAACTCCAGTGTTGAACTGAAGCGCGCATGGGCGCAGGGTGACTACGACGACTTCACGGTGAAACTCGGTAAGATGGAGTTCACTACCGCTGAGGGACAGTATCAGGCTCCTGGCTCCATCGTCGCTGATCGTGAGTTCTCGGGCGCAGAGGCGAGCTTCGGCAAGGATCTCCGGCTGAAGCTCCAGGCTGGGCGTGCAAACCTCGGTACATATGAGGATGCTTTTGGCTTTATTCACAAGCATGATACTGCTAACTACCAGGGTGTCGAACTCCAGTATGAGAAGGGCAGTCTGACGGCTGGTGCTGCATACTATCGCCTTGGCTCCAGCACGATTAAACATGCGATCTCGCTTAAGCCGGACAAGGACAAGGTCAATGTTTGGGCGCTGAACGGTGCATATCGTTTTGACAAGAACATTGCTCTGTCGGGTGCCTATGCGCAGAATACGGACGCGGAGGCTTACAAGAAGTCTGGTCAGGTCTCGCTTGAGTACAAGGGCGCAGATGCTGCGGACAAGGGTTCGTGGGGCGCATACGTCTCCTACCGTCACCTCGGCAATGCCTCTCTTGCACCGACGGATGATGGAGCGCTCTTCCACACGAAGGGCATCGAGCTCGGCACGAACTACACGCTGTGGAACAACGTTGTTCTCTCCGCGAAGTACTTCAAGGGCAAGACCCTCGAGAAGTCTGCGGACGATAAGGTTCAGAAGCTCTTCGGTCGCGTTGAGTTCCTGTTCTAAGAAATTCACGTCACACACTGCGGCACACGCCGCATAGTAAAATCCCCCTCCGCATGGAGGGGGATTTTTGTGTGATAAATTGTTCTCAACTCCTTATTTTCTAGTGTAATGAATATATCCTCGTGATGAACCATCGCGAGGTATTTGTCCATATTTGTGTGAAAGTCAGCTGTGTGACGAGCATATGAATTTTTTTTTGCTCTTTGTCTAAAACAGCCTGCCGCATGAAGGCTATTCATGCAACAGGCTGTTTGTGTGCTGTTAGGCGTACATATCGACGCTGTTTCCAAGGTTCGGGTCGAGGCTCGCGGTGGTGTCCTCGATGAGTTCGAGGGCTTCCTTGCCGGAGTCCATGGCGAGCTTTGCAACGGCAATGCCGAGGCTCTGTGCTGCCTGCTGCTGGTGCATGCCGACCGACAGCTGTGCAATATCCATTGTGAGATCCATCATATTCTCCTTATACGTAGATGCTGAAGAGGTTCAGCATGTTCGAGTAGCGCGACATGGTGGGCAGTGAGCGCCCGTTCAGCATGCTCGATGCGTAGTTCAGCTGGCTGCCGATCGCCTGCTCCATCGAGGGGATGGCGCGGCTGCGCGAGAGCTGCGCATACTGTGCGTGACGGTCGGCGCGACCTGCGAGTCCGCCCCTGCCGAGGATTGCCTCAGACTGTGCAGGCGAACTGGTAAGCGCGTTTGCGAGGCGGCTTTCATTGACCTTCATCTTGCCTGTAGCGGCATCGACGGTGATGCCCATCTTGGCGTAGGAGTCTGCCTTGTACGTGGTGTCGGAGAACTCCGACGCGAGCTGGCGGACACCCTTGCCGAGGCTTTTGTTGTCGCGCAGGAAGTCCGTAGCCTCGTTGTACTCACTCACGAGATCCTTGACGTTGCCGATCGCGGTCTTGAGGCGGTCACTGTAGCTCCTCGAGCCGTCGGCATTCGTCGTGATGTCGGATTTGTCGAGTTGGTAGTCCATCCCGCCGACCTTGCCCGCTGCCTTCCGGAGATCCTTCATGTTCGAGTCGTATTCGGCGTAGAACTTCGAGCTGGTCTCTGCGTAGGTCTTGCGAAGGCTTGCCGCCTGATTCGCGATGTCCATAATGGAGCGGAGCTCCTGCGCGCTCGACTCTCTGCCGCGATACTGTGCGGAGTAGAGGCTTGAGCCGCTTTTTTTGCGTGTCTGGTCGCCGCCAAAGAGCGCCGCTGTTGCGTCCGTGCGCGAGTTGTTCGCGTAGAGCGAGCTGTAGATGCTGCGCGCTGCGCCGGTCATCTGTGTAATGGTCGCCATCTATGTTCCCCCTTCCATGGTCATGGCATGGGTATAATTGCCTATGTATATTATATCGTATTTTGCGGAAATGTCATTAGTTTCGAGAGAAAAATTTGATGAGCTGTGATACAATAGGAAAATGTTTATGGGGCGCCCCTTTCGACGCACCTGCGGTGCGTCACTTCCCCCGTTTCGACGGGGGAAGCTAATATGGAAGAATTTTAGCCTCCCCTGCGAGAGCGGGGGAGGGGGATCGCGCAAGCGGTGGAAGGGGCGAAAAGGAAAGCTTGCGATTACAGTATATACATCTGCAAGGAGGTGCGGCTTGAGGGCTGCATTTATGACGCTCGGCTGCAAGGTGAATCAGTTCGAGACGGAGACGATGGAGGGGCTGTTCCGTGCGCGCGGCTATGAGGTCGTGCCGTTCGAGGAGCGAGCGGAGGTCTATGTCATCAATACGTGTTCGGTGACGCATCTGAGCGACCGCAAGTCGCGCCAGCTGATCCGCCGCGCGGCACGCACGAATCCATCTGCCTGCATTGCAGTGACGGGCTGCTATGCGCAGGTTGCACCCGAGGAGATTCGCGCGCTCGAGGGCGTGCGCGTTGTGATCGGGACGAAGGCGCGTGGGCGCATCGTGGATTATGTGGAGGAAGCGCTGCGCGCGGATACGGGCGCGACCGGCACGATCACGGACATCATGCAGGCGCGCGTCTTTGAGGATATCCCGCTGCACTCGCTGCCTCACCGCACACGTGCGTTTCTGAAGATCGAGGACGGCTGCCAGAATTTCTGTACGTTCTGCATCATTCCCTATGCGCGTGGCCCCGTGAAGTCGCGCGAGCTCTCTGCGGTGGCACGCGAGATGAAGCTGCTGACGGAGGCGGGCTTTTACGAGGTGGTGCTGACGGGCATTCACCTCGGCGCGTACGGAATTGATCTCGCGGCGCGTCCGACGCTCGCGGATGCATGCCGCACCGCGCTCGCGGAGAAGAGCCTGCGGCGTCTGCGTCTCGGCTCGCTCGAGTCGGTGGAGCTGTCTGCGGATCTCCTCGAACTCATGCGCACGGAGCCACGTTTTGCCGCGCATCTGCATCTGCCACTGCAGGCGGGGAGCGATAACGTGCTGCGCGCGATGAACCGTCACTATGATACGGCGGCGTTTGCTCATCTCTTGGAGGAGGTGCGTGCGGCGGTGCCGGGCGTTGCAATCTCGACGGATATCATTGTGGGATTCCCGGGTGAGACGGAGGAGGATTTTGCGGTGGGGCTGGATTTCGTGCGTCAGATGGGCTTTGCACGGATGCACGTCTTCCCGTATTCGGCGCGCAAGGGAACACCTGCGGCGCGGCGGAGCGATCAGGTGCCGCCGACGGTACGGAAGGAGCGCGCGGCGCGGATGCAGGCACTCGCAGACGAGCTGGCGGAGGAATATCACCGCGCGGCACTCGGCTCGGTCGCGGATGTGCTCTTTGAGACGACGGAGGACGGCGTGACGGACGGGCTGACGGAGACGTATATCCGCGTCTATACGGACGCGCCCGTCACGCGTGGGCAGATCGCCCCCCTACGCCTCACGCATCTCTATCGGGACGGCGTCTGGGGGGAGATGATTTGAAAAAATCCCTTGACAGCACCGTCTGCATCTGCTATTATAATCAAGTCGTCAAGACACGTGACTCAGTAGCTCAGCTGGATTAGAGTATTTGACTACGAATCAAAGGGTCGGGGGTTCGAATCCCTCCTGGGTCACCACTATGGATATAACGTCGACTAAAGTCTGAAGTCGGCGTTTTTTGTTGTCCAAAAATCTGTTATTCTCAATAAGGGGACTGAGAATGAAAATATGAACGGCATTCATTTTTCTCTTTTCAAATCCATTATTTTTCGCTATAATAGTCTTGTATGACAAAAGAAAGGGTGAAGTTCTTTTGGAGGAGAAGATGGGCCGCCGAGAACGCAAGAAGCTGCAGTCGCGCCGCACGATTTTGGAGGCGGCGGTCAGTGAGTTCTCGAAGAAGGGCTACAAGGACACGTCCGTTGCGGATATTATGAGCACCGCCGATCTCGGGATTGGGACGTTCTACAATTATTTCAACTCGAAAGAGGATCTGCTGTTCTCTCTGCTCGGACGCCTGAGCGAGATGATCCGCATGGCGCTCGCGGAGGCGCGCGCGGCAGAGCGCACGTCGCTGGAGCTCTTGGAGCTCGGCGCACGTGTGACGGCGAAGTTTCTCGATGAGAACCGCTTTGTGATGCCGCTCTTTCTCTCGGGCTCTCACCACGGGGGACACCCGGGGGGTGAGGGCGCGCCGCAGATGCATGCGGGAAAGCCGCCGAGCAGCCGTATGACACCGCAGATCAAGCAGGTGTTCACGGAGATCATCCGCGAGGGACAGGAGGCGGGCGAGATCCGCGACGATGTGCCTGTCGATCTGATTGCGGAGATGTTCCACTCGCTCTATCAGGCGGCGGCGTTTAGCCACCTCGATTTGACCTATCAGGAGAATATCGCCCTCAAGACGCGCCTCCTGCTCGATGGTATCCGCAAGCGGGATGAGCAGCCCGCCTGTGACTGACATTGGATTCTTGTGTATTTAGGAGAGACACATGATTAGCGTTACGAAATTGCTTTTTATGGATGAATACTACGGTGACGCGCTGCGCTACGGGCACAATGCGCACCGCATGAAGAGCGGCGCAGCGGAGGGCATGGGACCCGTCGTAGTCTGGAACTCTACGCGTACCTGCAATCTGCGCTGCCGCCACTGCTATATGTCCTCGGATGGGCAGAAGTACGATGGCGAGCTGACGACGGAGGAGGCAAAGCGTTTTATCGACGGGCTTGCCGAGTTTCGCGTGCCCGTGCTCCTGTTCTCGGGCGGCGAGCCTCTGATCCGCCCTGATTTCTTCGAGCTGGCGGAGTATGCGCGTGATCTCGGCGTGCGCCCGACGCTCTCGACGAACGGGACGCTTATCACGCGCGAGGTGGCGCAGCGGATCAAGGATCTCGGCGTCGGCTATGTCGGCATCTCGCTCGACGGGCTTGCAGATGTGAACGATATGTTCCGCGGGGTCGAGGGCGCGTATCAGCGCGCGATGGAGGGCATCGAAAACTGCGTCGCCGTGGGGCAGCGCGTGGGGCTGCGCTTCACGATCAACCACCACAATATCATGGAGCTGGACAAGATCTTTGACTTCATCGAGGAGAAGGGCATCAACCGCGTCTGCTTCTACCACCTCGTCTATTCGGGGCGCGGCGGACAGATGATGGATGAGGATGTAACGGCGGAGGAGTCGCGCCGTGCGATGGATACGATCATCGCGCGGACGAAGGACTTCGAGGCGCGTGGGCTGAAAAAGGAGATCCTGACGGTGGACAATCATTGTGACGGGGTCTATATGTATCTGAAGGCACTCGCGGAGGGCAACGACGCGGGTGCGGAGCAGATCAAGAAGCTGATTGGCGCGAACGGCGGCAACCGCTCGGGCATCGCATTCGGCGAGGTCGATCACCTCGGCTATGTGCATCCCGATCAATTCACGCAGCATCACACGTTCGGCAATGTGCGTGAACGGAAGTTCGGCGATATCTGGCAGGATATGACGCATCCGATTCTTGCGGGGCTGAAGGACCGCAAGCCGCTGCTCAAGGGGCGCTGCTCGAAATGTCAGTATCTCAGCTGGTGCAACGGGAATTTCCGCACGCGTGCAGAGGCACGGACGGGGGACTTCTGGGAGTCCGATCCATCCTGCTATCTGACGGACGAGGAGATCGGTGTGCGGGGGGCGGCACTGTGAGCGCCCCGATGGAGGCGGCGCATGCCGTACAGGGCTCACATATGGGGGGACATCCGCACGGTGCGGGTCATCCCGGTGGACATCCGCATATGGGCGGTCACCCCGGTGGACATCCCCATGGTGCCGGGCATCCTGCGGGCATGCCGAAGGGGCATCCGCAGGGCGTTGCGGGCGGCGGGGTAAAGATCATCTCGTGGAACACGACGAACGCATGCAATATGTACTGTGCGCACTGCTACCGCGACGCAGGCTGCCGTGCGGATGAGGAGCTCTCGACCGAGGAGGGCAAGAAGCTCCTGCGCGAGATTGCGAAGGCGGGCTTCCGCATCATGATTTTCTCGGGCGGAGAGCCATTGACGCGCCCCGATATTCTCGAGCTGGTCTCGTATGCGCGGCAGCTTGGGATGATCCCCGTGTTCGGCACGAACGGGACGCTGATCGACCTGCCGATGGCGAAGGCGCTGAAGGAAGCGGGTGCGTGCGGTATGGGCATCTCGCTCGACTCGCTCGACAAGACGAAGCACGATACGTTCCGCTCGTTCCCGGGCGGCTGGGACGGCGCGGTGCGCGGGATGATGAACTGCCGCGAGGTGGGGCTGCCGTTCCAGATCCATACGACGGTAATGGATTGGAACGCGCACGAGCTTGAGGCGATGACGGATTTCGCCGTGGAGATCGGGGCGAAGGCACATCATTTCTTCTTCCTCGTGCCGACGGGGCGAGCGGAGACGATCGAGGAGGAGTCGCTGCGTGCAGAGGCATATGAGGATGTCCTCTCGCGCATCATGCGGAAGCAGGAGACGGTGGACATCGAGCTGAAGCCGACCTGTGCGCCGCAGTTCCTGCGCATCGCCGATCAGCTCGGTGTGGACACGCGCTTCTCGCGTGGGTGTCTGGCAGGGCTGACGTACTGCATCATCAGTCCGCGTGGCAAGGTGCAGCCGTGTGCGTACCTCAACCGTGAGCTGGGGGATGTGCGCGAGACGCCGTTCGACGAGATCTGGGCGAAGAACGAGGTGTTCAAGGAGCTGCGTACGCTCGACTACGGCGGCGGCTGCGGCTCGTGCAACTACAAGAAGTCGTGCGGCGGCTGCCGTGCGCGTGCGGCGTACTACCATGGAGGCGACTTCATGGCGGAGGAGCCGTGGTGTCTGTACCATGGGCGGCGCGGAGAAGCGTAAGAGAATAGACGAAAGCCCCCGATGATGGTCGGGGGCTTTTATGTGGAAAGATTTACTTGCACTTCGAACAAATGAATGTATAATAGAGACAAAGAACCTTCTGATAAGCTATGGCGGCTGAAGGAATCGCTGATAAAATGAAGTCCGTCAGATTGGCGTAGATTTTTTTGTCCGA
>ERZ773087.551-NODE-551-length-27438-cov-6.286309_pt1 | contig 27438 bp, 31 predicted proteins | sample MGYA00511375_ERZ773087 | MGnify/ENA primary metagenome ERZ773087 (study PRJEB29015, sample SAMEA2737995) | human oral metagenome | biome: human oral; feature: human-associated habitat; material: dental | place: China | collected 2063 ...
CATGGCAATTCTTGAAGAAAGTGGGTATATGGCACGTGTAGCGTTTATTCTGAATAAAATGATGACAAAAGTTGGACTTTCTGGAAAAGCATTTATCCCAATGTTAATCGGATTTGGATGTACAGTTCCAGCAATTTATTCAACAAGAACATTGGAAGATGAAAAAACAAGAAGATTGACAGGAGTTATCGCAACATTTATGTCATGTGGAGCAAGACTGCCGGTTTATTCATTACTTGCAGCGGCGTTTTTCAGTAAAAATGCAGCTTTAGTTGTAGTTTCAATCTATGTTTTTGGTGTATTTATGGCCCTTTTAGTAGCTTTTATATTAAAAAGATTTAAATACTTTAAAGGAAATAACACAGAGTTACTTATAGAATTGCCGCCATATAGACTTCCGAGTGCAAAAGCTGTATGGAGTAATATGAGATCAAGGACTTTCTCTTACATAAAAAAAGCAACTACAATAGTTTTAGGAATTCTATTAATTATTTGGTTTTTCCAATATTTCCCAAATAAAGGAGATGCCGAAAGTTCATACATAGGTCAAGCAGCAAAAATTGTTCAGCCTGTATTCAAGCCAACTGGTTTTGGTGACAGATGGGAACCTGTAGCTTCTATTGTGCCAAGTATTATCGCAAAAGAAACAGTAGTTGGATTTTTAGGACAAATTTTATTATCTCAAGGAGATGATGAGAAAAAAGAATATAATTTTGTATCAGATTTAAAAGATCAAGTAGTCGGATTGGGAGGAGCGGCAGTAGAATCAGTAAAATCATTAGGACATATTGCAACCTTTAAAATTGCGACATTGGAAATGAAAAGTCAGGAGGAGCTTGACCAAGATGCAGGTGGAAACATCATTCCAGCAATTAGAAGCTTGTGGAATGACAAATATGGTCAGCTAAGAGCATACTCATTTATGCTGTATGTCCTTTTGGTAGTGCCATGTGCCGTAGCAATGGGAGCTTTAAAACAAGAATTTGGATGGAAATTATTAGCATTTCAAGTGTCAATGCTGTTAATTCTGCCTTACGTAGTATCAACCTTATTCTTCAATATCGCAAGGCTATTTATATAGATATGAAATAAAATTTTGAAAGGAAGTGCAGAAAATGATAATAAAAACAGTTATCATCGCTATAATTGCAGCTGCAATCGTATTTGCAGTATTTAGAAAAATATACAAGGACTATAAAAAAAATAAAAATCTTTGTGGAACAGACTGCTGTCATTGTTCAACTGGTTCAACTTGCAGTCCACATAAAGAAAATCACGCTAAGTAGCAAAAAATAATTTAAAAATTATAAAATTTTTTTCACAAGCCCCAGTAGTATCTAGTCTTACAACTCTAGTATTAACGGGGCTTAATTATATTTTTATTATTTTTATTATACAAAGTAAAAACAAATAAAAATCAAAAAATATTATAATGATAATCCTGTATAATAATATCTGACCAATAGAAAAAGTGAAAACTTTTTTCTTCAAAACTCCTTTTTAAATACGTCATCACAAGGGTGGCGTATTTTTTTTAGTATTTACAGTGCTTTGAAGCAGTTTCCACTTTGTTTATCTCATTTCAATTATCCAATTATTAAACGTAGTGTTTATGCGGGGTAAACTTTTTATATTATTTCCGTTGGTTACCCGTTGGTTACCTTTTCAAGTCTGTTAATTTGTCATATTGCTTTCATCCGAATAAAATTTTATATTATTCATTTCGGCTTTTAAATTTTCCTTATCTGTCTTAATATAAAACTTGTTCGTAGTTTCAATGTTTTCGTGTCCTAATATATCCGTTATGGCTGTCGTTGTTAATTGCTGTCGGCTCATTAGAGTGCTTAGGGTCTTTCGGCAATCGTGTGGCTTGTGGCTCATTCCTAGAGATTCCAATGTTTTGTAAAAATGTTCACGGAAAAAATTAATCCGTAACGGCTTATTTTCTTTTTCCTTTTTCTTAAAAATCCAATTTTGGTTGTATAGCAAATAATCTGTGGGGCTTTTCTCATATAAGCCTTTAATTAATTGGAAAATATCCTTGTGTATCGGTATTTGTCGGTGTTTTCCTTTCTCTGTCTTGTTCCCGCCATTTATGAAGCCTTGCAATAGGTCAACGTTTTCTTTTTTTAGCCCAGCAAGTTCCCCAATCCTCATTCCTGTGTAAATCATAATTAGAATATAGTCAACCCATTGTGTGCTAATATTATTCCATAGTTTCTGTATTTCATAACTGCTAAATATATTTTTTTCCTTTTGTACTGATTCCTTAGGTATTTTGATGTACTTGGCTCTATTTACGGTTATTATTTCAAGTTCCATTCCATAGTTAAATAACGTTGTTAAAAAGTTCTTCGTTATTTGCTTTGTCGCTGAACTTGTATTCAAGTTGTTTATAGCCTGTTGCATTTGCGGGCCTTTTATTTCCCTGAATACTAGGCTATGTAACGGCTCACATCTTTTGTAACTGTTCTTATAACTTTCAAGGGTTGCTTTTTTTACCATTTCCCTTTGGTTGCTGATAAACAGTTTATACAGTTCGCTAAATATAATCTTGCTGTTGTCTATCTCATAAGGATTTACCAAATAATTATTTAATATTTCCTGTGCCTCTGTCCTTGTCGCATACATTCCAAGCGATTTTCGTTTCCCTGTGGCTGGATCGGTAACCCTTACCCAATACGGCTTGTTTTTCTTTGTCTTTGTTACACTCCCTTGCCTATTTGCTTTCTTTTTTCTTTTCATATTTCCCACCAATCCAAAAATCTAACTAATTAGGCACTACTTGCCTTTGTATTTTAATATCATTCTTTTAATAAATCAATATATTTTTTATCACTTGTAATATCTTATGTTTATTTTTATTTGAATATCCCTGAAGTCGTAAAAAGCCTTTTTCTTTCGTTTATCATTTCAAAAAAGGCCCTTATTTCCATATCATTTAGTTTCATTATCCGTTTTTTCCTTGCTACTGTGATGTATCTCAATACTTTTTCTATGTCCTCATCTGTATCTTTCACTATTTTTACATCAATAGCGTTTGTTATGGTTTCCTTTTTCCATTTTTTCCAAGTCTTTTCTAGTTTGTCTATCTCTTTTTTTCTGATCCAATGTTCTTTAAAGTCCTCTTTAACTGCTAACAATAAATGTACGTGTGGCAATAATCGCTTTGAATATTTGTTGTACGATATTTCAACTATCTTTATATACCCCAACATTATCGCTTGTATGCTCTTTTTTCTCACAATCCGTGCCACTATGCTATTATTTTCCCCAACTTCATCACTTAGTTTTGTTAAATCTCCTATTTCCCTGCCGTTAAATGTTATCAATATATAGCGGATTCCATTTTGTTTGGCTACCTTTTCTTTTAATTTTAAATATGTCTTATATTTTCTGTTTTCCCTGCATAATGGACACGTTTGCCGTTTACATCTCGTAACATAATTTATTTCCCCTGAACCGTATAAAAGTTCATTGTTTATACATTCCATTATTTCATCAACTTCATTTGTTTTTCTGTATTCTTCTATGATTTCTAATATCTCTATTATCCTATCTGTTTCAGCTTCTGTATATCTATAACGCTTAGGATAATTCCCCTTTTTTTCCATTCTTTTCACTTCCTACCCAATCTTTATCAAAATGTTAAATTTGTCGTGCATTCTCGCAATCTTTTTCCCTAATAAATTACCTCTTATTTTTTTCAACAATAAAACATCAATATCATCATCTTTTTATTAGCCTTTTCCTTAGAATTATATAGTTTATTTCATATTTAAAGCCTTTATTTATGCTATATAGACTATATCTTTGAATGAAAAATGATTAAAAATGTAAAATTCAATCCCACATTACTATATAAAGAAAAGAAAATAATTTTTTGTTTATTTAAAATTACGTAAATTTTTTAACCTTGTATTAATCTTACATTTTTGGTTATTATGGTATCTAACTTTACATTTTTATTTCCTATTTTTTACTTCAAAAATGTATAATTTGTTATGGTATTTAATATTACATTTTTTATTTGTTATCATTTTTAAAAATAGGGGCTTTTTATTGTTTTAATTGCTGTGATATGGTATAATTGATATGTAAAATTACACACCAATCTTATTAGAATCGCTTGCTATAACTCCCCCCTACGTTGTTATAACAAGCCATTTTTTTATTTTTCATTCTTTTTCTTTGGCTTAAATACCTGCGAAGTGCTTCCACGGTTTATTACACCGCATTTTTTACACTTTGTAACATAATATTTACAATCGCTTTCAATTCCAAATAAAAATGCTCCGCAGTGCTTACAATGTACTTCTTTCACCTCTATTCACCCCCGTTATACTATGATAATTTTTCTCCATTGTCTTCGTTGTCCTCATCAAATATTTTCATAATTGCATTACTTTCGTTTATTACCGCTTCTAATGCTTTCCAGTCCAATGCAACATCTAATAAATCGGTTATTTTGTCCACTAATTGATTTCTTTGGCTGTGTGATATAGGTAGACTGCATATATACTCTGATACATTATTAGCCCGTGCTTTCCATTCTTTAATCTTTTCTGCCTTTTTCTTTTCTCTGTCCTGATTAATTGCCAATGTAACTTCTTTTAATATTTCAAATTCTATCATTTTTCATTTCTCCAATCCTGCTTTAATTGTATGATGCCGCCGTTATCTTGATACCTAGTTCCATTAGTTCGTAAACACTTCTTAAATGCCGTTCATATAGCCTATAATCATCTATTTCCTCGTTAAGTTTATTTAATACGGCTTGTATATCCTCGTTGTAATTTTTATGATCCATTATTCTTTTAACACTTCTTTTAACGTTTTGCATATTCTTTTCCACCATTTTCATCACTCCCTATTTTTCTATCTGTTGGTATTCCTAATTTGATTAGCATTTGTTCCATCTCTTCCACGCATAATTTTTTTAAATGCTTTGATTATAGCCTTTGCTCTTTCATCACTGTTCATAACTATTTTCCCCCTTATTTTCTGAATATTCCAAACTCCATACAGGCCCATTGTCTACGCTTTCAATCTTTTGCAATGCCTTTAACAGCACTTTGGCTTTGGTTTCTGAACGTTCTCTAACTTCCTGATATATAAGTGTAAATGGTATTTGTTCATTTATACATTCGTTTATAACAGCGCTCATTATTAATTCAACTTGCTGTAATATTCCTAGTTGTCCTTGTGTCAATTCATCTCTTTTAAGCCCTTTCGGTATTCCTGCTATATCTCTGGCTAAATTTGTATAATGGATATAGTGAAACTTTTGTTTAGGTTTGCTTACCTTGCCGTAATATAAAAGGGCCTTTATATTCAACGTTTCAATGTTCCTAGTCGCTTTAGCCAATTCCCTTGCCTGAAGCCTTGTAAGTTCCTCTAGTTGTCTGTTTTGGTTCTCTAGGTAGTCTATATATCCAATTACGGCTTTTCTCACATATTTACTTTCCCTCATTAGCACTTGTTTGGCTTGCGAAAATCCAAGTATATACATCAGTTGTTTCCTATTCCATTGGTCAATATATTTACTTTCTATAATCGAGGTCAAGGAATTTTTTCCTTTACCTATCTTTTCATTTAACGGCAACAGTTTTTGCTGTGAGGTCTCCAAAATATTTTGGACACCTAAGTCTTCACTAAGGTAAATTTTTAGCCCAGCTATCTCTTCTGAAAATTCATTTTTTATGATACTAATTAATGTATCGTGTCTTAATTCAATAAATTTTCTCCTTTTTCTTTCAGCTTTGGTTAAAGTTCCAGCCTTTGCCTTTTCTAAATATTCCTTTTCCCTTAACTCATTGATTTTCTTTAATAATTCTAGGCTTGTTATCGTTTTATTTTTCTGGATCGTATTCACTTTTTATCACTCCTATTTCTATATTTTCTAGTTCCATTAATTCCATTTCAGGTATTTCTAGCAGTTCTGCTTCTAGTATTTCTAATAACTCCATTTTTATCCCCTCATTTTCATATTTTCTATTTTAACCACTTGTTTCCCTAGTTCAAAAAACGTATCTTGAACGTCATTAATCAAATGTACCAATAAATCACTTGCCTTTTTATTGCTTTCTAGTTCATTGAAAATGATGTCCAATTTTTCTTTGTTCTCTATTTCAAATTTATAATTAGCCCATTCTATTATGCTTTCTTCCATTGATTCTTCTCTTACTTTCATTTCTTTCATTTAATCCGCTCTCCTTAATTCAATTTATCCAATCTTTCTTTTATTGCTTTTTCTTCCTCTGTAAATATATCAATTGCAATTATACTCTCACGTATAACGTTCTCAATATCCATATTACTGATGTTTTCCCTGTATATTTTTTGTAGATGTTCCTTGGTTATTATTTCTTCTCTCGTTATCTGTATAGCTGTAAATAGTTCAATTAATTTTTCTTTTATTTTTTCATTTTTAACAAGGTTTATGCTCTCGCGTTCCGCATATCTCTCTTTTTGCCATATTTCCTCTCTTATCTCATCTGCCTTGTCGCCTAAAATTTCTTCCCTTATTTTCTTTTCCAATTATTTCACTCCCTTAATCATTCTTTTTATTCTGTTAATCATTTTATTTCGGGCCTTTTCCCTTGCTTTGTCGCTATTTTTGTTTACCATTTCCAATGCTTCAAATTTGTGTTTCATTTTCCACCACTCCATTTCAATATTTAAATTTAACCGTTCTAGCATTACGTAGCACCGTTCACGTTGTATCTTAAAATTATTAAGCCCATCGCTTAACCTACAATCAAATATTAGTGTATTTTCTTATTGCCTGAAGTATATTGAATATGCCTATTTATTTGCTTTTTGATATGTGTTATAATTGCTTATTCTAAAATTTAGGTATAAAAAAATACTACAAATCTCTTTGCATTTTTAAGAAGTTTGTAGTATAATTTACTTGCTATGGTAGTATTATACTACAAAGCTCTTTTTATTTAACGGTATAAAGGGCTTTTGCCTTATACGACTTAATAGGTTGTGTAAGGCTTTTTTTATGCCTTTTCAATGATTATCTTTTGACTTTCGGTATCATAAATGATTTTAACATCTCTATTTTCTTCATTTATTCCGAATTCTTTTAAAAGTGGTATAGATAAATTGATTTTACAGCCTTTACCTGTTCCCATTTTTATAAAAGATATTTTGGCTTTTCTTTCAGTTTTCATATTCCTTACCTTTCCATTAAGTTCTAATATATTATACTACATTAGTACTTAATTGTCAATAGTTTTTTCATAAATTACATTACAAACTTCTCAAGTATGCTATTTGATTGTGATTGTCCGTGTTTTCGGCAGGCCCAAATGCTCCTATTCCATTAATTCAAATCCTTTTTGTGTTATCCTGTCCACTTCGCTTATAAACAAGCTCCGTACTTTCCTAAATACTTCCGTTGCCTTGTCCCTGCAGTCCTGATATATCAAGTAATGTGGCACGTTCTTAGATATATTTTCAATGATTGTAACGTTTATAACCGTTTCCAGTTGCTGCAATAAACTTAATTCCTGTGCATTCATTTCATCTCTTTCAGGCTTTTTCTTATATCCCATTATCCTGTAAGCTATCATTGTGTAGTTTGCAAAATACAACTTCCATTTTTTCTTTGGTATATTCCCGTATTCCAGTAGCCTTTGTATTGTGCTAGTCTCTAAATTTCTAAGTGCTTTCCCCATTGCTCTAACTTGCAACCTTTCACGTTCTAAAGCATTTTTAAGTTCGTTTTCCAGTCTTTCGATGTAGTCAAACACTGCCCTTTGTATTTCCCTGCCTTGCTTAGTTGCTATCACTCTAGCTAAAGAAAAAGACAATATATAGTTCTTTTGCTTTCGGTTCATATTATCCCTGTATGAGATGCAGGAAATTTTTCCTGTATCTATTTCGTGCTTAAATTCACGCCTAATAATTTTAGTTAAATCATAATGCTGTATTTCCTTTTTCCCTATTCCAATTCTAATTAAGTTAATTTGCTCCAGCAATTCCAAACTTGTGATTGTTTCCTTAGGCTCTTTGCTTATTTTCGTTACTAATTCATTCATTTTTATTCGCTCCTGTCTCAAATTTTATATTTTACTTTCTCCACTTATGGGGAAAAATACGATGGCGGAAACTTCCGCTTTCGGATCTAGTTCAATAACAAAACTTCATTATTCCCTAGCCCTGTATTTTGATTGATTCCGTCCCTTACAATTTTTACACTTTCAGGAAATAACGTTGTTACTACGTTCAACAAGTCTTTACCGTAGTTATTGGCTAGTGCATATTTAAGCACGCTTTTAAATCTGTCCTTTGCCCTTACTGTCTTGTTGTAGTTAGTCATTCTAGTCTTTAAGTCAATGTGGTAACGTTCTTTAAACACTCTATAAACTTCATTGTATTTAGCCCCATAGTTTCCACCAGTTGCCCTTATAATTCTGTTTATAATGTCCTCTAACTGATATGGCTCTAGTTCTCCGTTTAGCCCCTTTATTATTTCATCTTTTGCTTGATTTTCACTTCTCAATCTTTCGTTTTCAAGTTCTGTTTCAAGTGCCATTTTTAAGACTTCTATTTTAGTTAGTTGTTTAGGCTGTATTTTCCCAGTTACCACAATAAAGTAACTTTCAACTAACATATCTTGTATTTTCCAGCTTAATTCATCTCTAAAAGCCTTTACAAGTTTTAAATATCCTCTTTCAGTAAAAAGCCGTTCAATAGGATTATTACTATGTTTTGATAATGCGGTCACAAATTGTGACCGGTTCATTTCTTCCCTTGTTAATTGGAAATAATCTTTGCCAATTCTAAATTTGTTAATATTCCTTTCAAATTGCTGGTTCACTTTTTTAACATCTCTATTATGTAATTTCGCCACATCATAAGATGTTATAACCCTTTGCCCTTTATACTCTTTTGTTTCAATCTCAATCCCATTAATCATTATTTTGTTATTTCCTGCTAATATCGCTAGTTCTTTCATTTTCTATCACTCCTATCCATTTATAAATATTTCAACAACTTCATCATTAGTTAGATCCAAATAATCTTTAACCTTTTTCACTTCAGGTAAACTAAATCTTAATAGCTCATTTACCTTTTTACTTACACTAACCTTGGATAATCCCAATGCTTTGGCTAAATCCTTTTGTGTTTTTTCTTTCAATGATAATTTTGATTTTAAGATGTTTTTTTGTATCATTTCCCTTGCCTCCTTATTCGTTTATAAAGATTTCTACTACTTCATCATTGGTTAATTTCAAAAATTCTTTCAATTTAGCTATTTCTTCAGGTTTAAATTTAGTTCTCCCATTAAATCTTTTGTTTACTGGAACTATTGAAAAGCCGAATAATTTAGCTACATCGTCCTGTGTTTTTCCGTTTAGTACCATTTTTGAATCTAATAATTTTCTGTTAATCATTTTTTATCACTCCTAACTATCACATACTATGTATGTATTTTATTTAAATATAGCATACATACTATATAAGTGTCAAGTATTTTTTGTTTGTATTTTTTGATTTTTGTGATATGATAGTTATAGAAGCAAATGGATTGGATTGGTGAATAATTATGAAAATAAACGAAAAAATAAAAGAACTAAGAACTAAAAATAAATTAACACAAAAGGAATTTGCCAATAAAACAGGTTTATCAATTTCAACAATACAAAAATATGAGTACGGCGACTTAACCCCTAGTGAATCGGTATTATTTAAAATTTGTAAAACTTTCGATATTTCCCCTGACGAATTGTTAAAAGATACAAAAAATGTCGATGAATTGGATGAGATGGAAAAATATTATCAAATTTTATTTACAGATACATACCAACCTGACAAAAAATTAAGAAATATTCTCATTGATTTGGACGATAGAGAAGTTTTTTTAAAAAAAGATGAAAAGGCGATAGTGGAATTTCTTTTATACAATGGATTTGAATTTGATTTTTTAGATATATACGATAATCTTTTATATTGTAAAAATGATAAATTACAAATTGACACTTTAATTGAGATAACACAATTAAGACAATTAATCTCTATGACTAAAAAAAAGATTATGTCAGATTTTAAAATTATATTTGATACTTTTGGCGAAGACTGGGAAATGGGAAGCCTTTCATATATGAAAATTCTAGAAAAACAAATTGAAGAAGAAAAGGAAAGATAAAAAAGACACCGATTAATCAGACGGCAAAACTTCTGCCATCTCAAAATGACTGAACGGATCGTGCATCCATTTCACTGGGCCTTAATTAAATTCGCCACAACTGGCGAAGAAAATTCCCCGCAAGTGGGGAAAAAACTCATTACCTTTGTTGGTGTATAAAATTTTTGATTTTTATAAAAATATGTTATATAATTAATTCAACGCTATTATATTGCAAGTTCTTTCGGGGGTATAGAGATATATCCCTTTTTTATTGTTTTTACGATATATGTTAAATATAGGTCGCAAATAATCATTGATTACAGCCAATAGGGATAAACTCCCCTTTGGTTGTTTTTGTTTCTCCACTTGTGGGGAAAATTTAATAAGCAATATATTTTGCTGTTTGTCTTCGCCCTTATGGCGAACGTGATTTTATACCAACATTTTCCAACACGTCAACAAAAGTCAACAATTTCCCTTATAACTTTTTTCAGGATAAATAAGTGATAACCCTGATACGAAAATTTTTCGTACCGTGGTACGTGTCATAAATCAATTTTTGGTTTCCTAATTTTGAGAAACCAATCATAATTCCCTTATATAAGCCAAATACAAGCCCGTACAGGCTTTCCGTTCAATTTTTAATATTTTCCCTGCTTAACTCATTTATCATACGTGTGGCTTATCTATGTGGCTCTAATAGCATTGTAAACTTAGCAATACTTAAATTTACAAGGGCCTTTTCTCCTTAAAGCCCGAATAGGGGGCTAAATATTAAAAAATAAAACATTTTTTTAATGTTATTCAAAATTAATAGTGTTAGGTTTTTATATCCGCACTCCCAATCTAACTTAGGGCTTTTATTTTTTTATACCCTAATTCAAGTTTAGCGTTTCCAGCAAGTTAAAAATTAGTATTTTTTAGTAATTTATAATTTTAACTTCTCAATTTGTTCTTAAAACGTTCTCTATTGGGTCTAGGACTTCGCTCACGTTCGATAATTTACTTTTTGGTATAAAAATGGCTAGGGTATTCAATGTTCTTAAATTACTTATAAATTATCACTAATTAGTGATATTTTCGGATATTCGGGTTTTTATAGGCTTTTTTTTAATAGGCTCATTTGTTATTAATTGTTAGTATTTTTTAACTAATAGCTATTACTTAAATTTTAGTAATAGGGGTTCATCTTTGTGAGGTGGGTAGGTTAATTATTATAAAAGCGGAAGTTTTCGCCCAACTGATTTTTCAGGTCGGCTAATTTTTCAGCCTAGTAAAAATATGACTATTCAAATTTGAGTTGTCCTGTCTAATACCTGATACGGATATTTTCCGCACCTGATATATAAATTTCATATACCAGTTTTTATATTGGATCTGATACAAAAAGTTTTCATGCCAATTTTTATAATTTCTTTTTCAATGTTTATTCTTAAAATCAATTCTACGGTGTCTAGCATTCCACTCACGCTTTATAATTTTATTTTTGGTAAAACTATGGCTAAAGTGATAAATGTTCTTAAATCGCTTTAAAATGATTAGTTATTTCCGTTTTTATATAAAAGTCTTGATATTTCCTAGCCGTTTGAATATAATATATCAAAGCATTTTTTTTGTTTTAAAACAGAAGCGGAAGTGAAACTTTAAAAAATTAGTATACATATTTTTTCTGGGGCTTCGAACCCACTCGCCTTGTAAAAGTTTTCTGGAAGTACCTTTTTAGGAATTTATTTTTTTTATAAAAAAATCGCAGTTAATTCAATAACTACGATTTAAGTTAATAGGCCCATTATTCTTTTTCTTTATTGCCTTTGTCTTTATTTCTTAACCCTAATGAAACGGCTAACATTCCAATAGCCCCAATCATAGAGGTATAACCCTCAAGGCTTTTGCCTATGCTTAAAAGATATATACCGCCAATTATAGCCGATAAAACAGCAATACCGCCAATTATCTGCCCTAGGATTTTTGAAACTATTGCACCATTTACAAGTTTTTCTTGATTTTTTTGAAACGTTTGCGATTCCTGCATTTCTATCTTTTGCCTGTTTTTCTGTTGCCGTTCTGCCATTGCCACAATCCTGCTGGCTAACCCCTTTTCAATATTTTCGTACCCTTGTAATTCCTGATAAGTTGGTATTGGCGCTGAACGTATAGAGACACTTTGAATCTGTGTTTCTGTTTTGTGATTTTTAGGGGCTTTTGCTATTTGCTTTTTATTTCTTTTTACCATTCTATTTACCTACTTTTTGACACTTGCTATATCCTTTTATTGCACTTCTTATATCATTTCCAACTTTTTCCCAATCCGATTTTAATGCTTTATAGTCATCTTTTTCAAAATTAGAATTTCTTTTCAACGATATTTCAGGCTGATAAACTATGTCCGCTATTCCCTCAATAAAGGCTTTTAAATTACTGTTCATAATCTCCCTCCTAATTTTGATATAATTTATTTTACCTTTTTTATTTTAAAAGTGCAACAAAAATTTAATTTTTTTTAAACAATATGGATTATAAATATTACAAAATGTTTATTTTAACTTTTAATCAATAAAAAAAGCCCATTTTCATAGCAGGCCCATTATTATTCTAGTATTTAATTTTATTCGTTCGTTTGTTCGCTTTTTAACGTTCACTATGTCATTTTGTGTCATCGCTAATCATCATTCGCACTATTCTCTAACTATTATATTCATTGCCTTTAAAATACTTTTTAATGTTCTAACGTTCGTTCGCTTTTGGTGCATTTACTGAAAAAAATTGCAATCTATTTTATTTTTGGTTGTCATCTCTAACCATTGTATTTATTATATTTATTAATATTTTGCAACCGCTAGAACTGGTTGTATTTTTGGTTCTAACTGGTTGCATTTTAAATATTTATTTGGAGTAGTGCTAACAAATATCACTACTATGCTTTGGATTGGTAATATTATTATACCATATTTTCTTTAAGTTTTGAATCTCTTATCAAATAAAAAAAGACTATCCGTTTTTGGATAATCTTTATTTTTTTTATTAGTTAGATTTTCTTTTTAGAGTTGCAATGTAGTGATATTTTTTTGACACTCGCAACCCCCCATAAATAGCGGATTTATTTTTTTACTTTTTTCCGTTGGTTACCCGTTGGTTACCTTTTGAATTTTAACCCCTATAAACATTGGCTTTTCGTTAAAAAAGTAGTTTTTTCTTCAAAACTCCTTTTTAAATACGTCATCACAAGGGTGGCGTATTTTTTTTGCCATTTTTTTACAAAGCAAGGTAATACAGTACCAAAAAGGTATTCTATTACCTTTTTCATTTTTTATGATTTTCTATTTTTTTGTAATTTTTTATAAAAAGGTACTCATTTACCTTGTCCGTTGGACTAGCGTTGGACTAAAACTAATGTCAAGAAAAAAGCCTATAATTAAGGCTTTCTATGAAGTTTTTCTAAAATTTAAACTATTCATTGATAACTTTAGTTTTTGTTTATCTGTTTGAATATAATATTGTTTTGTTGTCGCAATATTTTCGTGTCCCATTATATCTGTTATCACAATATTATTTATTTTTTGATTACTCATAAGTGTCGCTAGTGTTTTTCTGCAATTGTGAGGTTTATGTTTATTAATTTTTAAAGTTTCCAATGTTTTATAAAATTTCTCACGAAAATAATTTTTTCTTAAAGGCTTATTCTCGTTCTTTTTTTTGCTGAATATCCATTTATCATTGTATATCAAATAATCTGTTGGACTGTTCTCATAAAGCTCTTTTATAATTTCAACTATATCTTTATGAATAGGTATGCTTCTATTTTTCCCTTTTCTAGTTTTATTTCCACCGTGTATAAATTCCTCCTGTAAATCTACATTTTCCTTTTTCAATTCTACAGTTTCTTCGATTCTCATACCTGTGTAAATCATAATTAAAATATATTTTACCCATATTATGTCCTTGTTTTTCCATAATTTTTCTATTTCATCATAATCAAAAGGATTTTTTTCTTTGATTTCAGTTTCTTTCGGTAAATTTATAAATTCTGCTCTATTTTTTTCCAATATGTCTATTTCTCTCGCATAGTCCCAAAAAATTTTTAAAAATCCTTTTGTTATACTTTTGGTTGAAATACTACAATTCAAATCATTTATTAGATTTTGTAATATTGGAGTGCTAATATCTTTAAAAACCAGATTATGTAACTCCTTACATCGTTTAAAACTATTGATGTAACTGTCCAAAGTATTTTTAGCAACAATATCTTTTTTACTGTTTTTAAATAACTCAAACAAATCTTTAAATTTAATTCTATGATTTTCTAAATTGTAAGGATTATTAAAATATTTGTTTAATACTTCTGTTGCTTCCTTTTTAGTGCTGAAATATCCCAAAGAATGTCTTTTTTTAGTTACAGGGTTAGTAACTCTAACTCTAAAAGGATTCGTTCTATTTATTTTAACTTTTGTTATACTCCCTGTACCATTTGCATTTTTATATTTCTTTATAGTTCAATTTCTTCTTTCTAATTCTACTTTTCAATGTATAGTATACTAATCTTTTATCTTCTAAATTCATATTTGCCACTCTACTTTCTCTATTTTTATTAGTATATTTTTAGTTAAAATAAGTTAAAATAAGTTGCAAGTTTTTATATATTACGTTTTTTGATTTTTAACTTATATTTTAGATATATTTTCTATTTATAATTTTCAACAATTTAACATTGATTGTATAATATATTGCGACAAACTAAAAAAATATAAAAACTCATGATAATTACGTGTTAAAATGTTAGTAACCACAAAAACATTAACGAAAGAAAATATATCATGAGCCATAAATATTTTACCATAAATGAAAGAAATAAACTAGAGGTTTTGCTAAATGAAAATTACAGAATAAAGAGAATTACTGAAATCCTTGAAAAAGATAGAGCTGCTATTTATCGGGAAATTATGAGAGTTAAAGGTGAATATTGTGCCGAAAAAGCTTAAATAAATGCCAATAATAAATGCTGTAAAAAAGGCAGAAATTACAAAATTACTTCCGAATTAAAGAATTTAATATCGGGAAATCAATTAGTGAAAGACCTGAAGAAGTTAAGACAAAAGAAATTTTTGGACATTGGGAGCTGGATTCCGTAGTTTCAGCAAGAGGAGAGAGCAAAGCTTGTTTTGCAACATTTGTGGAGTTAAAGACGAGATTTTATGTAGCAATAAAAATGCCAGACAGAAGTAAAAAATTCGATGTCGGAAGCAATAAAGCAGCTAACATCAAATATTCCGAAAAAAGCATTTAAAACTTTTACATCAGATAAAGGAAAAGAATTTTCATACTGGAAAGAAGTAGAGGAAATGGGAATAGATTTCTATTTTGCAGATCCTTATTGCTCATGGCAGAGAGGGTGCGACGAAAATAGTAACGGTCTTCTAAGAGAATTTTACCCAAAGAAGACCGATATATCAAAAGTGGAGACAGAAGACTTGATAAGAACCTTAATGCTAATAAATTCAAGACCTAGAAAATGTTTAAACTATGCCACACCATTTGAAAAATTTTTATACGAAATTAAATTTGAGGAAATTTGAAAAATGTTGCATTTAATATTGCAATTTATGTTGAACAAAAAAAGAAGCTGAACTCAAAATTTTAATCATTTTGAGACAACCCCTTTTTTATTTCAGTTCAAATGTAAATGGTTTCGTTATCGTACATTTCAAAGTTTCAGGATTTTTTATTTTCACTCTTATTCTACCAGCTGCTCTCCTTGCCTCCTGTTGAAATATTGAGCTCCCGCCTGATACTGAAATCACACTAACAGAACCACTGCTATTAAAACTGAATCTTGCTAAAACAGTAACAGTTCCTTTATTCCCAAGCCTTTGAGCTCCAGCTGGATAACTCAAATTTGGATTGTATGAAACTGTAAAATCTTTCCCTTCATTGCAGACATTCTCATTTCCCTCTTCCCCTTTTTTAGTACTTCTTTTTCGTTCAATATTATGATTTTTACTAGAATTTTTGCTAATTTTTTCTAAATTTCCTGTTTTTGAATTATCTCCACTTTGACCTTTTCCATTAATATTTCCCCTGTTATTTCCATCTTTTCCATTATTCCCATTATTTCTTCCTTTTTGAATAAAAGAATTGCTTTTACTGTTTTTATTAGTACCATCTCCCTGATTCTCATTTTTTCCAGCAACACTATTAGTTCTTGTTTTATAAGTATGAGAATCATTTTTGTCATTTCCAGCAGCGTTTTCTGAAATATTTTTTGAAATATTTGTAGATGTTGATACTGCATTTGTCAGATTTTCTTTTGAAATTACTTTCAAGTTCTCATTTTTTTGTAAAATTTTTTCAGTATTTTTTGAGGAAAGTATTGATTCTAAAGGTAAGGTTGATGAAATACCAGAAATAGCCTGTGAAATATCCTTTTTCTTATTTTCTAATGGAAATAATTTTAGCTCTTCTTTTTCTTGTTCATTTTGTGAGATTGATTTAGTATTTTTAGCTTTTTTCATTTCTTTCTGATTATTCAAGTTATTAATTTTCTTTGAGTTAGATTCAGACTGTGAATTTGAGATTTCATCATTTTTTGAAACTTCTATTTTTTCAGAATTTCCAGTATTTTTAGTATCATCAATATTCTTTACACTCTCATTATTTCCAGATTTATTATTTTTTTCTCCAATATTTTCATTTCCAGCAGTTTCTTGCGAAGAATCTTGAAACATACCTTCACTTAAATTTACTGTTATTGGCTCGTTTTGCTTATTTTCTTTTTTACTGCTATTTGAAGTATAATAGGCTACTGGAATAAACAAAATCATAATATTTAAAATAACTGAAATTATATAAAATTTCATTTTTTCCCTCTCTTTAACGCTCTAAACAAATTTATGAAATAAGCTCACTTTTCTAAAATTCATAGCTTGCTCCAATATAATAAGTTCGTTCGTCAGCTGGTGAATATACTGTCTTTCCTGTAAGCGGATCTTTTCCTTGAGCGACATTATATTTTTTGTTAAATACATTTTTTACTCCTGCATTAATCCCGAATCCACTTTGATGTTTATATTTTAAACCTAAATCTGTTGTAGAATATGAAGGTATTTTTTCATTGTAGGTATCCACTGAGCTTGAATAATAATTTAAGTTAGCAGTAGTTCTCAAACCGTTTGCTATTTCATAATCAAGTCCTAATGTAACTTTTGTAGATGGAACTCCTGGTATTTTTTGCCCATCTTTAAAATTATAAGTTGTTGAAGTTAGTACATCATCTCCCACTTTTTTAATTTTAGCATTCACGTATGTAAACGACTCATTTACTCTCAATTTACCTAAATATTGCTCAGCAAATAGCTCTATACCTGTTCTTTCGGTAGCTTTTAAATTATGGAATGTCCATCTTGCTGTACTTGGTCCTCCCAATACTCCGTGATCCATATTCAAGTATATTTCGTTATTTGTTTGTGTATGAAACGCTGTGGCACTTACAAACGAATTCCATAACATATCTTTAAATCCTACTTCATATGTATTAAATTTTTCTGTTTTTAAATTATTTAAAGTATAATTTCTAGCTCCTGGTGCATAATCAACAAATTCTGTTGCAGCTGGTGATCTAAATCCTCTTTCATATTTGGCATAAACATTTCCTGTATCAGAATATTTGTAATTAAGTCCCAATTCATAAGCACTATTGCTGTCTTTTCTCGAACCGTGCATTTCTCTTGATGGAATATTCACAAAGCCTCTTCCACCAGGTATCGGCATTCTCGTAGACGGAACTTCTCTATTTGTTTTATACTCCGCTCTTTCATATCTATAACCTGCTGTTCCTTCTAAATTGCCAACAATTTTATGACGCCCTAGCAAATAAAACGAATTCGTCTCTTTCGCTAAATCAACATTCATAATTGGTGTTCCAAATATAGTTTGCTCTCTACTTCCTTTATGGTCGATGTAGTTATATCCAAAAATTATATTCCCATTTTCAAGTCCATAATTTCCCTTAAAATTGATTCCTTTTTTATTATCTTCAAATTTTGTTTTAGGCATTCCGTACATAATTTTATTTGTATCCTGTTTATATCCTGTCAATGATAATTTCAAGTTATTGGTAACTTTCCCTTCGTATCCCAAGCTATACTCTTTTCTATCAACATCAAGATCACTCAAAGTCCCAGACTGTCTTCTGTCACTCAAAAGTTGCGATTTTGTTAAATCTGACGCCAATGTTTCTTCTGAATTGTATCTCGCCGCCTTAAATTTCAAACTGTGATTATCTGTTATATTATATTTCAAGCTCCCATTCAAATATTCATACGCTTCTTTAGAACCTCTTCTATATCCTTTTCCATTAACATTTTCATACCCCAAATCAATGATAAATTTATTACCATAATTTATTCCAGCATCAAATCCTAATTTATTTGTTCCATAAGAGCTATTTTGATAGTAAACTTTGCCTGAAGCTCCTTCTTTTGTTCTATCTTTCGTAATAATATTTACAACTCCACCTCGAGTTCCACTCCCGTACAGAACTGTTCCTCCGCCATTTATTATCTCTACTCTTTCCACATCATTAACTGATATTGTATTTAAAGGAATATAAGCATGGGAAGTATCAATCGTATCCATAGCAATATCTCCATCAATCAAGATTTTTACTGAAGAAACTGCTTTAGAAATGTTTGCACTCGTTCCTAATCCAAATCTCCCTTGACCTCTCATATCCACCGCTGAACCGAATCCAGTTTGTGTTATATTAACTCCTGGTGCCTGTTTTAATATATCTTCTACAGTATTATACCCTTTTTCTTGAATATCCTCCGATGTAATAATCGTAACATTTTTTATTTGATTGTCAATATTATCATTAAATCCTGTCGCCGTTACGACTGTTTCTTCAAGTTTTCCCTCGTATTTTCCTTCTGCATACAAAGAAAGACTAGCTAAAATTAAACTTAAAATTGCAATTTTTTTTAACATAAATTTCATTCCCGCATGACAATTATATATATCTGTCACGCTCTCCTTTTCTTAAAATTAATATTTATTATTTATCATTTTTTTGTATATTAAGACTAACATTTTTTACATTCTCATTACGTAATTTCGACATTATTTCTACAATATATCCATATTCAAGATGCTCATCAGCCGTCAATGTCATATTTTCAAGCATTTCTTTTGGCAATCTCAAAATCTCATTATGAATATTCTCTCCCGAAATTTCTTTAACATTGTTTCCTAACTTCAAAAAATATTTTTTCTCTCTATTAACTATTATTTCTGCCTTCGTCTCCTCTTTTTTATTAAATTTAGCATCCGATTTAGGAATAGAAAGCTGAAATTGTGAATATTTATTAAATGTTGTAGCAATCATAAAAAATATTAATAACATAAATATGACATCAATAAGATTAAGCATTGATATTTCCGCATTCTGCCTATTTCTTCTATTAGAAAATTTCATTTTTTATTCCCTTCAATACTTTATAATTCTATTTTTTCACTCTTCCCATAATATGCAAAGCCGCTCTCTCCATTTCCAACGCTGTCGCATCTATTCTTCTATTAAAGTAATTGTAAAAGATTAAAGTAGGTATCGCCACAATTAGACCAAACGCCGTAGTGTACAGAGCCTCTGATATTCCTGCTGCAACTGTTTTAGAACTTTCCACACTTGCAGATAATGCCGAAAATGATGTTATCATTCCAGTAACTGTTCCAAGAAGCCCCAACTGAGGTGCTGTATTTACTACTGCCCCAAGAAGCCACATCCCTTTTTCCAGTTTTCCTGTCTGTGCCAAAACAGCTTCCCTTATTATTTCCTCAAGATATTCTTTCTCTGATTCCTCAATTTTATTTAAATCCAAATCTATATTTTCCATTGTTTTTGTAATAATTCTAGAAACTGAATCTCTTTTTGAGTTTGTAATCTTAATAACTTCCTCTTTACTCTTTGTTTGCAATGCCTTATAAAGCTCTTTTCTATATTCTTTTGTAAAATCTTTTTCCATTGTAAAAAAAATCCATAATTTTTCCAAAATTACTGCGACTCCGCAAATTGAAGCCGCCAGTATTCCCCACATAAATATTCCACCTGAAATAAAATAGTGTAGCAACATTAATTTTTCCTTTCCATAAAACTATTTTTTAGATTCATGCCTTTTAATTTCATCTGAGATTTTATCTATTAACTCATCTAGAGGGAATCCACCACGCATCGCAATCATATCAAGCGTTGCAACTTTAGACATTATCATATATTGAATTGGATCAAGCAGTTTTTTGTATGTAGGCGACAATGTTGGCATAAATTCTCTTATATAAGGATATTTATCTATTATTTCTCCAATTATTGTATTTTCTGTTAATCCATAAGGATTTTTATCTTCTTTAGAATTTTTTTGATTTTCCCGATTAATTTCAGATTTTTTAGGTTTTTCCCAAGTTACAAGCGTTCTCTTTCCTTCAAGGCTTCTTATTCTCGTAACATCTTGCATCATCTCAAGGACTCCCTTAAATATACCATTTTCATCTCTCACAGCTACATAATAGATATAAATAAATCTCCCATTCATTTCAAGCCAGAAATCCACTTCATCTTGCTCATTATTTCTAAATGCGTCAATTATTTCCAAAACCGAAGCAACACTTTCTCTCGGATGGCAGTTTTTAACATCTCTCCCTATAACTCCCGCACTTCTAGGAAAAATTCTATGTTTCGTATCAGTATAAAACTTAACAATCTCATTCTCGTCCACAAAAGATAAATCCACTGGCATATGTTGGAAAATCAAGTTTATTTGCTCCAAAGTAAGTTTTCCTTGTTTGACATCTAACACGTCAGATTTTTCTCCACCTGCATTCATATTATATTTTGAAAGGAGTCCAGCTAAATCACTCATAAAATTACCTGTTTGAGACGCATTTTCATTCACATTCTCATTTTTCTCAACTTTTTCTTCTTTTTTCTCAGGCAAAAATCCTTCAGGTTTGTCAATCAGGAAATATCCAATCTCATCATCTCCACTTCTCATATTTCTGAATTCTTCCTCTGTAATCATTTTAAGTGAAGTCGGAAATAAAACCTCTTCTTCCTTGTGCATTATATCCAACGTCAATTCCAAAGCAATTTCCTGTTTTGCATAAAATTCTTCCATTTTATCTTCCATTAAAAGCTTTCTAGCCTCACTTATATTATCCCTGACTGCATTATCAAAAGTCCACATTATTCTAGACGGTCTGTCAAATCCTTTACTTTCAAGTATTGAAAATAATTGATGCTGTTTTCTAGCCAAATGTGTCAAATTAAATGTATAAAGTTTATCGTAAAACTCCAGCCATCTATTTTTTATAAATTTTTTATTCAGTTCTTCCTTCATTTCAGCAATTAGTTTTCTAGCCGCCTCATTTTCCCTCAAATAGGTTTTTATTGGATGTCCTTCAGGCAGCGAAGGTTTCTCTCTTTCAATAATTTCATCAAACAAATCAAGCACATCATTCATTTTATCATGAACAGTCTCATCATCAAATCCCAAATCTTTTATTTTCTGTTCAGAATAGGCAAACTCAGCAGGAGTTATCTTTTTATCCTTAAAAGTTTCCTTTATCCGCCTTTTTGTCGTTTCAACATCCGCCGTTCCCTCTATATAATCTTTCTTAATTTCAGTCATTTTTTCAATCAGATCAAAATTTATATTCAAATGATCCTTCATATCCGCTTTTTCCATAAAAAACACCACCTCATACTTTATTTTTTTAATCAAAGTTCAAAATCTTTTTACAAGTTAATTTTATCCAAAAAATATTTGATTGTAAAACTTTCTTTTATTTTATCATATTTTTATCTTTAAGACGTGTAACTTATGATACATTTTTTAAAAATATTTATATTTTTTAAGTAAGTAAAACAAATTCAATCTCTATTTTTCATAAGAATTCATATAAATCAAAAATATTTTCAATTTTCAAATAAAAAAACAGGAAAATCATTCTCATCACAAGAAATTTCCCTGTTTTCATCTATTTATTTACTTTAATTTTTACTCAATTTTATAAACTTTGTATAAAATTTTTATTTTCTCTCAATCATCGAATTTCTCAAAATATTTACTCAAAAAATTATAATCCAATAAATTTAGAAAATTCTTCCATTGTTTTATCAAGTTTAGCTTTGACATTTTCGCTAGAATCTGCATTTACGCTGAAATAGAATTTAATTTTTGGTTCAGTTCCAGATGGTCTTGCTGTAATGAATGTATTGTCTTCAAGCACGAATTGTAATACATTTTCTTTTGGCAATTTAATTTCTTTTTCTTCACCAGTTTCCAAGTTATGTTCTTTGTGTGAGAAGAAATCTCTTTTAATTTTAATTTTCTTACCAAGCAATTCATCTTTAACATTTTCTCTCAAGTTAGACATTAATGCTGCCATTTGTTCAATTCCATCTTTACCTTTTAACATTACTGATTTAATTCCTTCTAAATAATATCCAAATTTTTCATATAATTTTTGTAATTCTTTGTAAATAGAAGTTCCTTTTGAGTGGTAATAAGTTGCCATTTCAGAAATAACCATTGAAGTTACCAACGCATCTTTATCTCTTGCATGAGTTCCTATCAAATATCCGTAACTTTCTTCAAATCCAAATAAATATGATCCTTCCAATTCTTTGTGTTCAAATTGTCTAATTTTTTGTCCAATGTATTTGAATCCAGTCAATGTTTTCATAACTCCAACATTTTTAGCAGGTGCAACAACATCAATCATAGGTGTTGAAACAACTGTTGTAATAACTTGTGCATCAGCTGGAATATCTTTTTTGTAATTCAATAAATATTGCAATAACAACAATCCTACTTGGTTTCCATTTGGATAGTACCATTCATTTTTGTCATCTCTTATCGCAATACCGATTCTATCAGCATCTGGATCATTTGCCAAAATTAATTGTGCTCCAATTTCATTTCCTAATTTTGTTCCCAATTTGAATGCTGCCACTTCTTCTGGGTTTGCGTAAACTACTGTTGGGAAGTTTCCATCTGGCTCAATTTGTTCTTTTACAACTTCAAAATTGTATCCAAATTCAGATAAAATTCTCTTCATTGGTCTTCCACCAGTTCCATGAAGCGGAGTGTAAACAATTTTGAAATCTTCTTTTCCTGGAATATCTGTATGTATAGTTTGTTTTTTAATTGCTGCTATATAGTCATCATCAATTTTATGATCAAGCTGAATGATTAATCCTTTTTCTCTTCCTTCTTCTTCAGAAATAACTTTTATTTCTTCCAATGTAGAAATTTTATTTACTTCTTCAACAATTGCCGGTGCATGTGGATCAACAACTTGTGCTCCATCATCCCAATAAACTTTATATCCATTGTATTCAGCTGGATTATGAGAAGCCGTAACAACGATTCCTGACATACATCCTTTATATCTTACACCAAATGACAATTCAGGAGTTGAACGTAAACTTTCATAAATATATGCTTTAATTCCATTTGCAGCCATTACTCTTGCAGTATTTAGCGCATATTCTCTCGAACCTATTCTACAGTCATGAGCAATTATAATTCCTTTTTCTTTTGCAGCTTTTTCATCAAAACTTAACATATAATTTGCAAGTCCTTGAGTTACTTTTCTAATTACATATTTATTCATTCTATTAGTTCCAATTCCACGAACTCCACGAATTCCACCAGTTCCGAAGCTCAAATCTTTGAAAAATCTATCTTCTATTTCTTTTTCATTCCCTGCGATGCTTTTCAATTCTTCCCTGTCTTTTTCATCAATGGCATCTGAATTTAGCCAATATTCGTATTTTTTCATATAATCCATGGTATTTCCTCCTAAAATTTTATTTAAAATTAGTTTTACTTGTATTAATAAATTTTTCTATTCTATATTAATTTTACCACATTTATTTCAATTAACAAGTATTTAAATGAAAAAAATTATATTTTTTTTCTAAATATAATTCTCTATTTAAAATAGGAGTTTATTTTTTATTACAGTCTATTTTTTTAGAGAAATAGAAAATGACAAAATTGAAAAAATATAGTATAATGTAAAAAAGTCACTTTGAAACCGACGACTATTCTAATCTAAGTTTTAAATTTTATTTATTTCATATAATTTTTTAGGTAGCATTGAGAATAACTTTGTTGTATGATAAAATTGGTTAGAGATTTTAGATTTGGAATTTATTAAATTAGATAGAATTTTTAGAAAGGATAATTAAGATGAATAGAAGAAAAGTTGAAGGTATAATCTGGTTTGTTGCTGGGTTTATATTGATATTGCTGCTGGCAAATAAGTCAAAAATGCTCAGCGATAATGTCGGCGAAAATATATTTTCGCTTATATTAAGTGGAATTACGTTGTTTTTTGGAAAAATGACATGGTTTATTGCGATAGTATCTATGTTGTATGGTATAATTCTATTTTTTTATGAAAAAATTGGAATTAATATAACACAGGGAAAGGTTGTGGCATTAACGGGGTTGTTTTTGAGCTGGGGAATGATTTTGATAAGAGGTTCTGTTGTTCATGGAAAAACTTTATCTGGGAATTTTACTGAAGCTGGTAGGCAGCTTTTGGAAATAGGATTTAATCGTGAAAGCGGAGGGATTTTGGGAGCATTGCTGTCAATGCCGTTTTTCAAAGTGCTGCATTTTCAATGGATGTTTTTTATTCTTTTGATATTGGCATTGCTTTTCGTAGCATGGCTAGTTAGGGATCTTATCGAACTTGGGTATGAAGTTTTGAAGGAAATAATAAAGTATTATAAAAGTGATGATTATAAAGAGAAAAAAAGAAAATTGGCGGCAAAAAAGTATGCTGAAAATCTGAAGAGAACAGATTATAAACGTTATCAAAAGGAAATGCTAAAGGCAAAAATAATACAATCTAGAAACGAAAAATTAAGTTTTGAAATTGCAAAAAAGCCTAAAAAAAATTTCTTGCAAAAAACAGAAGTTTACTCTAAGGGAGAACTTGCAGAAAAAGAAAAGGAATGGATTGAAATTTTTGAGGAAAAAGAAAAAGGAAATTTTATAAAAGATGAAAATGCAAGGAGAGAAAAAATAAAAGAGAAAAGAAAAAAAGAAGATACATTGGATGCAGTTGTAAAACCGCTAGAAAGTGTGAAAAAAACAGAAATTTTGGAAAAATCTGAAGATAATGGAGAAAATACTTTAAATACTGAAAAGGAAAAGATTACAGAGGATAAAAAAGAAATAAAAAAAGAAAAAGAACTTGAAATAGAAAATGTAAATGAAAATAACAAAAAAGAAACAAAACTAGAAATTGTAACACCTTTAAAAAGAGCAGAAATAAACTCTGTAAATGCAGATCCAAATTTTCAGCAATTTCCAAAACTTGAAGCATTTGAAAATGGTGATGGAAAAGAAAAGGGGCTGGAAGAAGAGTTGAGGAAAGTTAATGCAATGTTTGATAATAATCAGGGATATGATGATGTCGTAAAAAAATCTATTGCGGAAATTTTTAAGTCTAAACCAATGGATGTTGAGAAAAAGAAAGAAATTGAAGAAAATATAAGGGAAAATGTGAATCATCTGGAAAATGTGTTGAAAGAATTTGGAGTTGATGCGAAAGTTGTAAATTATGAATATGGACCAACTATAACAAGATATGAAATTATAATTCCAAAGGGTGTAAAAGTTAGCAAAGTAACGGGACTTTCAGATGATATTGCAATGAACCTTGCGGCGGAAAGCATTCGTATAGAAGCTCCAATTCCAGGAAAAAATACAATTGGAATTGAAACTCCAAATAAAATAAAGGAGCCTGTGCATTTTTCAAATATTATAAAAAATAAGGAACTTGATACTGGAGAATTAAAGGTAATATTGGGAAAAGATATTGTTGGGCGAGATAAATTCATAGATATTGTTAAAATGCCACATTTGCTTATTGCAGGACAAACAGGGTCAGGGAAATCAGTTTGTGTGAATACTTTAATTTCAACATTAATTTCAAAAAAATCCGACAAGGAAGTAAAATTCATAATGGTTGATCCCAAAATGGTGGAACTTATGCCATATAATGATATTCCTCATCTTTTAGTGCCAGTAATTATAGATCCACAACAGGCTGCAATAGCTTTAAAATGGGCAGTTAATGAAATGGAAAATAGATATAAGAAACTTATGGAAAATGGGGTAAGAAATATAAAAGGTTATAATTCATTGAGCTTTGTGGAAAAAATGCCGTATATTGTTATAATAATTGATGAGCTGGCTGACCTTATGATGGTTGCCTCTGGAAGCGTGGAGGAATCAATTGCAAGAATTGCACAAAAGGCAAGGGCAGTTGGAATCCATTTAGTTGTTGCGACACAACGGCCATCTACAGATGTTATAACTGGAATGATAAAGGCTAACTTGCCAAGCAGAATTTCATTTGCACTAAGATCACAAATTGATTCGAGAACAATACTTGATTCGGCTGGAGCGGAAAAACTTTTAGGACAAGGTGATATGCTGTTGCTGGCTAATGGATCTTCAAAATTAGAAAGAATACAAGGGGCATATATTTCTGATGAAGAAGTTAAGAACTTGACTGATACGTTGAAATCTACTAAAAAGGTAAAATATAAAAATGAAATTTTAAAGGAACCTGAAGAAGAAATAGAAGACGATACAGACCCTTATTTTGAAAATGCAATAAATATCATAAGACAGGAAAATAAAGTTTCAATTTCACTGCTTCAGCGTAAGCTAAAAGTAGGATTTAACAGAGCTTCAAGAATTTATGATCAGTTGAAGGAACATGGAATTATAAGCTATGATGATCAAATAATAGTTGATAATATTGATGAAAATGATTAAAAAAATATAAAATTTGGGATGTTAATTAAATATTATAGTAAATTCTCCCTTAAAGTTGCTTGAGTATATTCAAAAAAAATGGTAAAATATTTTAAAGCTATAATAATTGATAAATATTTTGTAAAAAAATAAAAAATAAAATGAAGGAGATAGAATAGATGAAATTTTTTGACTTGTTTAAGACAAATATAGCACCAAAGACTACACGTGATATAGCTATTGATTTAGGAACAGCAAATACTGTCATGTATGTAAAGGGTGAAGGAATTCAAGTGGATGAGCCAACTTATGTGGCTATTAATAAAAAAACTGAAGAGCTAGAACATATCGGAGAAAAAGCAAAAGAAATTATTGGAAGAACAGCTAAGCATACTGAAATTATTCGTCCATTAAAAAATGGAGTAATTTCAAATTATGAAGTTACTGAAAGAATGCTTG